>SKER01001068.1_pt1 | contig 24876 bp, 23 predicted proteins | sample 4826961 | NCBI WGS metagenome assembly SKER01 (sample SAMN11008804, study PRJNA524170) | human gut metagenome | biome: Human fecal sample; material: Feces; isolation source: fecal sample from pouch patient p47 | host: Homo sapiens | place: Israel: Tel-Aviv | collected 2016-11-16 | reverse complement strand
ATATGATACCTATACAAATGGTCCCGTTGAAGGAACTAACAATAAAATTAAAGTTATTAAACGAACTGCTTATGGCTTTCGTAATTTCTTTAATTTCCGAATTAGAATCCTCCTTGCATTACCAAATACCTACATTGCAATAAACTGGAGAAATAAACAAACAGCTCATGCCAAAGTCCAGGCACAAGCTGCTTAGTAAAATTATTTTATTTTCTCATCAGTACTTCTTGACGAAGAGCCGGAATCGACTCTTTTCATCTTTTATTGACCGTTTTTCGCATATTTTGCTTCAACCGCGGCTTTTTCATCTTTCCACCAATCTTGGTGTTCCGTATACCAATCAATCGTGTGTTGTAAACCGGTCTTGAAGTCAGTAAATTCGGGCTCCCAACCAAGTTCAGTCCGGAGCTTCGTGGCATCAATGGCATAACGCAAATCGTGGCCGGGACGATCCTTAACTTGATCATAGGCATCTTTAGGTTGACCCATTAACTCTAAGATCATTTCCAGAACTTCCTTGTTGTTCTTTTCACCATCGGCCCCGATCAGGTAAGTTTCACCAATCTTCCCCTTGGTCAAAATATACCAAACCGCCCGCGAATGATCATTAGTGTGAATCCAGTCGCGGACATTCTTACCGGATCCATAAAGCTTGGGGCGAATACCGCTCAAGATATTAGTAATCTGACGGGGAATGAACTTTTCAATGTGTTGGTAAGGGCCATAATTATTGGAACAATTGGAAATCGTCGCCCGTAAACCAAATGACCGGACCCAGGCCCGTACTAACAAGTCAGAGCTAGCCTTTGATGAAGAGTAAGGGCTTGATGGCCGGTATGGTGATTCTGGAGTAAACTTTTCTCCTTTTCCTTCACCATGACCAGGTAAGTCTTCACGCAATGGTAAATCGCCATATACTTCATCCGTTGAAATATGGTGGTAACGGACATCATATTTCCGACAAGCATTGATTAAAACTGAAGTACCCACAATATTAGTTTGGATAAACGGGGTGGGATCAATCAAGGAGTTGTCATTGTGACTTTCCGCGGCATAATGTACAACGGCATCGGCTTGGCTTACTAACTTATCGACTAAGTCTTTATCACAAATATCCCCGACTACGAGTTCAACTTTATCCTTTGGCAAGCCATCAAGATTAGCCGGATTACCAGCATAAGTCAGTTTATCTAAAACCGTAATGTGTTCAACTTCCGGATGATGGTTAACAACATAGTGAACAAAGTTAGAACCGATAAAACCGGCTCCTCCTGTAATAATAATATTCTTAAATATTTCCATCATGACCTCGCTTAAATTTCACCATAACAAATGGGTTGTCTTTTTCAAATTCAGTTAAGATCAAGAAGCCATACGCAAAACCTCGCGGAACCAGGAATTGACGGTGATTACTTGCTAATAAGATGTAACCTTCCCATTGCTTTATATGTTGGTGAACCTTTCCGTAAATCAACAATCACATTAAGGACGAGGACGGTCCCAGTACCAATTAAATTCTCACTAACAGTAATTTGCCTTAAAGTACCTCACGTAATGGAATCAAGCATATAATGAATTTCGGCTATTTTATTTAGTAAAACTTCTTATTCTTTATTTTGAAGTAATTTTATGCCTTATGAGTTTTTACATTCTGAATATATAGGATTTTTAGTTGAACTTCAAATTACTATTCTCTAGAATTTGTAAATCACTTTGTGCGCTCTTAATGCCACGCTTATCAGAGATACTTCCATAGAAAGACGGCAAGCTCTTTTTAAATAATTCCTTTGCAAAGCCATGAAGGCCTTTATTACCAGTTCCCCAAGAATTATCAAATAAGTGTACAGTATAAGATACTTTATTTCTTTCAGGATAGCAGAAATAACTACGCGGGTAAATTTTAATCCCTAATTCTGGTTCCTGGTAAGTGTTATTTAACTGAAAGGTAGAACCAAATTTATGTAAGAGAAAATAAGTAATAATTGGGTTATTAGTTGTCTTATTTAGTTTCGTGTAATTATCTTCATAAAATTTCAATACTTCATTTAAGAGTGGATGTCCCTTTTCCGCCCCGAAAAAGGATGTCAAAATACTATTAGCGTACATAAATCCCATTGTTACCTTGTTTTTCCTAAATACTTCTAAATTTTCATTTATAAGCATATCCGTATCAAGGTAGAATCCACCGTACCTATACACTACATCAAATCGTAATTCGTCAGTGGCATATGCCCATTTTTGATGATCGTAGCAGTGCATGGTAAAGTTAAATTTTTTTAAATCATAATTGCTTTCATTCCACAACATAAATTCCCAATCCGGCAGTTCTTTCTTCCATGCTTTAACTCTCTCTTTTACCTTTTCTGGCATTTCATTTCCTATCCAAGCATAATGAATTATTTTAGGAATCATTTTATTTCTTGTCCCCTTTCTGTCGGACTATTTTACTTTCAATAAATTTTATGCTTTGTTAAATTTCGTAACTTTATTAAAGATTATTTTTACACCTTCAGTTCGAGCGTAAAATAAAAGTGTTATTACAAGGCTAACAAAACCAATACATAATGCCTTAATAAAAAACATTATCCACCCATTTACTATAATTCTATTGAATAACAGCTTGTTAGCATAAATAACCAGTATTGTCACTAAGATATTTTTTAAGATGCTTGCAAAATAACTTAAGCTTGATGCAGAAAAATATTTTCTAAATAGCAAAACTGGCTCATACCAAAAATAAGTTAATAGTCGTGCAATTGCAGACGCAAATAAAACTCCAGCAACTCCAAATACTTTAGCCATTAAGCATGACAGTATAAGGTTGATGGCTGCCGTAAAAAGCATAACATACTTTGTCTGCTGGTATAGACCTGTTGCCTCACGATAAATCCAAATCGGCAACAAGATTACACCAAGATAGAAATTACAGATAATTGCTAGTAGCGTTAAGTCATTTAGTAAAAAATGGTTGCCAAGCCACACATGAATTAAGTCTTGGAATAATAAAAATAAACAGGCAGTGCATATACTGGAAAAAATATCACTAACAGATTGAATTGCTTTAAAAATTTGGTAACGACGGCGTGCTTTTTCACGAACGACAAGGTTGCCAAGACTTGCCGTTAATGAATAGAAAATCGTGTTAACCAGATTGGTAACTTGTAAAGTGACCATGGAATAGTTCGAATAGTAACCGACTATTCCCGTTCCAATCATAATCGAAATAATAGTATTATCCGTAGCATTTAATAGAACACCTGAAATCTTATATAAGAAAACAGAGTAGAGGTTCTTAAAAATTTCTTTAACTTCCTTGATTGGCATTGAAATATGTTTCTTAATAAACGGATATTGTTTTTCTGCCACATAAGAAGAATAGAAGTTTTGCGAATAGGTAAAGATAACTTGAATTAGGAGGTAGATAAAGTAACTATGTGTTACCAGTAAGAAGACTGTCATACAAGCCGTAGAGCCTATACTAAAAATACTCTGATACTTTTTTAATAAATAATCTTTCTGGTCTGCTGTTAAAATTGATGTTTTATAAACGACCAAGTAGGAAGCCACTGTATTAGCTAGGAACATTAAATAATAAAGTGTGATATGGGGGATCGGGTGTTTAAGGTTAATTAAGTACTTAAGAAATGGTACTAATGCAAGACCAATTACAGTTACTGCCAAAGCAATAATTCTGTATACCCGCCGGTACAAACCAGTTAAAGCGGCCAAACGATCATAATCTTTCTCAGCCAGCGGCTTATACATACTATATGTTAAAGCCACACCAAATCCTAAATCTGCTAAGGAAAGCATCGTTAAAATATCAGAAAAGAGCCCTGAGATACCAAGGTACCCCACTCCCAATGTCCAAATAAAGACACTCCGATTAACAAAGCCTAGTAAAATGGTTATTAATTGATTAGCTAAACTGAAAAGAATATTCCGAAATGAATTTTTAGTTCGTGATTGGTCCACTTATTTTCTCCTCTATTCTAATAATTAATTTATAGCCCCGTTAAATTAAACTTTTTTCACGCTTTAAGGAATAGTTATAATTTATTGATTAGTTCTGCCATCTGATCAAACTTTTCCTTTATATTTTTTCGTTCAAAGTGACAACCACTCGTTGCCAATGCACTTTTGATCATATTAGACAGTTCATTGATATCATCTTCCAGAAAAATAAATTTATTATTTTTAATCCATTCATAAACACCTTGAATTTTGGGGCTTTTGCTATGCAAAATTATGCAAGGTGTATTTGTCAAGGCTGCGAACACCATTCCGTGAAGCCGGTCAGTAATCACAAGCTGACTTCTACTGATCTTATCCCATAACTCATAAATCTTATTTTTAGCAAAATTATCATCAATATTATCAAAATAAATATGAGTATCACTCTGAATATAATTATTTTTAAAATTCCTTTTTACATTTTTCAGAAGAACCTGTAAATCTCTAACAGATAATGTCTTTTCAGCATCATTTCTTAATAAAAGGATCACTCCGTTTCTTCTTTTATCTGTAATTCTAGGAGTTAAGCTCAGTGCCATATCAGGCATTAACGTTGCATCTACCTCTGGCAGTTTTTTTTGAGCAAAATTGTATGAAAATTTATCCCTCGTAAACAGTAAAAAATGCTGCATATCTCTATAAATACTCTCAGTATTTTTTAAATATTGTTCACCTTCATTATCATCCTTAAAATACAGAGTTTGTGGAAAAACAAAAACTCTATCCTTTTTAAAACTCGAAAGGAAGCTTAATTGAGTATTATGTATCAAAGGATACAGTGTCCCAATATTCCCCCCTGCTTGCTGGGCAATAATATCTTTATTTTTAACTTTTCTTTTTATATTTCGGATTAAATCCCCATCATTTAACCCAACTGGAACGATCTTAAAATCAGGAAAATAATTATGAATAAAATTATACTCAGCAAATTTAAGGGCTTGATCACCTAAATTCCCATAATCCGGAACTCCCAGGACAACAAATAAATTATTATTTCCACTTAAATACTTAGCATTAAATGTTTTTCGTTTCTTATATTTTATTACATACGATTTAAACTTCCGAATTCCTCTTTTAATTAAACTATTTTGTTTTTCAAGTAATTCATAGGTCAGTATCGATAATGTTTTTGAACTTACTATCGAATACCCAAACAATTTTGGAGCTATTCCTGGTAATACTCGACAATTCTTTTCGCGTAAATCCTCTCTTAAGCTAATTATTAAAGATAATGATTCTCTATTTCTTATCATTCTAGTATCTATTAAATCACGATAGATATCGATCTCTTTAATTGCTAAAGCACGATTAGCAAATTTCTTTAGTTTAGGTTCTATATTAATTATAGTATCTGTAAATTTTTTTAATGCATAAAATCTATCTTCAATATTTCTTAAACTTATTGTGTTAACAATGCTTTTATCATTAGACGTCCTATAAAAATACAATCCTTCATTCATGCAAGCAATTTTTTTGCATCTTGATACTAGAATTGGCATTGCTAAAATGTCTTCAAAATTTTTACCAACTTCAAAAACATCTTTAGGGATTAGATTCCTTTTATACATTTTTCGCCAAACATGACTAGTCATATTATTATCTTCCAGTAATAGCCTAAACATTCCTTTTCTATCAATTATATTAAGTTTCTTATCTTGGTGAAAAAAAAGTTTAGCATTGCCATTATTAACAGTGATAAATTGGCATGTTACCATATCAACATCGTTTTCAGAAAAGACATTGACCATTTTACTAATCATATTTAAGGAAATCCAATCGTCTGAATCTACAAAGGAAATATATTCTCCTTTTGCATATCTCAAACCATAATTTCTGGCATCTGAAAGTCCTCCATTCTTCTTAGAATAAACCTCTATTCTTTCGTCTTTACTTGACCAACGTTTACAAATAGACAAACTATTATCTGTTGATCCATCATCAACTAAAATTATTTGTAGATTATCATAATTCTGGAATACAACCGTGGTTAAACACTTATCCAGATATTTTTCAACATTATAGACAGGTATAATTATAGATACTAATGGCTCAGTCATTAAAACTTTTCTCCTCTAATTTATCAACGATATCTTTAGTAACTCGATCGTAAGAGTAATATTTTTTAGCATTTTCTAAGTTAGGCTTGTAACTTTCTGACTCGCTTAAGGCTGTTGTAATAGCACTAGCAATTCCCTTAACACTAGTATTCTGAATAAAGCAAACGGAATCAGGATATTTAATCAGATTTTCGACTTGCCCCCCTGTTTGTGGGCAAACAATCTTACAACCACTCAAGAGTGCTTCAATATACGTAATTCCAAAAGGCTCAGCTGCATTTAACGATATAAATACTCTAGCAGATTGGTAGACCCTTAAAAGCTCCTGGCCCTTCTGTATTCCCAAAAACTTAGCATTCAGGTTGTTCTCTGCACAAAAGATTTTTAATTGTTCTAAATCAGCTCCATCACCAACAAATGCTACATTGGCACCTTTAGGAAGGTACTTTACTGATCTAGCTATCTCAAAAATGCCCTTAGTCCTTAAAATTCGCCCCACAAACAAAAGATCAATGTTCCTTTGTTTGCTCGGATGACTACATCTAAAAATATCATTTGTACCAAGCGGAACAACCCCGTCGATAGGATTCATCAGAATTTTTTCATTAATTGTTTTCGTAAAATAACTATTGGCTAACTGGATAAAATTATTATGCTGAATAAGTCTATTTAACATATTCCAAACAAACCTTTTAAGGAAACCATAGTCAGCTTTCCCAATAAAGCCATGGACAAAATGAATTTTCTTGACATTTCTCATGGGGACAACAGCAAAACTATAATGCAAACTTGAGATTGTATAATCCGGTTTTATTTTTTTTAAAGTTGAATACATCTTTACCCATGAAAAAACAGACGGATATTTTTTATCCCCAACTGGAATAACTTTAACCCCGTCGATTTTCTTATAGAGTGCAGTGTTAGTAATTACCAACACATTAAAATATTTTCCTATCCTTTGAGCCAGATTATAATTAAAATCTGCTACTCCACCTAAATTTTCCCCTTCTTTATCCGGTAAGGGTCCTAATATCACTAAAGTTTTCATAATGCCTTATTCAGCTTTCCAAGTTTAATTTTAATAGAACACGTATCAATAATTAGATGAACTAAATCTTTCAGCGGAAAGAAGCCAGAAAATATAGCCCTTATTAAGAATTGTCGCTTTTGATCATTATAAGCAGCCATAACTTCGGGAATACAATTATAGGGGTCGGCGACTGATACGACACCCTTAATGAAGTTAATCATGGTCCATGTTTTCTTTAATTCACAATACCTTTTTGCTTGTTCTGAATCTAATATTTGTAAAATCATTGAATACGCTTTTTGTTCATTCTTGCCTTTTCTTATGATGTCAGCTAATTCTTTTCGTTGTGCTAAATTACTATTTTCATTTTGCCGATAAATATAGGTATCTGTGCCTGTAAAGCCAACCTGCCCTGTTATTACTTTTACATAAGAACAAACAAAATATAAATCTTCACAAACAAAAAGAGAATCGTCAAATCTTAGCTGATTTCTATTTATTATATCTAATTTGTATAGTTTATTATATGAATATCCCTGAATATTTTTAAATCCCAGGATAGCCTTCATAGCTTTATCAATAGAAGTAGAATTAATTTTTAAATTACTCTCTACGTATCTTATTTTCGTTTGCTTTACCGCACCAGTAACTGCTAATTCACTTTGTGTAAGCTGAATGGTCTGGACCAAATCACCTATATGATCTTTCAACAAGACATCGTCACTATCTAAAAAGGTTACATACGGTCCCCTTGCAACACTTAAGCCTTGGTTTCTCGCCACTGAAACACCCTGTGCATTCTCATTAGTAAGTACCGTTATATCTAAATGACTATGGTTCTTAAAAAAGTTTATGATGTCTTGAGAAGAATCAGTCGAACCATCATTAATAATGACAAGATGAATATTATAATAAGACTGTTTTTCAATAGAGCTTAAACATTCTGATAAGAACTTTTCAGAGTTGTGAACAGGCAAAATTATGTCCACATTTTCATGGTTCATAGCTACCACCTTTGACCTTTCGATATAGATAACCCATTTTTTCCTTACTCATAATCGCACTAGACATAAAAAAGCTTATTAAATACTTGCTCTCTAACTTTTTTAGTAGCAAAGCCATTTGCTGAGATTGTTCATTGTATCCAAGTCTATATAGAGCATAATTTAGAAATAGCATAAGTTTTTCATAAAACACTTTAACAGCTTTAGGATTCAATGAACTCTCAGAAACCATTTCTTCAATCAAAGTGTATACTAAATATTGACTCTGAATTCGAGCTTCTTCTGCCGAACTACTCTTAGTAACACTGGTATTATTTATCCGATAATAGTAGGACTGGTTTGAAGACATTCTCATATTTCCACTCACTTTTAATAGGTAGTCACAAACAAACAGTAAGTCTTCACTCATCACTATATTTTGTTTAAACTGAATGTGATATTTTTGTAGAAACTTATTTCTAAAAAGCTTGTTCCATACGTAGCCTTCCACTCCTTTAGAACTTAAAACACTTATAAGGGAATCGCTTAAGCTTAGTACTTTTGATTTTCCCTTCATATTTCGAGATAAATCACTCTTTGAAGTATATACTGCTGAAAGAGAAACGTTTTCCGTCATATTGTGAACTAATGTCTTGACGTGGTTCGGTAAGATAATATCATCACTGTCAACGAAAGTCACAAATTCCCCTGATGAAAGCTCGATTCCTTTATTTCTTGCAACGGATACCCCTTGGGGTTCCTGAAAGGCAAAATACTTTACGTTAAATCTACTGCTATGCACATAAGAATTAACTATCTTCTCAGATTCATCAATTGACCCATCATTTATAATGATTACGTTAATTTTGTTATATTCTTGATTATCAATACTTTTTAGGCAGTCAGATAAATATTTCTCTGAATTATGAACGGGAATGATTATATCAACCTGTTGTTTGTATAGCATTATTTAACCTCATTTATGTTTTCGCAAGTAACTAGTTCAGGTTCGTAGACATAGGCAAAGAGCAACAAGAACACATTAATGATTACCACGTAGAAAGTAAATTCTGATAAGCCTAAAAGAGTGAACACAATAAAGCAAGCTGCATACTCATACTTCTTAGTATCTAACAGTTTTTTTATAGTAATCGATAAGAAAAGCAGGAAAACAATAGTAACAATTATTCCAAACTTAATCAATAAGCTCATATAACCATTATCTAAAGATCCTAAGGGCTGCCCACCCACTAGCTGGGTAGATAAAGCTTTTTGACCAAAGAAAGTAATACCATAATTAAGATAATAATTAGACACAATCTTTAACCGATTAGACAGAAGAAAATTTAAATTTACTAAAAATGTATTAAAATGATATGAATATAAGTAGACAACATAATAGCTAATTAAGCAACAAATCACAGGAATAGATACTATCATTCTTTTAGCTATTACGTTATCAGCACCTTTCTTCAATGCAAAATTAATAATTAAGAAGAAAACAAGTAATAAAAAGGTAGTTCTGGATCGAGATGTGAATATTAGTACAAAAGAATAACAAACAATTAATACTGATAAAATTCGATTTAATTCTTTTCTTAATAGAAAGACTTCTAAAATCATCACCAACGCAATTTCTGAGAGCGTATTCGGGTTTGTGAACCCCAAAGATGGTCTAACCCTTCCACTTACAGTATCTAAAATATTATTGGTTGATAGTCCTCTCAAAAAAATCGTAACTATAAGGGCCGCAATGGTTCTAAAGCATAAATCAATTTTAAAAGTCAACTTACTTCCCAGAGCAGGAACAATCGGAAAAACAATGAAAGCAAAGATAAGTTCGTTAAAGTTTTGTGACCTAAAAGATAAAATAACCGTTACCAGCGAAATAAATAATACATATAACTTTCGTAAAGAGTAACGACTTCCTAGAGCAAAGAAAAGACAGATTATAGCTAAAAAAAGCCTAATATAAGCAACTCGATAATTTAGATCTTTATTCATATTAAAAAATGCGGAGTTGTATAATATTCCTAAAAAGGTATATATCCCGAAAAACGCGCATAATATATTTTTTCGTAAGTTACTCATTTACTATTCCTTTCACCATTTAATAATTCGAAATATTGTTGCGCTGAATTATCCCAATTGAATTTATCATTAATATTGTTTCGAATTTCTTTACTTATAATATGTTTTTTAAAAGATTGTACTGCTTTTGCAAAGTGCTCCATATCACCTTGTGGAATTAAACGGCCAGTATTCTCTTCGGTAATAACCTCACTGATGCCTCCAACATTAAATGAAATTACGGGCACCCCTGAAATAATTGATTCAACAATTGACACCGGCAAATTCTCACTAACAGAAGTACAGATAAGAGCATCGTACTTTGTATAGTTTATATTATTTCTCATTCCCTTTAATTCAACAAAATCAAACTCATTTAGTTTTTCAGCAATCTTACTTTCTACTATTTTTCCGTAAATATCAATTTTATTGTTAAACCCCTTCTCACTAAGAAGAGAAAAAAGATCTATTGCCGCTGCATATTTTCTACTATCAACATTACCAACCATTAAGAAATTAATGTCTTGAGTATCTTTGGAAGGTAGTTCACTTTTTTTCACCTGCTTTATACCGTTATATATAACAGTAGACTTTTTTGTGTTTTTTTTAACAAATTTATTATTCATATAGTTTGAAACACTAACAACGTGCTCAGCATTTTTTATTGTCAATTTATACATAGGTATGAAGAACAAAGACTTAAAAAACATCTTACTATTCATCCACCTTGCATCTGGCCAGTTTCCGTGATAGGTATGTACGTATGAGATGCCCGCTAAACTAAAAAGGAAGCCTAAATGATCATCTGAATAACCATACACTTTCTTTTTGGTTCTTCTTAATTTTAGTTCTTTAATTAAGTCAAAATAACTAGATACAGTTTCAATTCTCACGTTTGGAATATCAATATTCATAGCTTTCATAGTGATTACTTCTACAGTATCAAACTTTTTTGATATTCTTTTTAGAATCTCAATTGTAGAGACGGTGGCCCCAGTGTAGTTCCCAAATTGCTTAGTTAAAACTATTAAATTCATTTATGCTTCTCCCAAATTAACACTTAGATAACTAAAAGGATGATTTTCTTTTTCGCGTAAAGTAATTTAACATATAATTACCCGTCAAATACAAAGCTGTAAAGAAATTAATATCATTCAATCTAAAAACATTAAAAGTCCATACGACCGATTTAAGTTTATTTGAAGAAACAGAGTTCCTATGTTTCATATACATAGCTAATGAATCTTCAAGTAAAATGCCAAAGTGTCCTCTTTTAGAAAGCCTAATCCATAAATCATAATCTTCATGTTTTACATTTCTAAATTTATTTTTCCTCAAGACCTTACTCTTGATAACAACAGTCAGCATTCCTACAGGATTGCCTCTTTTTACAATCGCCTTAAAGCCATAAACACCACTATTTCGTTTTCTTTCACCCAAATAGTTGTATCCATTATCGATAACATCATAGTTACTAAACACCCAATCAGTAGTAAACGAATTCTTTTTTAATTCATTATACTGAATCATAAGTTTGTTTTTCTTCCAAAGATCATCGCCGTCAAGAAAAGCTATGTACTCACCTTCACTTTGGTCAATACCTATATTTCTTGATTTTGCTATACCTTGATTTTCTTCCAGTTTAATAACTTTTACTTTCTTATTATAACCTGTAATAACCTTTTTAATGATACTAACTGTATCGTCGGTTGAGTGATCATCCACCACAATCATTTCGTAATTAGTAAAAGTTTGTGCAAACACTGAATTAAGTGTTTTCTCAACCGTCTTTGCCGAGTTATACGTATTAACAATTACCGAAAAAAAAGGTCCTTGCTTAGTCATTACCTTGCTCCGTCCCCAGTAAAAATAATCTTAAACGTTTCTAAAGCGATTTCAAAATCAAGTCCAAGCGAATAATGATTAATATAGTAATTATCTAATTTACATTTTTCATTTGGCTTCAAATCATACCCACCATTCACTTGTGCATATCCTGTTAAACCAGGAATAATCCGTAAACGTTGTGGGAAGTCCGGCCATTTTTGTGAAAATTCTTCAGTTAGAACAAAACGTTCTGGACGAGGACCAACTAAACTCATATCTCCTTTAATAATGCTCCAAAATTGTGGTAATTCATCTACTCTTGTTTTTCGCATGAAACGTCCAACAGATGTAACACGCGGATCGTCTTTTTTTGCCCATACTGCCCCGTTTTTTTTCTCAGCATCATTTTGCATTGAACGTAATTTAACCACTGTAATAGGCTTCCCCATATAACCAACTCGTTCTTGTTTAAAGAAAACTGGACCTTTCGATGTAAGCTTGATTAAAATTCCAAAAACCAAAATAATTGGTAAGCTAATAATTCCAAAAATAACGCCAAAAAGAATATCACAAATTCTCTTTCCAATTAATTTGGACTTAGGAATAGGCGTACCTATCTTGTCTAGAAAGCTATATTCTAAACTACCATTCTTCTCTTCTACCGTTGCTTCCATTCTAAATTTCTCCTATTTAATTTTCCGAATAATATTTCCAATAATTTCGAAGTCCATCTTCTAACGACCATTGTGGTTCAAATCCTACATTTTTTAGTTTACTAATATCAGCCTTTGATTTCTTAATATCGCCATTTCTGCTATCTTTATAAGTAATTTCCAACTTAATCCCCGAAATATCCTCATAAGTACGTATTACATCAATTAATGTTGTCTCGCCACCATTAGCAATGTTATATACGGTTGACTCATTCGTTTCAGTAGCTAATTTAATCAATGCATTAACTACATCACCCACATAAACAAAATCCCTTGTCTGCAAACCATCACCATACAACGTAAACGGCTTATTATTTTTCATGCATTCTGTAATAATTGACAAAACACCTGAATAAGGTGACTCTGGATTTTGACGTGGACCATAAACATTAAAAAAGCGTACAGCTACTGTTGGTAGGTTATAAAGGTTTCCATAATCGATCGTAAATCTTTCTGATGCATATTTGTCAATTGCATATGGTGTTAAGGGATCTACACGTGAAGTTTCTGTTTTAGGAAAATCTGGTAAATTTCCATAAACAGCAGCGGACGACGTAAATAAAAATTTCTTTATTGGCAATTTTTCAGTACGAATATACTCAAGAGTATCCACAACTGACTCTTGATTTACACGATGAGTTTCCAGTGGCCGAACAACAGAATCAGCAACGCTTGATACCGCTGCTAAATAATAAATATAATCAAATTTATTCTCAGATAACAATTTATGCATAAATGCAGAATCACAAACATCATGATGATAAAAGGTTACATCAATATCGGCTATATTTTCTTCTTTTCCCATTGAAAGATCATCAATAATTGTAATATCGTTGTCTTTAACAAGAGCGTGAGCCAGATTAGAACCAATAAACCCAGCACCTCCAGTAATTAATATTTTTGCCATAAAAGTTTACTCCCAAATATTATTTAGTATTCTCTCCATAACCATATCCGTAGCCGTAACCATATCCAGCATCACTCTCAGCATTAACATCATTCATTACATAACCTAGCAAATTAGCATGTGCTAAGTTAAGCAATTCAACTGTCCGCTTAACTGCTAACTTTTGAGTTTGTCCTTGTTTTACAACTAAGACAATTGCATCCAGGTGACGTGACAGGATTTGTGTATCAGTAACTTCCAACATTGGTGGTACATCCACTATGACCATGTCATAAATGCCTTTAACCGTATCTAACAATGTTTTCATCCGTTGTGAGTTTAATAACTCTGCTGGATTTGGTGGAATCGGTCCTGAAGTTAGGATATCCAGATTATTAACACCACTAGGTTGAATAATTTCTCGTAAATCCACTGAGTTAGTTCCACTAGTTAAAATGGTTGTTAACCCACGTTGGTTACTCTTATTAAAGGTTGCATGTAACGTTGGACGCCGTAAATCAGAATCAATTAATAATACCTTTTGGCCAGTTTGTGCCCACACTACCGCCACATTATCGGTAACTGTTGACTTCCCTTCACTCATATTTGCTGAAGTCATGGCTAAGGTCTTAATTGGTTTGTCAATCGCCATGAAATTAATATTCGTCCGAATCGTCCGGAATTGTTCTGAGATTGGGCTTTTCGGATGAGCAACGGTGATTAACTTGGCTCCATTATCCATGGTATCAGTTGAGTGCTGTTGTTTACGTTTAAATAATGACATGCTCTCTCCTCCTTAAACCCGTCGATTTCCATTTCCGTGACGACGATTATCATCATTGATCTTAAAGTCCTGACTCATCTCAATGTGGTTCACATGACCAAGATTAATTAAGCCTACTTCATTAGTTAGGTAATCATCATCGTGCACACTGGTATCCATTAAGTCGCCGATCAGGATGTATAAGAAACTGAGGATCAAACCTAGGATCGCTCCAGCTAAGGCGAATAACTTCTTATTTGGGAATGATGGTTCATCTGGCGTGCTTGCCCGAGAGACGATGGTTACGTTATTAACACTCATAATCTTCTTGATTTGTTGTTTGAAGACATTAGCAACGGTATTAGCAACAACTGCTGATTCTTGTGGATCATCAGTTTTAACTTGAAGAGAAAAGACCTGTGAGTTTTGTTGGGTTTGGACACTGATGGCCTTTTTTAAGTCAGCCGTTGAAAGATTATAACTCTTACCACCCCGTTCTACTACTGCTGGTTGGGCTTCTTTGATTAACCGCCGCGTACCATCCGCATTGGTTCGGTAAACTGCTTTTTGAGCTGGTTTAATAACATGAACTGGGTTCTTAAGTTGCTTACTAGCCTTGCTCAAAATCACCTGGTTAGTAATAATATCCTTATAGGTATTAATCATTTGAATATCGGCTTGCTGATTATTGTAAGCTTGCCCGTTATCGTTACTTTCATGCTTTTGGTTAACCAAGATTTCTGTCGTCGCTGTATACTTTGGTACCACGACGAATTGGGCCACCACATACCCCAATACTCCGGCTAATAATGTCCAAATAATTAACATCTTAATATGTTTACGACAGAGCATCATTAACCGATGCAAATCAATTGTATTATTCGCTGTTTGTTGTGAACTATTCACGACTTCTACTCCTCATGTATTAATTTTTTAGACTATTTTGTAACAAGTTAGTGATCCGTTGTTGCTCGCTCGTTGGCACCACTTCAAAGGCTTGACCATCTTCATTTTGCCCCCGTCCTTGCGCATGGTCTTGAACAATGTATTCGTTCGTATCACGATAACTTTGTGCTAACCGCATCATATCATTGAAGGTCAAATCGGTTTGTGAACTATCAGATACTGACCGTAAGAATGATCGATTAAGGACCGTCTTATATGAAACGGACTTCTTAAGCAAAGCAGTGATTACTAACCGTTGCCGTTGTTGCCGACCGTAATCACCGTCTGGATCGTCATACCGCATCCGACTAAATGCCAATGCTTTCTTTCCGTTCATGTGGTAGGTCTCACCCTTTTCAAAGTGATAGCCTTCATAATCAAACGTCAATGGGGACTTGACATCAACCCCACCGACTTGGTTGATCGCTTTTTCCAAACCACCCATGTTCACTAACACATAGTAGTCAATTGGAATATTGAAGTGGTCTTGGATCGTATTAATCGATTCTTTGACTCCCCCATAGGTATAAGCAGCATTGATCTTTGCTGGTGAATATTGCGGATAGCCAGGTAAGTTAACCTTCATATCCCGGGGAAGACTAATAATCGTGGTCGTCTTCGTCTTTGGATTTAAGGTCATTACCATGATCGTATCCGTCCGACCCTTATAGTCCCGACCAAGCGCCCCGGTATCAGTCCCTAATAAGAGGATTGAAACGGGTTTCTTTTGATCAAGGACCTTTTGCGCATCCCGTGACTTGGTAGCACCCGCACTACTATACATATCATCGGTCGTTGATTTTAGGTTGTGCCATGCCATCCCCGCAAAGAACAGGGCGACGAGGACTAATACCCCTACAACTGACCAGAAGATCTTCCATCCCCGGTGACGCCGATGATGTCTGTGGTGGTGATGGTGATGTTCTGGTTGTTGCATACCATCATCATTATTATTCAAGGGTCGATTATTTTCGTCTGACATAAAAAATTTCTCCCATTTTTGACTAACGCCGTAATTAAAAAAATCCACTAGTGCAACAAGTTACATTACTGGAAACCTACACTAACAATTGTAAATAACGAGTTGCGAATTTTTTAATATCAGTTGTCAGTCAATCAAATTTTATAATTACTTAATACATTATTAAGAATGTAACATCGATAGTCAAGGACTAATTTCATAACTTTTTCACACTTTCGTCAAATCATCAAGTTCCTTCTCGCTTTCCTTGTGATTATATCAGCCTTTTAACGCGCTAATCGCGAATTCTGATCAGTAAGCACCTGTTTATTTCATTTTAGTTACAAATTCAAATTTGGTTGTTTTGCCTAATAAAAAGCGCCCAGAAAACTTTCCTTAGGCGCTCACAGTTCGTTAAATATATTCATTAAGCTTCTCATTATACTTTATCAGCTCTGACATACTAGCATCTTTTTCGGGTTCAACAATCTGCGTGGAAACTCGGTTAGCGAAGTCATCCATTTGCTCACCTGGAAAATAGCGATTTCCTTAACTATCTCTACCACCACTGTCCCCACGTTCAACAACGATATTTGATTGCCAAACTCAACCACCATTTGAGTGACCGGCAGATTGCAGATGAGTACAGTGTCAGCCGGGCAGCCGTTTCGCAATGGCGGCGCGGAGTAATTACCCGTGCCCACCAGCTTCGTGCTAAAATGAAAGGAGAGTTTTGAGGTGAGAATGTGGAAAAACATGAAATTGATCGCCAAGCTAAGTGGCTCCATATTAAGTATGATGGCGAAGATCGCGATGATGAGTGCGTTAATGAGCTTAGCATTTATCAAAACGCTGACGAGTCTGAGCTGCAAATGCTGGTGTCAAATATTGATTTTGATAATATCAGCCATGATAATACTTTTGCATTAACAAAAGAAGACGCGAGGGTATTGATTGAGTATTTAAAAGATTGGATTAACTAAAAAAACAGGTCTGGATTGCTCCAGTGACGTGTACCCTTAAAGTTGGAACCTGTATGTTCTTGCTTTAAAATTGAATAAATATTTTTCTAGGCAACTAGATTCTGCTCATATTGAAGTGGAGTTTGGTTGCCTAGTTTTGTCTGAATACGGCGTTCGTTGTAAAAGTGAATCCATTCATTAATTGCTTGGCTTAATTCTTCTTGATTGCGATAACTGGTATCAGGACCAATTTCTGCTTTCAGTTTACTAAAGACTGTTTCACAGGCAGCGTTATCCAGACAGGTTGCTCGATGCGACATGCTTTGCCTAATGTTTCCCTGACGAAGTAGTTTGCGCCAAGCACGATGTTGATAGTGCCAGCCTTGATCAGTATGTAAAGTTAATTGGTATCCTGTATGAGGTAACTGCTTAAGTAATTGCTGGAGTGGATCTAATGCGAATTGAAGATTTGGATGTTGACTGATTGACCAAGTGAGAAGCTGGTTAGTTGCCAAGTCCTTAATAATTTCTAAGTACACTTTTTGCCCATCATGAGCCTTTAATTCTGTAATGTCACAAACCATTTTCTGATATTTACGGTTACTCATAAAACGCCGATTTAGCTTATTCTTAGCTTTCTTGCCATTTGGTCCCTTAGAGGAATCATACTTACGGACTCGCCGATTATATTTGATACATTTAAGTCCCATTTCATGCATTAAGCGCTGAATGCGCTTATGATTAGGTGTCTTTTTACCAATTAAGCGATAGTAGTCTCGAATTTGAGTGCTTAAACGGCGTACGCCGTATTCAGCTTGGTAGTAGTTAAAGAGGCCTTTAATAACGGCTTTAAGTTCTTCTTCATCCTCATCCGGATGTTCAAACCGATTTTGCCAATACTGATAGGTTGACATGGAAATGGGAAGTGCATCGATCAAATCCTTTAATAAGTATTTAGCCTTGAGGTCATAAATTACTTGTGCGAGTTCTTTTTTGGATGCTTTCTCAAGGCTGTCAATTTTTTTGAGGCATCGAGTTGTATCTTTAACAATAAGTTTTCTCTTTGTAAAGCTTGGTTCTGTTTTTGGAGCTGAAGAAGCTTGTCTTGATTCTTGTCGTGTCGTTTGACCATTTTTAGGTTTCCTTCCCCGACGCAATCTCAGTAAAGCCTGTGGCCCTTGCTTGTTATAGAGACATTCCCACTGATACACTGAACCTGGGGAACGATATCCAAAGTGAATACAAGTTTCTGAAATTGACGCCAAATTTTCTTGTTTCCACTTTACCAGATTTAACCGAAAATCCCCAGTTACTTTGGGTGGATTGAGTAATGGTCCTTTACCAAATCTTGCATAAATTCCCACCCAAATTTGGAAATCATGTTCAGCAATCCCGTATTTATGCCTAACTGATGCTAAAGTAACATTACCGTTAGCATATTCTTCAACAGCTTTAAGTTTAGTTTTAACGCTAATTTTGGTCATATAAAATACCCCCAGAGTTGATTTCCAACTCTGGGGGGTACACGTCACAGGCCTGTTTTTTTATTCACTTACTTGATCTTTTCCCGATCCAAGCTTTCCCCTAACATCTTCCAATAATCCATAATCATTGCAAAGTCGATGGGACCTTGAATCTCGAGGTCAAGTTGGGTGATCTTTTGTAACTCATTACTCAATAAGACCCGAAAGTCAGTTAATTTAATAACCGTCGAATGGGGCGATGGTGGTACCAGACTAAGGACGTGATCCATGAGGTCTTCAATCAAACCAGCATAGAAGTCCATTAACTCATCGCTTGGCAAGGCGGTTGGTTCTAACAAGTTATCTCGTTCGTTATTAAAAACCTCATACCACCGTGCCATGGAGTTCCAGTAGGCATTATAAAGGCGTTTACTTTCCTTATCAGCGTATGCTAACTGATAACGACTTAAAACTTTCCACTGTTCTAACAAATCAACATAGAGTGATTCATGAGGGAAAGCCGCGTCTTCCCGGGTTTCCTTAATAAAGTGTGCCAAATCATCAGTCATCTGAACCGGTGTTTTCATTTTCATTTCTCTCATTTTCCTTTTATATTAGTTTGTTGAATGGTGAGCGGTGTTTTTTCCCATAAAACTGCGCAGCTGCAATGGCCCGTTGCCATCCCCGATACAAGTCAGTTGCCTCTTGTAGATCCATCTGCGGATCAAACTGGTCGCCAATCCGTGATAGCTTTCGTAACTCATCCTGGTCTTCCCAGAAATCAACGGCTAAGCCAGCAAGGAAGGCTGCTCCCAGGGCGGTTGTTTCTTCCATCGCTGCCCGCTTGATTGGCGTTTGTAAGATATCAGCCTGGAACTGCATCATAAAGTTGTTCCGTGATGCTCCCCCATTAACCGTCAGTGCTGTTAGTGGTAACTGGGTATCCTTAACCATCGTATCGACAACATCTTTGGTCTGGTAGGCGATTGCTTCCAAGGTCGCGCGGATGATGTGCCCGCGTTCAGTTCCCCGAGTAAGGCCAAACATTGCGCCCCGCACTTCCTGATCCCAGTACGGTGCGCCCAATCCCGTAAAGGCGGGGACGACATAAACGCCGCCTGTTGTCTTGGCATCGACAGCCATTTGTTCGGACTCGCTTGCCTTATTAAACATCTTAAGGCCATCCCGCAACCATTGAACGGCAGAACCGGCCACAAAGATACTCCCTTCAAGCGCGTAATGAGTTTGTCCGTCCAGACCGTACGCAATCGTCGTCAACAAGCCGTTATCCGAAAGCGTGGGTTTTAGTCCCGTATTCATGACGATGAAGGCTCCAGTCCCATAGGTGTTCTTGATTGAACCTTTATCATAGGCTGCTTGACCAAAGAGGGCTGCTTGCTGGTCACCCGCAATCCCGGCAATTGGAATCTGGACACCATAAAAGTGGTAATCACCGGTATAACCGTAGATTGCTGAACTTGGCTTTACTTCTGGCAGAAGCGACTGCGGAATCTCAAGCAAGTCAAGGATATCTTGATCCCACTCGAGGGTATGGATATTAAAAAGCATCGTCCGGCTAGCGTTAGTCACATCCGTTGCGTGGACCCGCCGTCCTGATAATTTCCATAGTAGCCAAGTATCGATGGTCCCGAACATTAAGTCACCCTTCGCCGCTTTTTCTCGGGCACCAGGGACATGGTCAAGAATCCACTTGATCTTGGTGGCCGCAAAATATGAATCAATCACTAAGCCGGTCTTCTTGTGGATCATATCCTTATAACCATCTTTAATTAATCGTTCGGCAATATCGCTCGTTTGCTTTGATTGCCAGACAATTGCGTTATAAATCGGCTTACCGGTATGGCGATCCCAAATAACCGTCGTTTCCCGTTGGTTAGTAATCCCAATCGCCGCAATCTTATAGGGCTTGATCTGGGACTTAATCATTACGTTTGAAATCACCGACTGAACGCTATCCCAAATCTCTAGCGGATCATGTTCGACCCACCCTGGTTGCGGGAAGTATTGGGGAAATTCCTGTTGACTGATCGCAACTTTATTTCCGTCATGGTCAAAAATAATCGCCCGTGAGCTCGTCGTTCCTTGGTCAATCGCCATGATATATTGTTGTTCACTCAATTATATTCATCCTTTCGCTGCTAATTGCGAGCAGTTTCTATCTATATAATAGGAAGAAACTTGATGGATTTTAGATCATACAAAAAAGCCACCGTGCAAAGACTGAACTGCCTCCCCCGATGACTCTCTTGTTGTTACTTGTCGCTGACCATCTTACCAGCTACACTATAGCGGTCTTTGCGCATCTCATTCAACACGATATGCACCCGTTCGGCAGGAACATTGGCATCCTTTGAAATTGCTGCTGTAACATCCTTTACGAGAGCCTTTAATTGCTCATCGGTCCGGCCTTCAATCAAATCAATATGAACTAATGGCATAATCCGTGCCTCCTTCTAAATTCATTTAAAATCTTACCATAAGAGCGCTTTTCCGGCAATTACATTAACAAAAAATATTTTAATTAACGCCGCGCAAGGCTTCACGAACCTCTTCGGCTGCTTTCCGGTCCCCCGTAAAGAGGATATGATCACCATACTCGATAATCGTATCACCATGCGGGTCGATTGGCTTGCGTTTCCGGAAGATCCGACTAATCGTAATGTTATTAACAAATGGCAATGTATGGAGTTCGCGTCCAGTATAACGTGAATTAAGGACGGTTGCTTCATATAGTCCGGCTTCGGTATCGGTTAACATCCGCAAGATCAATGGTGATTCAATCAAGGCACGCAGGACACTGCTTTGAACATTGAAACTATTAAAGATTTCAATCCCTTTTTCACGAAGAGCACTAACATCTTTGGGATCAAGACGGGGATTATTTTGACTGGCAATAACCCGTTTTACCCCATGTTCTTTGGCGATCTGAGCTAAACGCGCTGACTTATGATCATTTAAGAACCCAACAACAACAATATCACAATCAAAGTAGCCTCCCTGCTCCAGGGCCTCCGCGTCAAGAGTCGGGAGATACTCTAAATGCTTCACCTGACTATTATAGGTCTTGAAGTTATTTTCATTGTCCGTAACCATCCGCACGTCATACCAGTTCTTATATAGTTGTTGGGAAATCGGAACAGTTAAGGTGTTGGTTCCGATAAAATTAACCTTTTGCTTGATCAAATCAGACTTTTCAAGCTTATACATTGAATTGAAGACGATTGGCGCAATGATACAGACAATTACGGCGGCCAATGTAAAGGCATCGGATTGCGCACCAGTAATTGCATGCAAATTCCGCGCAACTTGCAAGGTTGGTAATACCAAGGTAATCGTTGTCGCTACTAAAAAGCTGCCGGCAAATGAATTACGGGGCTTAAAACGCCGCCGATAAATAAACATGGTTGGCAATTTAGCAAGTAAAAAGCCGATGACCAAAATCGGAATCAGGGCTAGCGCTTGGTGGTTAGCAAATAAATTCTTCAAGTCAAGGCGGTCACCCGTCATGATAAAGAAGAATGGAATCAAAAAGCCATAACCAATTGAGTTTAACCGGTCTTCAGTTGTTTCACTTGGTTCAAGCAGTTTCATGACCATCCCGGCTAGGAAGGCTCCCAGGATATTTTCCGCTCCCACCGTTTCGGCGATTGTTACTAAGGCGAAGATCAAGAAGAAAGCTAACCGAATATCAAGTTGAGTGGTTGATTTGGAAATTTTATTAAACCAAATAAACGGTTGCTTAAACCGCCGCAAGAGGAAAAAAGCTGCCAAGAAGAGGAAGACAATTAAGCCCAAGCGCTTGGCATTGCCCCCATTAATGGATGCATAGAAGGTCAATGCAAGCATCGGGACCACTTCCCCTAATACCGCCGTCAATAAGAGGGTCTGCCCCACTGGCTTTTGTAAAATATCCTTTTCCTTTAACGTTGCGATAACAACTCCGAGGGCGACGGTTGAAAAAATAATTGTTGCTAACAAAATATCGCTAAATAAGTGCAAACTGCTAATAATTAAGGCAATCACAAATGAAGAAATAACAATGAGGCCAAATGCCTGTGAAGCCATAATTACCGGCGACTTACTATCACGCTTTTTCCCGGGCGTTTTGCGGAACAGGTCAAAATTGATCTCCATCCCGGACAAAAACATTAACATAATAACCCCCATCGACGACATCATATTGAGGGTCCAGTTGGGGTTAACGATATTTAAGAAACTTTTTCCGAGAATAATACCGGTTAAGATTTCCGCAATCGCCGTCGGAATCGAGGAAACTTTAAACCGCGCCATAATAATAGGAATAATTAACGCCGCTAACATAACGATTAACAGTGATAATTGTTGCATATTTTCTTTCTCCCTTCCTATTTTATACAGCAATATTATATACTTCTTAACTTGAAATTAAAATATTCTAACTAAATCGACTTAAATCATTGTTCGCGGTACAATTAATATATTACACAAAAGGAGAATTTATTATCTATGGGGAATAAATTAACTGCATGTACAAGTATATTAATTGGAAAGGATGCTAGTATCGACGGCACGATCATGATCGGTCGAAATGAAGATGCTAAGGCTGCCTGGCCCAAGCACATGGTTGTTCACCAGCGTGGCGAAATGCCCAGTCACTTCATCTCTAAGGATACCCGTTTAGAGCTTGACTTGCCAGAAGAAAGCGCTCGGTATACGGCGACTCCTGAATGGACAGATAAAGACGGGCTGTTTGAAGAAGATGGGATTAATGAATATGATGTGGCAATGAGTGCGACTGAAAGTGCTTATTCTAATCCCCTCGTCTTGGGCTATGATCCGCTAGTTGAAAATGGGTTAAATGAAGAAGCGATGATCACCGTGGTGCTACCATATGTTAAGACGGCACGTGAAGGAGTCCAACGCCTTGGTAACTTGATCGCGAAGTACGGAACCGGCGAAACAAACGGGGTACTTTTCGCCGATAATGATGAAGCATGGTACTTCGAAACCGGGGCAGGTCACTACTGGGTTGCGCAACGGATTCCGGATGATTCATACGCGGTGGTCGCCAACCAACTGGCAATTCAAGAAATTGACTTTAATGATACGAATAATTTCATGTTCCATCCCGGAATTCAAGAATTTGTTGAGAAGCATGACTTAAACCCTGATCCAGCTACTTTCAATTTCCGTAAAATCTTCGGGACAGCTGACCGGTCAGATGCGATTTACTCTGAACCGCGGGTATGGGTTGGTCATCAAATGTTTAGTCCCCAGCAAGCAACGGAAGAGACCCCGGAATCAACCGAATTGCCATTTATCATGAAGCCGGACCATAAGTTATCGATTTTTGATGCCCAGAACTATCTCAGTAATCACTATGAAGGAACCGAATTCGATCCCCTTGGTCACGGTGAATACGCCCACAAGTACCGGCCAATTAGTTTAGCTAAGACCCAAGAGTCACATATTTTACAGATGAACCGGCCCGGTGCCAATATTCACTGGTTAGCAATGGGAGTCGCTGCCGAAAGTACCTATGTGCCATTCTTCAACGGCATTACCGATACGCCAGCCCCTTACAAGCGTGGGAAACTGCCGGCCCAGCTCAACTCTGCTTACTGGATTTTTAAACATGCCAGTGTGCTAGTTGACAGCCACCTACACGATTTCCTTCCATTATTACGGGACGTACAAAAGGAACGAAACGCCGCGGCCATTAAGATGATTGCCGAAACCGATCGCCGCCTTCCAAGCCTCAAAGGAGAAGCACGAGCAACCTTCTTAACGCGGCAAAGTGACGGTTATGCTACCGATACATTAAACGCATATAAGAAATTAAGCCTTGAGCTAATTACGAAGATGACTGATTATTGTGAATTAAACTTTAATACAGATGAGAATCTGTAAAACAAAAAAGAAGCAGCTCCTAAGTTGGAATTTCCAGCTTAGGGGCTGCTTTTTGTAGGCTTTACAATTTTAAGTACTGATGGATTTAACATCAGGGCTTTATTTGTCTCGAAATGTCAATTTAAGTTACGCCGTTTGTAAAATTAAGTTAGAAAAATAGAAAAGCCATTTGTGGTAGACTTTTGAATACCCCTAAACAAAAGAAAGGAAACCACAAATGACTTACACCCATCTTACCACAAACGAGCTGACAATCATCGCCCATTCTTTCGTGCAAAAGCTTAAAGCGTAC
>SKER01001064.1_pt1 | contig 25002 bp, 20 predicted proteins | sample 4826961 | NCBI WGS metagenome assembly SKER01 (sample SAMN11008804, study PRJNA524170) | human gut metagenome | biome: Human fecal sample; material: Feces; isolation source: fecal sample from pouch patient p47 | host: Homo sapiens | place: Israel: Tel-Aviv | collected 2016-11-16 | reverse complement strand
AATGAGCTGGAAAAAAACAAGAAGAAACTTGTTAAACAGGAAAAAGAGCTTGCGGCGACTGAAAATGCTGAGGAGTTCCGTCAAAAAGGGGAACTGTTGACTACCTACCTTAGCATGGTTCCAAATGACAAGGATATTGTCGAGTTAGACAACTACTACACTGGTGAAAAGATTACGATTCCCCTAAATGTGGCTCTAACGCCTAACCAAAATGCGCAGCGTTACTTCAAGAAATACCAGAAACTCAAGGAAGCTGTTAAGCACTTGACTGGTTTGATAGAGGAAACAAAACAGACCATTGATTATTTAGAAAGTGTTGAATTCAGTCTTTCTCAAGCCAATATGGATGAAATCGAGGATATTCGCGAGGAGCTTGTTCAGGCTGGGTTTATGAAGCGTCGTTCAACCGATAAACGTCACAAACGTAAGAAACCTGAACAGTATCTAGCTTCTGATGGCAAGACCATTATCATGGTTGGTCGTAACAACCTGCAAAATGAGGAGTTGACCTTCAAGATGGCTAAAAAAGGTGAGCTCTGGTTCCACGCCAAGGATATCCCAGGTAGTCACGTGGTTATCAAGGACAATCTTAACCCAACTGATGAGGTCAAGACAGATGCGGCTGAATTGGCAGCCTACTACTCTAAGGCCTGTCTGTCAAACTTGGTTCAAGTCGATATGATTGATGTTAAGAAACTCAACAAACCAACAGCCGGTAAACCTGGATTTGTAACTTATACTGGACAAAAAACCTTACGTGTCACACCGACTGAAGAAAAAATTGATAGTATGCGGATGAAATAGTCTGCTTTACAAAATAAACCTCTCTTGTTTTAGAAACAAGAGAGGTTTTCTATGTCTTCATAAGAGCAATTTCTTTCGTTGATGAATGAGATTTTCTTCTAGTTTTCATTACATTTTTCCGACGACTGTGCTAAACTATAAGGGTAATTACTTATATTAAAGGAGACTTTCAGTATGAAGGCTCTTATGTCATATACGAGTTCTGTTTTAGAATGGTTAGGGCGCTCTGTGGGGCTCTTAGTCTTCGGGCTATTATTTGTGACTGCTTTGCTCATTCGCACGACCATGATGACTGGATACTTTGAGTGGGCAGAGATTAGTAGCGTTCCTTGGTATGTTTATGTTTCAGGTGGTGTCATTCTGCTTTTGACACTTTTCTGGCGCAAAATCTTAAAGGAACTGACAACAAAGCAGATTTTCATCTTTTTTTCCGTTTGCTTTATGATTTTTGGCCTACTTTTGATTTTTCTGACTAGTTTTGCTGGTCGAGACGATGCAGGTACTGTCTTTAAAGGGGCGGTCCAGTTTAATGCTGGCAACTTCTCCTTAATTAAACCAGGAGCCTACTTCTACCGCTATCCTCATCAGTTAGGATTGCTTAGTTTTGAACGCTTGGTTCTCTATCTGATTCCTTTGCCGGTCATCTCGGTTTTCTATGTATTGAATCTTGGCATGGTCATTGGTATGAACTATGCGACATGGAAAATCACGGATGAACTGTTTACGAAACCGTTAGTCAGTCGTTTGGCTGTCATCATGAGCTTTGGTTTTTTACCTCTAGTTTTCAACATTATGTTTGCTTACGGGCTCATGTATGGCTTGTTCTTCTCCAGTTTTGCTATTCTGTTTTTCTTACGCTATTTGAGGCAAGGTAAGGTTAGAAACGCTATAGTTTCGGTGATTATGCTAACCTTGGCTTACTGGGTAAGGAGCAATAATATTATTCTCATTATTGCATTATCTGGTATTTTGATACTAATGACACTCAGAGAGAAACGTTACCGCTATTTACTTTTGGTTTTGGCTTTCTTTGCCTTTCCTATGACCTTGCATAAGGCGACAACCAGTTACTATGAGATTACCACTCATCAAAAAATTCCTGGAACACCTCAGATTGCTTGGCTGGCCATGGGCTTACAGGACAAACCCGATTCTAAACGAATGCCAGGATGGTATACCGGCTATGTCCGTGACATTTACGCCAAGAAAAAAGGCAATATCGAAAAGATTGAAAAAAGTGCCAATCACCTTTTTGATAAGCGTGTTCAATATCTCCTAGCACATCCCGATGAGGCCAGTTGGTTCTTCAGTACCAAGTTTATCAGTTCTTGGACAGAGGGAAGCTTCCAGTCCATCTGGAATGGGCCAAGTAAAGACAAGTTTCAACCTTTGTGGAATAGGTTTGCGACTTCCATCTATCACGACGGGACCTTGCATCTCTTTTTCGTGACCTATATGCAAGGCTATCTCCTAGTCCTATATCTTGGTGGTGTGTTCTACTACGCTTTCACTTATAAACGAATGGGAGATGGAGCAACACTAGGCCTCTATGCCTTCCTCTATCTCTTTGGTGGCATCCTCTTTCACCTCATTTCAGAGACTAAGAGTCAGTACACCCTACCTTATATTTACTTACACATTCCAATGATTGCGGCGGGCTACAACCATATGACACAAATGCTTAGCCGCTATCTAAAAAATAGGCGAAAGTCATCCTAGGATGGCTTTTTGTCATTGTTTCACAATTACAATCTTGTTATAATAGTTCTATGAAAAATTCGTCGGTTGATCTTTTACGAGGCCCTATTTTGCGGTCTCTTTTAATCTTTGCCCTACCAATTCTGATATCTAATATTTTCCAGCAACTCTACAATACTGCGGATGTCATGATTGTGGGTCGCTTTCTAGGTCCAGATGCCTTGGCTGCTGTAGGAGCTTCTTCTGCTATTTTTGATTTGGTTATCGGCTTTGCTCTTGGCGTTGGAAATGGTATGGGGGTTGTTATCGCACGTTATTATGGTGCGCAAGACTATAGGAAACTTCGTCAGTCTGTGGCGGCCACAGTTGTCATCGGTCTGGGCCTAAGTGCCTTGGTTATGATTCTAGGACATTTCGGACTCTATCCTTTACTAAGATTTTTAGGAACACCTGCTTCTATCATTGGGCAGTCCTACCAGTATATTTCTATGATTGTCTCCTGTGTTGGGGTTACTTTGAGTTATAATCTGTGTGCAGGTCTCCTCAGAGCGGTTGGTGATAGTCTGACAGCCCTCTATTTTCTGATATTTTCAGCTCTGGTCAATATCGTTTTAGACCTTTTCTTTATTACTCAACTCCATCTTGGTGTTCAATCAGCAGGTTTAGCAACTATTATTTCTCAAGGGATTTCCGCAATTCTCTGTCTTTACTATATTAAGAAAAAAGTGACCTTCCTTCTACCAAGCAAGTCAGATTTTGTTCTTGATTCAAGTCTTTATTTGGACCTTTTTGGACAAGGAATGGCCATGGGACTCATGAACTCCATTGTTTCTATTGGGACTGTGACCTTACAGTATGCCATTAACGGCTTTGGTCCTCTCATCATTAGTGCTCAAGTGGCGGCAAGACGGATTATGTCCTTTGCTGTTCTCCCTTTGACTTCACTTGCTGCCGGGGTGACTACTTTCACCTCTCAGAACTTCGGTGCCAAACAGTTTAAGCGCATAGTAGCTGGGTTAAAGCAATCTTGTCTTGTTTCTATAACTTGGTCTGTCATTGCTTGTGCCCTCCTCTATGTAGCAAGCCCCTTCTTGGCTGGTCTTATCTCCGGTTCAGATAATGCTGTGATTATTGATAATGCTAGTCGCTACCTTCGTATCAGTTCTCTCTTTTATCCTATTTTAGGAATGCTCTTCATCTTTAGAAATAGCCTACAAGGTCTAGGTAAGAAACTGACACCTTTAACCTCTAGTTTCATTGAACTTTTCGGAAAAATTCTCTTTGTTCTTTTGGTCATTCCTTCTATGGGCTACCTTGGCGTTATCCTATGCGAGCCCTTGATTTGGATTCCAATGACCATTCAGCTCTATTTTGCCTTAAGAAAACATATTAAACGCTTGTTTGTCAGTTAAACTTTTTTGAACATAGAAAAACGACCATAACGGTCGTTTTTAGTTTAATTTAATCCCCATTCATCAGAAATCTGTTTCATAATAGCTTCTTGGGAGACAATCCCAAAGCCCAGCATGTAAGTTGAGTAATCAGCATAGATGACCTTGTTATTTTGAACAGCCTTAAGGCTAGTCCATACAGGTGTATTCTTAAGTTTATTATCTAGGAGTTCTTGAGAATCCGCTTGAACAATTAGGAGGTCCGGATTGATATCTTTTAGTTTATCTGGATCGATAACTTGGAACATATCATCTGGATTGAAGGTTTCCGCTCGATTGAAATGATAAGTATCATAGAGATAACCAAAATGCCCGTAAGCATAATAACGGATGTCATTGTCAGTCACGCGCAGATACATCAGTTTCTGGTTGCCAAACTTGGCTTTAACATTCTCCGCGAAAACGGCCTCCCTAGCATCCAATCTATCGAGGTCCTTCTTCATCTCATCACGTTTATCAAAGATTTCTGCCACCTTGAGAGAGGTTTCATGATAGTCCCAATTTTCATCGGTGTTGATTTGGTAGCCAACAGTCGGTGCAATTTCAGACAGCTCATCATAGAGGTCTTCCTGCTCTCCTGTCATAAGGATTAAATCAGGTTTTAACTCAGCAATCTTATCCAAATCTGGATTGCCCTGCCAACCAACTGAAACCACTTTGGCATCCTTGTATTGTTTCTTAAAGAGCGTTGAAAATTCTTGACTATCCGATTGACCAGTTGTCGCACCTACAGGAGTGATATCTAGAGGATCCAAGATTTCACCATAGAGGTTGTCGAGGATAACGATACGTTTTGGAGCTTTTTTCAACTCTGTCGTACCAAAATCATGGACAATCGTCTTCTCCTTAAAAGTCTGACTTGTTTGATTTGACTCTGCATTATGTCCAGACGTCATGTCTGGCAAGTAATACAGTAAAAGACCAGAAATGATGGCCAGAATAGCTAATAAATAAAGAAGATTTATTTTTTTCATGGCAACTCCTCGATAAAATCGGATTAAATCGTTACTTTAAAGTTATCTTAAAACTTCTTTAATGTCAATCTATGACTAAGATTTTTTGGAAGGAATTGAGTGTTTTTGATTCCTAAGATGTATTAATGGAAAATAACTATAACCTTTGAGCAAAAAAACATCTACTATTTTTTAAAAAGGCATCTTGTAAACCCTCAAAAAAGTCAGATTATATCATCATCTTTGAATGTTTAAAATCTAAGTAGAAAGTCTCTTTTTGAAGTCTTCCTTTTTGTAAGTTACACCTTATTTTATCAAGCATTTCAAGGGTTAGTGACTGACAAATGATTTTCTCTCGTCTGAAATGGTATTTACTAGATAAACGATTCGAATCTAAACCTCCCTAATTAGTACTTTTTCGGTGAGATAGGTATTAAAATACACTGAAAACTCATTTAAAAATAACTTAAAAAAGCCTTAAATAAGATTGACAACCTTTTCAAAAGAAGCTAGTATATCATTTATATTCATAAAAAGGGGAATTATTATGGAAAAACAGATTCGTTTTCGTAAGCAATCGCTTATCTTGTCTTCTGTAGCTCTTGCTACTATCTTTGCAGGGACTGCTGTATCAGCTGATGAAACAGCAACAACAACGCCAGCAACACCTGCTACTACGACTGAGGCAGCACCTCAATCAACAACAGCTCAAACACCTATTGCCAAAGCAACTGAAGAAATTAAAGCTAAGGCTAATACGCCGGTAATCCCAGTAGAAAATGCAAAAGTGGGAGATGTTGTAGGCGTCGAAGTTAATGCTACAGAGCCAACAGTAACAGCAAAAGAAAGTACTGATGGAACTGAAGCTATCGCAACAGCATATGCGACAGCAACCGTTAAAACAACAACGCTAGCTGACAAGAACACACCTGTTGGTAAGTCAGAACCTGTCAAATCAAGCGAGACAGCAACATCAACTGAAGAAACAGATGAATATGTGGCAACAACGACTGAAACGGTCAATAAAACGACTGTTGTCGAGGTTGTTAAAGAGGCTGATGTGGTGAATCGCCAAGAAGTCAAGGGAACTACTGACATCGTCTTTATTGTTGATAAATCTGGTTCAATGGATAGCCATATCACTGACGTAGCTAATAACATTGAAAAATTTGTGCGTGATTTGGAATCTAAAAATGTGCAAGCACGTCTTGGTTTGGTTGACTATGAATCAAGCAAAGACACAACTTACCATGATTTTGGAGGTTCTAAATTCACCACGGATACGAACGCTTTTATTGGTAAATTAAAAGCCATCCGTACTACTGGTTCAGACGAGGAAGCAACAACAGCATTATCACATATTGCAACTTCACCTGATTATACTTGGGGAACTGGTAAGAACAATCGTCGCTTCGCCTTCTTGGTCACTGACTAAGATATCGACCTTACTCCAAAAACACCAACTAAAGATGCTACACTAAAAGCCCTTCAAGATGCTGGGATTTCTTTGACCGTAGTTGGTAAGAAATATGATGAAAAGGACTTTGACCCATTGGTAAGAGGTACCAATGGTCTCTACCTCGATATCAATAAAGATTTCGCCGATCTTTTGAACAAGCAATTCTCAAACTACGTGATTGAAACTGTTCAAGAAGGACGTGTTTATCGTATTCAAACGGATACTTACGAAGTCATCGCAACGACTCACTTGGTTACTAAAACAACTAACCAGCCTGAAAGTGCGCAACCAGCAACCCCAACTGTTCCAGGAAATGTATACTATGTTGAGGGTACGTTCTACGAGGCACCAACGCCATTGCAACCAACACATAAAGAACTCCCAGAAACAGGTTCTAGCCAATCTGCTGCTCTAGTTTCACTTGGTCTTATCAGTGCGGCCCTCGGCCTAGGCATGGCAGTCAAACCAAAACGTAACTAACACCTCATTTACGTTTAAAACTTAATTATTGCACCCTGTGATTTACACCCCAAAAGCTTAATTTTGGGGTGTTTTTAGATTGGTATGTGATAGGTATATCATAAATACTATACTTTTCATGCTCATCCATATGACCAGTTCTATCTATCTTCACTATGATATAATAGTTAGTAACATTGGAGGGAAATTATGTTAAATCAGCTTTCATTTAAAGGACAATGGCGACAGTATCAACAACGTGTTCTTGATAAATCCGAAAGTTTTATGGATGATGGAAAGATTCACTTGGTCGCTGCTCCTGGCTCTGGAAAAACGACCTTAGGAATTGAATTCATACGGCGTTTTGGTAATCCAACTTTAATTCTAGTTCCGACAGTTACTATCCGCCAACAATGGGTGGACCGGATCAAACAAGCTTTTTTAAGTGATGCTAACCAAGCAGAACAACTCATTTCACAAGACTTAAAGAGGCCTAAAATGATTACGGTTGCGACTTATCAGGCATTACATAGTGCCATGAACCAAGTTGTTGGTGATGGTCTTATCGAAGACACAGATGATACAGCTCAACAAGAGCATTTTAATTTTCAAGATTTCGATATCCGAAAAACATTTGAGGATAAAGATTTAGGGACTCTTTGTTTGGATGAGTGCCATCATTTAAGAAATGAATGGTGGAAGAGCTTAGAGATTTTTCGTAAATCCTTTCCTAAAATCAAGATGATTTCCTTGACAGCGACCCCTCCATACGAGGGAGAACCTGCTCTTTGGGAGCGTTACATCAGCATGTGTGGTGAGATTGATGAAGAAATTACAGTGCCTGAACTGGTTAAGGAAGGGACGCTCTGTCCTCACCAGGACTATGTCTACTTCGCCTTTCCAACTAAGGAAGAACGAACACAATTAGATCAGTTTGAAAAGCAGAAACTTAACTTTCTAACTAAACTATCTACAGATATAAACTTCTCAAACACCATTCAGTCTAGTCCGGCACTAAGTGACCAAATTAGCGATGATGACCTATTGGCTAATCCTAAATATCTTTCTGCTATTCTGATTTTTTTACGGTCTAAAAACTTGCCCTTCCCACAACGTTTTCAAGGACTTCTCGCTACAAAAGCCTTGCCAACTTTTACGCTTGAGTGGTTTGAAACCTTGCTTAATGGCGTTATTTTTCAAGTTCCAAATTGGTTTGGATTTACTGAGGAGGCCTTTAACCAACTGAAAAGTGATTTGAAAGCAAACGGCCTTATCGAAAGAAATCAAGTTAAACTTATCCGGAATAAGAAACAAGATGTTCTGCTCAATCAATCATTGGGAAAACTCAATGCTGTTAGAGATATTTTTAAGGCAGAGTACCAGTCTCTAGGAAATAATCTCCGTCAACTTGTTTTGACAGACTTTATACGTAAGGATTTTCAAGTTCATTTAGGTGATAAAAATGCTCAATTTACCCAACTAGGTGTCCTCTCTTACTTTGAATCTATTCGTAGTGAAATGATTGAACAGTCTTGGACAGTACCAATAGCTGTATTGACAGGAAGTTTAGTGATTATTCCAACTTCAGCTAAAGAACATCTGGAGCGACTCATTCCTAATTCTCGTTTATCCTATGATATTATTGGACAGTTGAGCCAAGAAGACTATCTTAAGGTGAGTGTTTCTGGTTCTCACCATGATCTAGTGACTGCCCTTACCCAACTTTTCCAAGAAGGATATATTCAGGTGATTATTGGGACCAAATCTTTATTGGGCGAAGGTTGGGATGCCCCCTGTGTAAACTCCCTCATTTTAGCTAGTTTTGTTGGAAGCTTCATGCTAAGTAATCAGATGCGAGGACGTGCCATCCGTGTCTGGCCAGACAATCCTGATAAAACGAGTAATATCTGGCATTTGGTTTCTATTAATTTATCACCTAGGAAGTGGTTTGAATTTCAAAATGATGAAGAAAATTATGATGAGACATTAGAGCTACAGTTGTATGGACTTAGTCCTGACCTAGACTTGTTAGATAGGCGTATGACACAGTTTCTTGGTCTCCATTATTCAGAGCTCACTATCGAATCTGGCATTGATCGCCTTGACCTCAATCAAATAACTTTTAGCCAAAAGGGTCTAGAAAAACTTAATCAAAATGCCATTACTCTGTCTCAAAAACGTCAGGAGCTTAAAGACCGGTGGCAACAAGCTCTACCTCTTAACGAAGAAATGGAAGTTGCTAATGAAGTTGAAGTCGACAAACAATTTTTACCGTTAGCATACCTTAATGATTGGATGAAGGCCTTACTTATTTCTCAAGCCTTAGCTGTCACTTATTTTATTATTGATTTGGGGAGATATCTAATTGTTGGGAAGCCGTTTAATCAAAGCCTACCGATATTCTTACTTGCGCTACTTGTACTGGCTATCTTTTGGGGAAGATATTTTATCTATAAGAGTCCCTATAAACGTTTGGATATTTTTGGCAAAGCTATCCACCAAGCCCTTCTGAATTCAGGTCAGATTGAGACTAAAGAATCTGCTCCTAGAGTGGTAAAAGATAGTAAACAGGCGATTTATAACGCTATCTATCTCAAGGGTGCTAGCATGAGGGAGAAAGAAATCTTTGCTCAGGCTTTGACTGAGTTTTTCGCTCCTATCGAAAATCAACGCTATATCTTAAAGTCTTGTCACAAGGTGAAAGATCAAACCGAATTTTTTGCCGTTCCAAGTATGTTTGAAAAGCGTAAGGCAGATGCAGAGTCTTTCCTCCGACACATCCAAAAAAGTGTAGGAAAATATAACCTCATTTATTCGCGAAGTGTTCAAGGTCGTCCTATTCTTCTGGAAGCTCGTATCAAAGCACTTGGAAATAAGCAAGAACGTACCGTTACACATAAAAAAGTTATGTCAACTTTAGAATGATAAATAGCCATAACCACTTAAACCGTTTTTATCATGTTATAATAAACCAACGACACTATATTGGAGAATTCTATGTCACTCACACACATTTTTTTCGACCTTGATGGTACTCTCGTTGATAGTTCTGAGGGAATCCACAATGGTTTTGTTCAAACCTTTGAAAGACTAGGTCTTCCTGTTCCTAGTGATCAGAAAATTCGCACCTTTATGGGACCACCTCTCGAGGTAACCTTTAAAGAAGAGGTTAGTGAAGAAGGTGCTGACCAAGCTGTCAAAATTTATCGTGACTATTATGAGACTAAAGGGCAATTGGAGGCTCACCTCTATGATGGCATAAAAGAAATCCTTCAGCAACTTAGTCAAGATCCTAGCAAGAAAATCTTTATCACAACTTCAAAAAATGAACCTATTGCTCTGGAGATGTGCAAACACCTTGGAATTACTGAATATTTTGATGGCATTTATGGATCTACTCCTACTGCCTTTCATAAGGCTGATGTCTTGCAGCGTGCCATTACTGAAAATCAGGCACCTAAAGACCAGTCCGTCATTGTTGGTGATACCAAGTTCGACTTGATTGGTGGAAAAACGGTTGGCATCAAAACAATAGCGGTGACCTGGGGATTTGGGGAAAACGAAACCCTTTTGGCAGAAAATCCTGATTTTATTGCTGATACCACCCAAGAACTTTGGGATATTTTGAAATAATGATTTACATCTAAAAAGAGCAAGATTATATAGTCATGCTCTTTTTTATTGAATCAAAATTACATCTGAACAATGATATCTAGACAAAGCTCTAAAGCCTTATCAAAAGCCTCTGAACCCCAATCTCGTTGATTGTAATTGTCTATATCTGCAAGGGAATCTGCCGTAAAGAGAAGTAAGCCCCAAATAGCTCCACGAAATTGAGCAACTGCTGCTAGTGCAGCACATTCCATCTCAACAACGCTACAGCCCTCTTCAATACGATAGGAAATCTTGTCTGGTGTCTCCCTATAAAAGCCATCTGTCGACCAGGTCATGACCTCTTTATAGGAGATTTTCTTTTGCTTTAAAGTTTTCTCAATGGCTTCAAGAGCTTTTTCATTCATGTCTATGTAGCGAGATGGCGCAACATAGTGGTAACTTGCTCCTTCATCCCTCAACGCTCTAGTAGGAATTAAAAAAACATTTTCCTTCATGTTTACCAAAACGCCACAAGTTCCAGTTGAAATGATTTGTTTTACACCATAACCAATTAACCAATCAAGAAATTGTGCAGCTGCAGCTGATCCAACTGGAGCTTGAGCCAAGCAAATCTTCTTCCCATTGTAAGTCATCACATAAACAGGATAGGTTTTGGTGGCAGAGACAAATTCGCCAACTTTTTCAGCGCCAACAGAAGTCGCATAGCGTTCGACTTCTTCCTCTAAAAAGCCGTAAACACACCTAGCCGGCAGGTCCAAACCTAAATTCTCATGGGTCGGCATAATCACAGCCTGAGGATTGTCGTCAAACTCTAAAATAGGAATTTCATGTTTGTGTATCATCTGTTGCCTCCTAAGTTTTAAGAATTATTATATCAAAAAATGCAAACTGATTATATGATTTCATATAATCTATTAGCTTATAATCAAGAAAAATAGATGATTAAATCATAACACCTAAAAAGGACATGAATCTGCTTTAGGCAAAAACATGTCCTTTTGTGCACTATTTCAAGAAATATGATTACAATAAACTCTTATTTCCACAGGCCACCTAAAATCTGCTTTTCCAACAATTCTAAGTCTTTATCTCTTATTTCGCTATTATCACCAACGATATAGAGTTGAGCAAAGTAGCCCAATAAGGGACCTACACATATACGAACCATTTGTGGAATCGTTAATTCAGGATTCACTCGTGAATCTTTTATCAATTCCTTGTGGAGTCTTAAGAGTTTATCTTGGAGAGTATTCCAAATATAAAGTTGTTCCTTTCTCAGTTTCTTATTTGAAAAAATTTCCTGTAGAATAATTTTCATCAAGGCACGGTTTTTTTTGAGATAGGCCATGCGATTGTGAACGAGATAATGAACCTTTTCTTCGGTCGTGTTCAAGGCCAAAAGTTCCTCAAAAAAACGACCGAAAAGTCCTGGAACAACAGGATGTAAAATAGCTGTTAATAAATCTTCCTTGGTCTTGAAATACTTGAAAAGCGTTGCCTGACTAAGTCCCGCATGTTTGGCAATTTGTAGGGTGGAGGTCCCATTGTAACTCTTAGTAGAAATCAAATCGACCGCTGCCTGCATGATTTTTTTCTTTCCTTTGGGATAGTCTGCCTCTTTTAAATAAGCTTCAAACGACTCAAAAATACTCTCGCTCATTTTCATCCTCGTATATTTATATTTTAAACTTTACGATAACGACGCAATCCGACAATATTGAGAATTGTCAAAACGATAAGGAAAATAAGTAAAACACCAATATTAGGTAAGACATCTCCAATTTCACGTCCGTAAAGAATAATCTGACTCATTGCATCACCTGAGTAGGTCAATGGCAAAAATTTTCCAATTGTTTTTGCCCACTCTCCCATTGAATCAAGTGGAATGATTCCTGAGAAAAAGAGTTGAGGCAAAATCACAAGAGGAATAAATTGCATCATTTGGAATTCTGATTTTGCCAAAGTAGACAAGAGAATTCCGAAAGCTAGTGCTACAAGAGCCAGTACCACATTAACTATTATAACATTTAACAGACTTCCGACAACTTCAATATCTAACAACCAAATGGCAGCCATGACAACTACTGCTGTCTGAAGAATAGCAATAAGTCCATAAGATATCATGTAACCATAAACGATTTCCGAACGTTTGACTGGTGTTGCTAACAAGCGATCCAAGGTTCCGCTGGTACGTTCTTTCAAAAGTGCCATCCCTGAAATCAAAAAGACAAAAAAGAAGACGACAAACCCAATCAAGACTGGAATCATTTTAGCAAAAAAGCCGGTGTCCTCGTTACCATATTCATAAGCTTGCTTAATTTCAGGAGATTTTGCCTCTAGCTGTAATTGTGGAAGAGCTTGCTTCACACGAGTTAATAATTGATTGGTGCCTTCACTGGCGATACTGGTGCGTAATACTTGTCGGGTCACCGAAGTTTTAGAGGCATCTGTATTGGCATAGTCTACATGGTACTCCCCATCCTTATAAGAGATAACTGCATCTACTTTTTCATCGTTTAAAGCCTCTTTGGCTTGATCTAAGTCTTTATAAGTTTTCACACTGACATGGTCTAAGTCATCCATTCTACTTACCAAACTAGTTGGTAGATCCTGCGTTGCAAGCTTGACGTTCACGGTTGTACTAGCCGAAAACATGAGGTTCATCAACCACATGATAAAGACTGGAGCCACAAACATCAAAGCTAGTGTTCGTTTGTCACGAAGCAATTCTTTGATGACTTTTTGTGCAATGGCAATGGTTCTCATCTTATTCTCCTTCTGCTTTCAAAAAGACTTCTTCTATGCTTGAAACGCCATAAGTTTCTTTTAGCTTGGATGGTGTATCAAAGGCAATGATTTTTCCACCTAACAAAAGACCAACCTTATCTGTCAGTTCTGCTTCATCCATGACATGGGTAGTGACCAAAATTCCTACTCCCTTGTCTCTAAGCGTGATTAACTCTTTCCAGATTTTCTTTCTAAGAGAAGGATCGATTCCAACAGTTGGTTCATCCAAAATCAAGAGCTGTGGGTTTCCTAAGAGTGCGATGGCTAGCGACAAACGCCGTTTCATGCCTCCGGAATAACCAGATACGGCCTTGTTTAAGTGCTCTGTTAGATCTACAACTTGAGCCACATAAGCTATTTCATCCTTTAAAGCTTTTTTTGAAAGACCTTTTAACTGACCGAAAAATTCTAAATTTTCTTGACCTGATAAAGCTTCATATAAAGCATCTGACTGAGCCATATAGCCTATATCACCTAAAATATGACGATCTGGCATGCTATGATCCAAGACTAAAGCCATTCCGCTATCTGCCTTTTCCATACCCAACATGGTTTTAATCATGGTTGATTTACCAGCACCAGAAGGACCGATTAAACCTATAATTTCCCCAGACTGTAATTCAAAACCTACGTGGTTTAACACCAGTTGTTGACCAAAAGATTTTTGTAAATCTTGTAAATGTAGCAATGTTTTCATATGCATCCTCCTTAGTGAGTATTTACTCACTCTCGATTACAAGTGATATTGTAGTGAGTGTTCACTCACTTGTCAAGTGGAAAATTAAATTTTCTTCAGAACAACAAGAGCTACCTTCGTTATAACAAGACTTTTTACGGACTCCAAGCAGGAATCTTCCTTATTGGACCGGTTCTTTCCCTTCTTATTTCTGCCTATCCAACCATTGTCATCTCCATCGCAACTGTGATGACCTTAGCAATGGAAATTCATTTTACGCATTTTTATATGACACGAACCAAGAAATTTTCAACTCCGAATTGGGATTTGTATTAAAAAAAATTTCTAGTAGACATCCTCTACTAGAATTTTTTCTTAGTCAATGATAATCATAGACTTAATAGACTTGCGTTCATCCATATCTTTATAAGCCTGATTAATCTCATCCAAGCTGTAGCTATTAGTAAAGACGCGACCTGGATTGATATCACCGTCAAGAACTGCTTTTAACAAAACTTGTTTATCATAAGTAGTAACTGAGGCTGCTCCACCTGCCACTGAAATATTTTGGGCGAAGGTCGAACCAAGGGCACGGTTATTGTAATGAGGAACGCCGACAAAACCTAAACGCCCGCCATTATGGAGAACACCGAGAGCTTGGTCGACGGCTGCTTCTGTACCGACACATTCGAGAGCTGCATCTGCTCCACCACCAAGGATTTCACGAACCTTGGCAATGCCTTCTTCGCCACGCTCAGCTACGACTGCTGTCGCGCCTGACTCCAAGGCCATCTGTTGACGGTCTTCGTGGCGACTCATAAGGACAATTTGTGAAGCACCACGCATCTTAGCTGCGATGACAGCACATTGACCAACAGCCCCATCTCCGATAACGACCACCTTGTCACCTTTTTGCACATTAGCCACACGCGCCGCATGGTAACCCGTCGGCATGACATCAGCCAGTGTCAAAAGTGACTTGAGCATACCTTCACTATAATCTGAAGGTTGCCCAGGAATTTTGACAAGGGCCCAGTTGGCAAAGTGGAAACGGATATACTCAGCCTGCACGCCCCCAGACCAGTTATTACCTGGGTGGTTGTCACAAGAGCCATCAAATCCAGCACGACAGGCATCACACTGTCCACAACCATGTGTGAAAGGGGCAATGACAAAGTCACCTGGTTTTACTGTAGTAACTTCCTCGCCAACTTCTTCGACAATTCCGATAGCCTCATGACCGCTATTTCTATGTCCTTCTTCCATTTCCGGATTACGGTAACTCCAAAGGTCCGATCCACAAACGCAAGTACGTACTATCTTGATAATGGCATCATCTGCTGCCACGATTTGTGGGCGATCAATTTCTGCTAGACCAACCTGCCCAGCTTTGGTATAAACTGCTGATTTCATTTAATAACCTCTATTCTTTCGTTTCTGATAGTATACACTTTTTAACAAGAAATCACTCACATCAAACACTCCCTATTACGGATCATATTTAGTTACTTAATCATATTTTTTTCCATACTTCTTTTCAAGCATTTTCTTAACTAGATATGGCATCTTGACATTCTCTCGACCTTTTTTAGCAATCAATTTTTTGACGAAATCAGGCATCTGAATATCTGCTTCCTCTTCTAAAATCTGTCCTGTGTTTGAAGGAGCTTCCAACTCATCAAAAGTCTCTAGTTGAGGTTGATAGTAACGATAGTCACCGTCTATATGAGACTGAATGGTTGAAAGAAGGGCTTTAATCAAACGAGAATCGCTATTTGGCATAGGAGGACGGTGATAGGCCACACCAAGCTCATGACAAAGCTCCTTACACTCCACATCATTATCAAAAAGAACCTCAATATGCTCACTAATAAAAGCTATCGGGGCAAAAATATAGTGGTCAGGGTGTTCCTTCTCATCATGAAGGTATTCTAAGACATCAGGTTTAATCCAAGGAATACCAATATCACTTTCACTCTGCCATGTATTGGTATACTGGTCTTCTTCAAGGCCTAAAAATTCCACAATCAAGCGAGTATTGTCATAAATCTGATCGATATAAGGATCGCCAAAATCAAGGGCCAAAACTGGTACACTGTGAGCTGAAAAAATCACCTTATAGCTGTCATCTCCAATTTGATCTAAAATATTTCTAATCTCATCAGCCCAGTAGTGAAGAAGTGAAGGTTCTTGGTACCAATTCTTGATAATTTGGAACCTAATCTGCTCACTTTCTAAAAATTTCTCATATCCCATGACAGAATAGTAAGAATAATGAGGCTCTAAAATCAAGCACAAACATTCTTCAATTCCGTCATTCTCCATCTCTTTGATTACATCAGTGATAAAAGGGCGGGAAAATTTATTAGCAAAGTATACTGATGCGTGTTCTCCAAGAGCAGAAGCAACCAGATCCACTTCTTCTCTAGTTATCCTTTGAAGTGGAGTTCCACCAATTCGTAGGTAATTGTCATATAAAGTCTGAATTTCATGTGGTTCAGGACGAACACCACGCCGGATATTCGTGAAAAACTCCGCTACTCCTTCATAGGTAATCTCTTCTGGTGACCCAAAGGTCATCATCAACACAGCTCTCTTACTCATAATTACTCCTTGTTCTACATTTGTTCTATTTTATCATGAAAAGGCTTACTTTAGGGAATTTGGTATCAAAATAACTCTTAAAGGTAGACTTTAAGAGTTTAAAAACAAACCTTAATGATGGTGTCCCTGCTCATTTTCTACTTCTAGCTCTTCGATATTTCGCTTGTGGGCGCGATGAGTTGCCAAGTCTTCATCAACTTCGATGGTGACATTTTGAAAGCCACTCTCTTTGAGCAAGTCTCGGATAGACTCTTTACAGACCTCCATATGTTTGACATGGTCCAGACAAACATGGACAATAGCATTTTTCTCCAGGCCATCCATGGTCCAAAGATTGAGCTGATTGATACTAGCCACATGGTCCAACTCTGCCAAATCCGTCTTGATCTTCTGGATATCCACTCCTTCTGGCACGGCATCCAGGAAAATCCTGAGCGTGCTCCAAAAACGTGGAATGGCTTTGGACAGAATAAAGATGGAAATAGCCAGAGATAAGAGCGGATCCAGAATATACCAGTCGGTAAATCGGAGGACAATGGCCATTAGGATGACAGCCACCCAGCCCAGAGTATCTTCCAAAAAATGCAGGCTAAGAATAGATTCATTCTTGGTTTGCCCTTTGCGAATGACAAGACTTGCCAATACATTAATGCTGACTGCAATGATTCCAAGCCAGAGAATGCCCTCATCGTTGACAGGTTGTGGATGAAAGAGTTTCGTTATATTTTCCAAAATAACTAAAACGGACCCTGTCATGAGAATCACTGCCGTTACCATGGCCCCCAAAAGGCTAAAGCGCTTGTAGCCCAAGGTATAGTGGCTATCTTCTTCACGATTTGAAATGCTCTCCAAAAAGGCAGAAATCCCAATAGCAATCGCATCTCCCAAATCATGGACGGAATCAGCCAGGACTGCGCTTGATCCAAAAATCCCTCCTGCAATAAACTCAACAATGGCATAGCCTAAATTCAAGAAAAAAGCCAGCCAGACCGCATGTTTTGTCTTCATAATCCTAAATCCTCTGATATAATAGATTCATGAACATCTTGTTCATTATCTATTATCCACTACTATCAACAGAAAGGATAGGAGCAAACCGTTTAGGGTGTACGTTACTGAACAGTTTGTTCAAAGTGTCCATATGACCGCTCAGGATCGTCGTATTACTAAGACTCGAAAAGCCATCTATAATGCTTTTTTACAATTACTCAATCAAAAAGACTACGAGGCCATCACCGTTCAGGAAATCATTGACCTTGCTGATGTGGGGCGCTCAACCTTTTACAGCCATTACGAGAGTAAGGAGTTACTACTGGATGAACTCTGCCAAAAGCTCTTTCATCATCTCTTTGAGCGCGCTGAAAACCTCTCTCCACAAGACTATCTGGCCCATATCTTTCAGCATTTCAAAAAAAATCAAGATCACGTAACCAGTCTCTTGCTCTCTAAAAACGATTATTTCATCCGGCAACTGCGAAAAGAACTGGAGCATGACGTCTACCCAATGGTAGCCGCCGAACTCATCAAGGCCCATCCAACTCTCCCTCACTCCTATCTCAAACATCTAGTCGTCAGCCATTTCATCGAAACCCTCAGCTGGTGGTTGAAAAAAGGCAAGTCCTACACCGAACAAGAAGTGATCCAATTTTATTTGGAGATACTGAAAGTGGGCTCGAACTAGAAGGGAGTATTTTCAATGACCAGCGTGCAATTTTACTTTCTATTTCCATCACTCTTCATGCTTCACGAACTCGAAGAAATCGTTTGGATGCCATCCTTTGTCAAAAAAATATCAATCCAGTATCCAAACAATCGAATCCTAACTTATTACACTCCTTTTGCTTTCAACTTTATTGTCTTGGAACAATTTCTGATCCTAATGACGTCGCTATATCTTAGTTACCAGTTTAACAACTATAGCATTTACGCAAGCATCATAATCGCTTATATCTACCATGTCTTAGGACATTTGATTCAGACAGTCGTTATTCGAAAATACGTGCCTGGGTTGTTAACGGGCATTTTAACAAGTTTGTTTGCTCTTTGCAATCTCAAAAATGAATTTCCAATGAAACTTTATAGTTACTCTCTTTTTACCTTATTGGTTATTATTTTAAATCTTGTAGTATCATTTATGATTCTTCATAAAATCAGTCATAAAAAATAGTACTCAGGCAATCATATCTTAGAAAGGAAACCCTATGTTCTTCCACATTCTTCTCGGCTTTTTTACAGCCTTCTTTGCCCTTGCTTTTGCTTTTCTTCACTTATTGGCTTCTCTTTCTGAAGTTAAAAAAGGGAATCACACTCTAGGAAATACATTTCTCCTCATCGGAAGTAGCCTTGCGACCTTATCTCTCATCCTCTACTTCTTTTTACCGATTGTCGCTCTAGTCCTTTGGCTGATCGGCTGTGGTTTGATTTGCTACGGGGCCTATTGGAATGGGAAACACAAAGAAAACTTCCACCCAGCCCACCACCTGATTCGAATTGGAACCGTACTGGTACTTACTATCTTGTTAGCCTTACTATAAAAAAAGCTCAAGTTTTATCAATGAAAACTTGAGCTCTTTTATTATTCTATACATCACCCAAAATGCTATACCTTTTACAGTTTATATCCTTTTTAACTCCCCTATTTTCTATTTTTTAAAAGTGAGGACTGTTTTTTCTTGCTAGGAACGAATCAAAACTGCATTTTTCAAAAAAGCGATTACCTTTCGAATGTGGCTAGCATTGGTGCCAACGCTAGTTGCTAGTGCTTTAGAACGCAATGACTCCTTGCTCTTACTAATTATCATTAGGATATGTAAAGCAAGACTTCCTTACTTCACTTTTTTTAAATGATCAGGCCATGTGACTTGTTGTCAAACTCTAAAATGGGAATCGTGTGTTGCTAAATCATAAATCACCTCTTGTAAATTTGTACTATTGTACCAAAAGCTGACGAAGTATCAAGGCGTTGTCTTTAGCAATCCAGAAAACTTCTCTTCCATGCATATAAGAAATCGTTGCACTGCTGGAGAAATTGGCCTCTACCTTCCATTTCTTTTTCATAATACTATTTTTACTTTTTTATTCATTATACAAGTAAGACTGAAGAAAATGCAATTAAAATCCTTAAAAAGTCTTTGTAAACTGCAATAAAAGGCTCTATAATTTCTGTAGTGGGTAAAACCACCATAGGAATTATGGAGCCTATTTTGTTGTAGAAAAAAAGTCCCATAAGACCTATAATGAAAAGTGACCAAACCATCATTAGAAAGAATCTTATGGAACAATTAAATTTTATCACAAACTTACTCGTAATTAAAGACAAGAACATCAAGATTTTTGATTATTTTGATGCTGGAACACATAAAGAAGTCATCGATAAGCTAGATGATTATCCTGCACCTATGTGCCCTCGCTGCTTAGGACAAATGGCTAAATATGACTTCCAAAAAGAATCTAAAATCCCCTATCTAGAGTGTGCAGGCTATAAGATACTCATTCGATTAAGAAAACGTCGTTTCCGTTGTAAAGTCTGCGGGAAAATGGCTGTCTCAGAGACTTCCTTAGTCAAAAAGAATCACCAAATCGCGACCATCGTCAACCAGAAAATCACTCAAAAATTAATCGAGAAAGTCCCTATGACGGCTATCGCAGACAGTCTATCTGTCTCTACTTCGACAGTCATTCGTAACTGGAAACTCATTCAACAGGATAGTAGTAAACTCAGCGATAGACGTTTTTATCGCCCGACTTTTCGCTCACACTTGACCAATAAAGAGATTTTAGAAAAGCTGCTTTCATACTCTCAAGAACTTAGAAAGCACTATGACCTCTTACAGGCAGATACCTATATCATGGCGGTGATTAATAACTAACATTTGGATACTCTAACAGAGCTGAGTGAGTTGGAGAGGAAGGGCTGCTTTCTTCCCCAATGATTAATGAATCAATATAAGTATTTTTAAGAGGGATTTAAGGAAAAATTTAACTTTTACTTAAGCCTTTTTTATTTTAGGATATTATACTAGAGCCATCAAATAAAGAAAAACTCTAAGGAGAATCCTATGAAATTCAATCAAAATCAAAGATATACTCGTTGGTCTATTCGCCGTCTCAGTGTCGGTGTTGCCTCAGTTGTTGTGGCTAGTGGCTTCTTTGTCCTAGTTGGGCAACCAAGTTCTGCAAGTGCCGATGTCGTCAATCCGACCCCTGCTCAAGTCGTACCAGACGCTGCTTCGGTGAGTGAAAAGAGCGACTTACCAGCTGAACTTCTCAAAGAAGCAGTCGATACAGCTCTTCCTTCAGAACAGGTAAACTCAGCACCTAAAGCAAGCTTGGATACTACAAGCTCTCCAGAAAAATCGGATGTGACTGCTGAAGACCAAGTATTAGCACCAAAAGAAGAAGTGCAAGCAAAATCAGAATCTAAGAAAGAAACAGAAGATGTGGTTGAACCTGCGACAAATCCTGCGCCTGCCGTCTCTGGACAAGACCGTGAAGCAAGTGAAGCTCAACCAGCAACCACCCCAGCTGAAGTTCAAAAAGGTGTGGCCGACAACACTAAAGATACGGTTGATGTTCCAGCTACATACTTGGACAAGGCCAATTTCCCTGGTCCATTCACAGCCGGTGTTAACCAAGTCATTCCATATGAATTCTTCGCTGGTGACGGTATGTTAACTCGTTTGATTTTGAAAGCCTCAGACAAGGCTCCATGGTCAGACAATGGTTCAGCTAAAAATCCTGCTCTCCCACCAGTAGAGAAATTGGGCAAAGGTCTTTACTTCTATGAAGTGGATTTAGCAGGCACCCAAGGAAAATCAGATAAAGAGTTGCTTGACCTCTTAAAACAAAACGGCACTCAAAGTTATAAAACTACCATCAAGGTGTACGGAGCTAAAGATGGCAAACCTGACTTAACCAATCTGGTAGCAACTAAAGATTTGGATGTTAACTTGAACGCTTCAACCACTCCAACTCAGATTAAAGAGTCTATTGTTAACAATGTCAAAGACATGATTGATGTTCCGGCTAGCTACCTTGATAAGGCTAAGGTTCCTGGACCTTTCTTGGCCGGAGTCAACCAAGTAATTCCCTACGAAGCTTTTGGTGGAGATGGCATGTTGACTCGTCTAATCTTGAAAGCTTCAGACAAGGCTCCGTGGTCAGACAACGGAACAGCTAAAAATCCTGCTCTATTGCCACTTGAAGGCTTGGCTAAAGGCCAATATTTCTACGAAGTGGATTTGAATGGCAATACGGTTGGCAAAGATGGTCAGGCCTTGCTGGAGCAAGTTCGAGCTAACGGAACCCATACGTATCTAGCTACTGTTAAAGTCTATGGCGCTAAAGACGGCAAACCTGATTTGACCAATCTGATTGCTACTCGTCAAGTAACGATTCAGCTTCGTGGAAAAGAAATGGCGACAATACCATCTCAACAAGGTCAGATGAATACGAAGCCTTCTGAAACAGGCTCTACAGGTACGACTGAGGGTATGATGGGTACAAATCATTATATGTCAGATATGAAAGTAGATCAACCAGCTTCTAGCCCAATGGCTAATATGATGAAAAAAGATGATAAAGCGATGCTACCAAATACTGGGGAAGCTAAAACAGCTACAGCTGGCCTTGGTATCTTTGGTCTAACCTTGGCAGGGCTTGTTGGACTTTTGGGTTTGACAACCAAACGAGAAGATTAAGATTCAAATCACTTAAACATTAGAGAAAACAGTGTTATACTAAAGCAAGTGTAACACTGTTTTTATTGAAGGAGTGTCAAATGAAAAAGACAATTTTGCTGGTTGATGATGAGATAAATATTCTAGATATTCAAAACCGCTATCTTATACAGGCTGGTTATGACGTTTTAGTCGCCCATGATGGTAAAGAGGGATTAGAGCTTTTTAGAAAAAAATCTATCGACCTTATTATCACAGATATCATGATGCCCAATATGGACGGTTATGATTTTATCAGTGAAGTTCAGTATATCGCCCCGAATCAACCCTTCCTCTTCACAACTGCTAAGACAAGCGAACAGGATAAGATTTATGGATTAAGTTTGGGGGCAGATGATTTTATAGTCAAACCCTTTAGCCCACGCGAATTAGTTTTAAGAGTGAATAATATCTTGCGTCGCCTTAGCCGTGGGGGAGAGATAGAACAGATCGAGTTTGGTGACTTGGTAATCAACCATGTGACTCATGAGGTCCGCCTTGGGGAGCAACCTTTGGAATTGACAGTAAAATCCTTTGAACTTCTATGGGTATTGGCCAGCAATCCTGAGAGAGTCTTTTCAAAGACGGAACTTTACGAGAAGGTATGGCAAGAGGACTATGTGGATGATACCAATACACTCAATGTTCATATTCATGCTTTGAGGCAAAAATTGACCAAGTATACGAATTCAAATGCTCCTGCTATCAAAACTGTCTGGGGTTTGGGCTATAAGATGGAAAAACCAAAAGGTAGAAAATGAAATTAAAAAACTATATTTTAGTGGGTTATCTAGTGTCTACTATACTAACTATTTTGGTCGTTTTCTGGGCAGTCCAACGAATGTTGATTGATAAAAGTGAAGTTTACTTTCTAGTTGGAATGACCTTGATTGCTAGTTTCATTGGCGCTGCAGTGAGCATCTTTCTTTTGTCACCTGTTTTTTCCTCTCTGAAACATTTGAAAAAACAAGCTCAGAATATAGCAAGCAAGGATTTCAGCACAGAAATTGAAACCAAAGGCCCATTAGAATTTCAAGAGATGGACCAGGCTTTTAATGACATGTCCCACAAATTGCAGGCTACCTTTCAATCACTTGATGAGAGCAAGCAAGAAAAGAGAATGATGATTGCGCAGCTCTCTCACGATATTAAAACTCCCATTACCTCCATTCAGGTTACTGTGGAGGGAATTCTAGATGGAGTGATTAAGGAAGAGGAGTGGCTCCACTACTTATCCACGATTGGTCGGCAAACTGATCGTCTAAACAAGCTAGTGGAGGAATTGGATGTTTTGACTCTTAATACACAACCTCAAGATACTGCTGATGAAGAAGTCGAAGAGATCTTTTTAGATCAGCTGTTGATTGAGTCAATGAGTGAATTCCAGCTCCAGATTGAACAAGAAGAGCGAGATGTTTACATTCAAGTGTCACCTGAGTCGGCGAAAATCAAGAGCCATTCTGACAAACTTTCTCGCATTCTGGTCAATTTGTTAAACAATGCCTTTAAATATTCAGAACCAGGAACCAGAATCGAGGTTCTTGCCCAATTAACAGAACAAGAGCTGACAATCAGTGTGAAAGACGAGGGTCAGGGGATCCTTCCTGAATATTTGGAAAAGATCTTTAAACGACTTTATCGTGTAGAAACTTCGCGTAATATGAAAACAGGTGGGCATGGCTTAGGTCTTGCGATTGCACGAGAACTAGCCTATCAGCTTGGTGGCGAAATTACAGTAGAAAGTCAGTATGGCTTAGGAAGCAAGTTTACATTCAGCCTTAGTTTGAAATAAAACCGTAAAATCCCTTTACAAATCTAGCTTTTCATGGTGCAATAGCCTTTGTGTGAAATTGCAGCAGGAAAGCATGAAGCTCGTCAACAGGTGCAGTTTATCACTATGGATATGTCTGGGGCTTATATTCCACTTGCCAAAAGGCTTTTTCCAAACGCTAAAATCGTTCTTGATTGTTTCCACATTATCCAGCACCTTAGTCGAGCCTTTTTAAAGAAAAGAATTGCGATTATGAACCAGTTTGATAAGAAGTCACTACCCTATCGAGCCTTGAAAAATCACTGGAGACTCTTTCAAAAGGACAGCCGTAAACTATCTCTCAACTCTTTTTATTCAAAGACTTTCCGTCAAACCTTTAGTCCACATGAAGTCATTGAGAAGACACTAGACTTTTCAGAAGAGCTAACCGACTCTTTTGCTTTTTCACTTTCAGGAGAAAAGAGCAGATGAGTTTTTTGAACTCATTCAAGAAAACTTAAACGTCGTCAATCATTATTTTCAAACTGTCTTTAGGACTTTTCTTAGACACAAACAATACATCAAAAACTCACTAGAAACATACTATTCAAACGCAAAACTTGAAGCGACTAATAAGTTGATCAAAGACATAAAACGCTTGGGCTTCGGTTTTAGAAACTTTATTAACTTTAGGAAGCGTGTCTTCATCACTCTGAACATAAAAAAGAGAAGACCTATCTGGTCCTCTCTAGATGTTAGCTTTTCGTCACCCACTACAGTTGACATAGAGCCTATTAAACACAAAAGTCACCCATGTGAGTTCTTGCCAGAAGCTGAAGTTAATCCTTCAACCTGGAAAACCCGCAGAGGTGACTTTTTCTATACATCTCGATTTTTCTGGCAATAATCATTAACCGATAAATATGTCTGTGAATCACCCAGCGACTCCGCTATGTCCATAATCCGCGGTGGTAGTAATCCCACTCGCTGGACAAGTTCGTGATCGCTGAACAATTCCCGTGGACTGCC
>SKER01001057.1_pt1 | contig 25166 bp, 29 predicted proteins | sample 4826961 | NCBI WGS metagenome assembly SKER01 (sample SAMN11008804, study PRJNA524170) | human gut metagenome | biome: Human fecal sample; material: Feces; isolation source: fecal sample from pouch patient p47 | host: Homo sapiens | place: Israel: Tel-Aviv | collected 2016-11-16 | reverse complement strand
CATCAAAAACGCACTAGAAACACATTACTCAAATGCAAAATTGGAGGGGACCAATAAGCTTATCAAAGACATCAAACGTCTGGGCTTCGGTTTTAGAAACTTCATCAACTTTAAGAAACGTGTCTTCATCACTCTGAACATACAAAAAGAGAAGACCTATCTGGTCCTCTCTAGATGTTAGCTTTTCGTCACCCACTACAGTTGACAAACATACTTTTTATTCTATATGACTATAGAATTATTTTTTCAAGTTGTAGAATGATTTCAAACCACGGTATTCTGTTAGTGCGATTTTAAATAAGTATATAATAGGAAGAAAACCTATTAAATAAGGATATATGCGTGTAAAGTGTATTCGGTAAAATCTGCATAAAGTTACTAAAGTTTACACTTATTGCCCCTTATTTGCCCCTTTTTTAAAATATAAAAAAGAGCTATGAGATAACCTCGTAGCTCTTTGCCTATGATGGATAATCATATTATAACACAAAAAGGGCCATCTCTCAAAGAGCTCTTTTTGGTAAGCAGCTGCTGCAACCATTCCAGAGGTTCCATCGGGCTACGTACACATAGTCTACATGGCGCTGAACTCAATCAGTCTTTGGAACGGTCAAGGTTTACTTGCTGTAGGTATATTATAACACAGAGAATTAAAAAACACCTCCTAAAAAGAGATGTTTTCCGCAAATGGGTCCCGTAAGATTCTCCACAGCTATTCCTATTAATTATACCACAAAAAAACCCCGCGTCAGAGCGTATCTGTCCATAAAGGATGCGGAGGGGTTGTCATTGCGCACCTTCATTATAACAAAATCCGATATTTTAGCAAATAAAAAAAACACCATGAGCGCATGCATACACTCTACGTGGTGCCCGACTTGTGTCAGTTCTTTGTACAGTCGATAGAATGGATACTTTTCGAACCAGACCCCGTAGAGCAACTGACGCTTATCCTTCTTCAAATATCCATTTCGCTGTAATTTTATTATAACACAAAAAAAGCCCCAGCAAAAGCTGAGGCTTCGACCACTACCACCATGATGTCCCTACTGTGGTCTGAGGGGAGGTGATATACTCCTTTTCGTTTTATTTTTTTGGTTCGTGGTCTTGATTAAGCGAATGAACCGAATGATGTGATACGTCGACCATTCTCTGATTGGCCGACTGCGACATAACGACGATTTCCAGAAGCTCCAATGTAGCTAATCCAGATATAGCCGTCAACGTCACACCAACCGTCATAGTTGATGGTTTCACCAGTTCCATAGACTGCCACGATTTCAGCACCTAGACCGGCACCAGCTCGAACGTTAAGAGCTGATACTTCAACCGTGAATGTTCCGGTTTCCTCGTTAATAGTAATTATACCATCAAATGGGGTCGGAGTTGGTGCAGGGGGTTGTGATTGGCCATCCGTCGGGAAGTAGAACCAGCCGACGATGCCGTCAAAATTACGTGTATTATAACGAGCGGGACCACCGATATATAGGCTGTCAGCGTTGCCGTCAATATTTTGCTCGATAGTTCGCATGGTGTAGCCGTCTGAATCTTCGATAACCAGACCAGTGTGGCCGTAAGGATGCCCGTAGATGTAAGTGGTGTCCATGACGAATACAGCACCACGGCGTGGACGGCTGTCAAGGTTGCCTTCTTGATTATACTCGACTTCGTAGCCTACTGCTGCCGCCGAGTTTAGCAAGTCAATGGCGTTCCCCCAAAGAGCTCGACCAAAGAAGTTGATTGAGATAGAGTTAGGCAGGTCAACACATTGTGTTCCCCATGCTCCGTCCGCATCGGTACCGACACCAGCGTCAGCTAGATTTTCTGCGAATTGAATAATGTCATTATCTGTTGCCATATTAGTAGGTCTCCTTATCGTTTCGTGGTTCGTGGTAGTTCAAAGCTTGCTCACTATCTCCGAGACCTTTGGTAGTTGGGTCTGGAATGATATTTAAGATGTTTACAATTGTCAAACCTACCAAATAAGGGTTTGATACAAACTTACCAAACAAGCTGAACACCGCATCCCAACTTGTCAAATCTTGGAAATTAATTCCAAAGTAAGTCAAGATAGGTAGTGCAATTGCAAGCGCTACACGGTACAAAAATGCTTTGTTTTTTGCGTTAAAACGAATAGACCAGTTAATTTTCATGTTAATTCCTCACTTCTAAATTAATGTATTTTTTATAAAGGGCATCAATGTACCCATTGCCACCTAATTTCTTATAGCTTGAGTGCATCTTGTGGATCACATCCGAATTGTGGACAGTGGTATATCCACGCTCTAATTCTTTGGAAATGTCACGCTCTAAGCGCAAATACATAGTTACCAAATGTGCTTCATCATGCACTACCAGCTTGTCATTTAACTCGTTGATTTTATCGCCGTTGAATTTACCTAAATCTTGAACGACTTCAACCGATTCTTGAATAGTGTTTAACTCTCCTTTAAGCTCACTGAATTGCTCTTTGTTTAAGTTAGCTGACTTGCTAGCTTTCATCCCAAACCAACCAGTCGCAACCACCCCAACTGTGGGGGCTAGGTGAGCTATTAGCTCAGAAACATTCAATGTACTGTACCTCTTTTATTTTTTTACCCCCATTTTTTTAAAACAAGAAATTCTTGATGATTTCATCAGCAATGGCCTTATGTCCTAAATCTCCAGGGTGACTTGCCACACCAGCATTAGTGATCGTGTAGTTGGAACCATCTGGAAGTCTCAACACCTTGCCCATTTCAGACTTGTATTTAGCGTCCTTAGAATACTGATAGATGTCAACGAATGTAACGCCCAGTGGCTTACAGATACGCTTGATTCTTTCCACGAAGTCTGGTGAAGCGTAGTAGATACCAACCCAATAGATTAGAGCTTTGGGAGAAGTTGTTCTAATCCAGTTAACGAGGTTTGGAATATCCGTTTCAAGGTTCTTCCGTTTTTCGTCGGTGTTCAAGTTGTCGCCAAATTGCAAAATAACAATATCAGTATCTGGACCTAGTGACTGCTTCATTTTGCTGTCGAATGTACCACGTCGATTGTTTGGATCAGATTCCCAATCTGCACCATTCCCACGCTCAACCACTGCGCTAGGGTTCTTAGACAAGATATAGTTTTTAACAAGAGTGAAGTAATCTTTGTCTGGCGCACTTGCAGCCATACCCATGCCCTTAAGCCATGGATGGCTTAGGATTGAGTTACCAAACACCGCTACACGGCTAGGAATATTTGAAACTGTTGACAGATTGCCATTGTTATCAACCAGGAGACGGAACTTAGTACCGTTCGGGCTGGTAATCATTGGCGTTTTCTTGAAAACTTCAAGTTCTGTAACGATAGGTTCGATTTTATCAGTTCGCTGTTTTAGGGTCTCTGCTTTCTCAACAGCGGTCTCGTTTGCCACTCGATAGCTAAAAGGGATAGCTTGTCCTGTTTCGTACATGATTTTCCCAGAATACCCAGCGTTGTTAGTAACATGTTTAGCGTCTTGAATCAAATTGCGTTCGCCCTTAGAGGCATAGACACGATTGTCATGAGATTCAAAAAATAGCTGTTCACCGAAGAAGATTTCCTTGTCCTCACCACGAACGTTTAACGTATTGAAACCTGCCGAGAGCTCTTTTTGGAACACACGAGGAGAAACAATCAAGTCATTCTGGTCGATGTTCCCGATGGCAAAATTGTATGTCCCTGCGTCCTTAACATAGACATCGATAGTGTCGATGAAACCACGGCTCTTCTCCCATTTTTTGATAGGACTCATGTAGCCGAGATTGTTAATCGTCGTTGACTGTGTTGAATCAATACCAATGATATCCGCCCCAAACTGAACCCTAGAGGTGTCTGGCATGACGAATGGCACCTTAGAAGCAATGGCACTAGAGCCAAAATCAAGGTTCTCAAGATAATGAGCTTGAGCGTTTCCGCCTTGGATGACCTTCGTAGGATTATCTGATGTCAAACGACTAATCAAAATATAGCCGTTCTCGGCTGGGGTGAAGTCCTGGTTAACTAATACGTCTGTAGTAGAGAATGTTTTAAGCTTCTTCCCTGAAATATCGAAGAAGTGAGTAAATACCCCACGTACGTTTCTTAATCCATAAGTCTGACCTGCTTGCATGTAAATCTTGGGATAAGTGCCCCAAGTGGAAGCGTCGTAAGTACCGTTTCCGTTACCAGACCAAGCCTTACCTACTTTAAATGTGCGCTCGTCAACCAGTTGCTTAACAATGTTGACAAAACTCAATTCTTCTGGTTTGACATTCAGTGTCAATTTAGGAATTTTAAGCGAGACATAGCCATCAGGTAAGTTTGAGAAGTCGACGTTAGCTTTTTTTAGCTCTTCTAGCGAAGCGTTAAAAACTCTAGCCGTTTCGTCTGGCTTAGAAGATACATATAACATGCAATCTTCTGGCGGGATGTATTCTGTAGTTACCAAATCATCCGTTTCTGAGAATTTTTTAACCAGTCTGCTGCCATCGCTTGAAATAGCAAAAGAGAATATTCCTCGGACGTTTGATAAGTAATACTTATGTCCTTTTTTAATCGGGACTGGCATAAATCGAAGCCATCCAGTAGAAGACCATGTACCAATTGCCGTGTTATTCCAAAGATAGACTGAGCCTTCAATCTTATCCCTTAGAAGTTGCTCGATTGATTCTGTGAAGTCGATATTGTCAGCCGTCACTTCATCAACGTTCAGCCCTCTGGATTGATAGACTCCACCTTCAGTCCAGCGTCTACCACTCTCGTTGAAGTAGTACCATTTCCCTGTATTACTTGCTACAACGATACCGTTGGCGCCGTTGGGATAAGTACGCTGAATCTCTTCCAGCGAGCTTAGAACGGCCTTGGGTGCACTAGAGGAAATAGCATTAAGTTTTGATTCAATCCACTTCGTACTCGCTTTTCCATCGAGGTTTTGAGTCATGCTGTCGAGACGCTCTGAGAGTGTATTGAAGGTATCTCTGGATTTAACTACTTCCATGTCAGTGTTCCCACTCTTCGTAGCGTCATCGTATGTAGTTTCTATCCCAAGGGCGATGGCCTCACGGACATCAGCCCCTTTTGTTTTTTTGCGAATAGCGTCAACGATGACGCTAATTTTATCGGTTTTTTCAAAGGGAGTCACATCGTCATATAGATTCAAGCGTCCCTCTGCTTCAGTTTGTGGCATTAAGCACCTCCTAGTTCATTTCGTAATCGTGCAATCTCAGATTCAAGCTCGCTGATACGCTGTGCGCGTTCTCTCTGACTTGTGTTAAATGCCGAAAGTTTAGCATCATAGTCAGATTTAGCAAGCTTGTAATCTTCGAGAGCTCTGTTGTATGCTTCCTTATCAGATTCTGTTGCATTAGTAGCCAGTGGTTTCGGAGCTCTTGGCTCGACAGGCTTAGACTGACTAGCAGATCTAAGCGCAGATAACTGTGCATTTAACTGCTCTAGCTTCTTCTGCTTTGTCGCAACTGACTGGTCTAGTTTGAGTTTTTCAATCGAGCTGTCAGCTTCTTGCGTCTGTAATTGATAAGCTGATAATGATTGAGATTGTGAGCCTATAGTTAAATCAACCGTTTGTGGATTGAGTATATCAATTTTCTTTTCCAAAATTTGCAGTGTTTCAATTCCAGACAGCGGTGCATTGATAATTTTGTGTTTGTTCCCAATTCTAAACTTACTATATCGACTATCAATCAAATAGCGTTCAACCGCTGAGATTGTCCATTTAGCTAGTGCAATCTTCTGATTCCTCAAATATTGCTTGCCACGAGCCAAGAGAATGCTAGGATTGTCGATTTCTGTCCAGATGACTGATTTCCGAATGAAACCAAACTCTTTTATCAGCTCTTCGTCAGCCAGATACATCTTCCCATCATTCACGCTTCGGATGTCGAGCTGAGCCCGTGAAACATCTGGACTTTGGTCTTCCTCTTGCCCCTCATTTTGGCTTTGTAAGTCCGCACCAATCGGCACGATAATTGTAGCAAGCCCGTCAAAATCAACCTCTCGACTGGCTGATTTGATGTTTTGGCCTAGCTTGATTGGACTTTCTTTCACGGACCCGATTTCCTTAGTCCAGTCCACGTACAGTCTTGTGTTGAACTCTCTTAACGTGAGATAGCCACCGATGTTATTGATGATGCGTTCCTTCACGGTATCCCACGTTGAATCATATCCGATGTAGCGGTATGGACGGTTTGATTTCCCACGGACAGTTATATTCCGAGGAGCTATCCGCTTAAAATCCTCGATTTGAGAGTTGGCAGATTCAAGGATTATCTTAAAATACTCCTCAGCTCCATTGTTTGGCAGTTTCTGGAACCATTGAGCGGAATCATGGAAATATGACAAGAAGTCTTCGCAGACAACCTTTTGAACGAATCCGTTCGTTGACATCTCATTAGTCATCGTCAAAACTCGGCCGACGAACTCAATCTCATTGTCCCTCAGATTGACGACTTCGATAATCGACTTAAACTGAACCAATTTTTGATACATCGTATGATCTAATGGGATTGAAAACTCTAGCTCATGGATACTGTTGACAGCTTGCTTGATTTCACCGTGGACGATTTTATTACCTCTCGGACTGTATGGGTCGTGGATGACCTTGCGTGTAGCCGTAGTTCGATTGAGCTTGTCCCATCGTCTATCAAGGAAGCTAGGCCACCAATAGATGGCATACCCTGCCTTCTTCGCTAATCCACTCGGACGCTCTGGAACTGTTACCTCTTTGCCCTCAAGATACTCTTTTGAGCCATTTGAAGTAACAACGTAGAAGTGAGATTGATATATACCACTGTCGCTGTTATGGTCGACCGAATTAATAGTACAGTACCAATCATCGCCCCACTTCAAGGCGTCGTACCAAACAAGGTCGTCTTGGCCAGAGTGCTCTGACCACGTTGGAACTTGTAAACCAGATATGCCATTACTAGACTTTAGCCCCTTGACACGGATAGCGTAGCCTGTGCTGCTGATGTTGAAAATTTCAATGCTATCACAAGATACTGTCATGCCATCACCTCGTTAGAGTAGTGCATTGCTAGCGTTCCGTTTCCTTGGGCTTCGAAGTAGTTGACTCCGATGTCTAGTGTCAAGGTGAAATCTCTATTTTCACCTTTGCTGAGATGGTAAATTGTCCCATTAGCATCTTTCAAGGTGATATCCTCACTGCAGATAATCACTGGGCTGATAGATGTATCGCCAGCATTAACGAAATAGACTGGTGTCTTCTTCTTCTCATAGCCCAACGCCCACTTAGTCCACGTTGAATTGTCAGTTTCGAAGTCAAATGTGTCCCAAACATCATCGAAATACTCGTCCTCATGGAATGCAAACGGATAGCACTTGAATGTGATTGTAGCGACCAGGTTCTTTTTGATCGGGTCGTCTGCTACTTTGATGTGCTTAATCTTACCCATCCAGTAATAGCGTCTATCGTGCGTATCTATCAGTTTCCGTTGGGTTTTAGTGGTCATGCTTGACTTAATCTGTCTTTCAGCAATTTTGCGATTCTCATAAGTAGTGAATGGTAGTTTAAACTCGTATGTAATTTCTCTTGATTCAAACACACGTTCTCCCAACGCAGAGGAGAAGTCGAGTTCTCCTTGCATGTAAGGGATAGACTCAACGATCTCTTTCTCGTCAGGCGTTGGTGCCTCACGCTTTTGAAGGTACCAACCAGCGTCACGACTATTAAAATCGCCGAACTCTATATACTCTTTAATTTTAGTAATCATAATCTGTGTCGTCCTTTCAACGTTTTAATCGTATCAATAGCACTATTGAAGTTATTAACTGTACCACCAACCAATGCACCGGTATCTAATACCATATTTTGGCCTTGTGCAATTTGCTCCTTGACATCTACGAGAGCGTCAATCACATCATTAAGCAATCCAGCTGAGTGAGCAGCATAGGCTTCTTGACGTGCTGAGATTGTAGCGTCTGGAGTTTTGTCTCTCAAGACTTCCATCTTAAGCTGGCTAGCCATGTTAGAGGTGGCACCAGTAAGCATAGCGTTAGCACGGACATTAAAGCCGTTAACTTGATCACGGATATAATCGAGACTATTGGCAACCTCTGGAGCCGATTCATCGATACCTCGAGCAATACCAAGGCCAATCCACCAACCGACCTCATCACGGAATAGATGGGATGGTGAGTTGATTTTGGCTTTAGCTTGTGCTGCTCGTTCTGCCTGTGCCACGAGTGCGTTAGCTGCGGCTGTAACAGCTCCAAGAGCTGACCTCATACCGTTAGCAAGACCTTGGCCGATGTAAGCACCAGCTGAGTGGAATGCTCCGTACCCAGACCTTGCTGCAGCCGCTGCTTGGTTAACCGCTGATTGAGTAACTGACACTAATTGCTGACCGCTTGACTGCATGGCTGAAACCATTTGAGCGCCGCCTGTTCTCACTGCAGCAACGACTTGGTTCATGCCATTTCTCACCGCTGAGACAATCTGGTTCATGAACGCTTGCGTGCTAGCGACCATTTGCATACCGCTAGAACGTAGTGCTGCAGTCATTTGCATAGACCCAGACGTTACCGCTTGGACGGCTGACATCATACCTGCACTTACTGCCATACCTAGTGACATCATCGTAGCTTGTAATGTCATTGCTGCCGCTCCGACTGTAGCAAACACACTAGCAAGCATCATAACTTGAGCACTTACCATCGCAAGCCCTGCTCCTGCCATTTGGGCTGAGCTAGCAAGCATAGCAAGCTGACTAGATACCATAGTAGCCATCATGGAAACCATGCTGAAACCAGTCTGAGCAGTCATGAGCTGAGCACCAAACATAGTAACCGCTGACCCTGCCATCATGAGTTGTGATGTCATTTGCATCAAGCTAGTAGCGAACATCATGAATTGAGTGTTTAGCATGGTCAATGAAGTACCAATCATCATGAATTGAGTACCAATAAGCGTTAAGCTAGTACCTAGCATAGTTGAGCTAGTAGCCATCATGGTCATGCTCGTAGTGATCATAGTTAGCTGAGTAGCTAACATCGTTAAACTAGTAGTCAGCATAGTCATGCTAGAGCTGATAGAAGTCATACTAGCAGTTAACGTCATTGAAACTGTACTGAACTGAGTTAGTCCAGTCGCAGCAACCATCAAGGCTGGTGCTAGCGTCATGATTTGCGTTTGGAAAGCTGTGATAGGTCCTGCGATAGCAGACAATCCAGTTAGTGATTGCATAGCTTGACTTGAAAACGTGCTGAATGCAGTACCCGCTGTGCTTAGCAGTGATTGCAAGCTAGTGAATGACGATTGAATAGTTGTAATCGTGCTCGAGAATGAACTTAGACCTGCGACAGCGCTAGATGCTGAGCTTGAAACCTTACTCATACCATTACCAAGCTGAGTCATACCAGTACCAGCTTGAGCCAATCCGGCCGAATTGTTACCAATTGAGCCAACGCCTTTAGCAACTGCTGCAAGAGATGCAGCCATGTCTCCAAGATTAGTGTTAGTAATCTTAACTACGCCATTCGCAAGTTGATTGAATCCAGACCCTGCTTTCTGTGCTGCGGTACCGATTGAGTTGAACACGTCAGCCAATCCATCAAGGACCGACCTGATAGCACTACCCATTGATTCAATGACTTTTGAAACACCTTCAAACGCTGACTTGATACCGTCCCCGATACCTTGTGCAGCTGTGCTGATTGATGTACCAACCGACTGCACGACATCGGCAATGCCTTGCAATGCTGTGCCAATCGCGGTACCGATTGAGCTGATAACATTAGCTACACCACCCAACGCCGTAGAGATACCTTGACCGATACCCATTGCAGCCGTAGCGATTGCCATACCAGCGGACTGAACCACGGTAGCAATGCCTTGCAATGTAGCAGAAATCACGCTACCGATAGCTGTGATAATAGGCACAATTTGAGTGATTGCTGTAACAATCGCTGAAATAATTTGACTGATGATAGGTGCGAGTGTTTGAACGACTGTAACAATTGCAGAAATCACTTGGCTAATGACTGGTGCGAGTGTTTGAACGACTGTAACAATCCCTTGAATCAAGGTCATAATGACTGGTGCTGTTGCTTGAATGGCTTGTACAATTACTTGTAAAACCATTGCAATCTGTGGTCCAAATTGTCCGATTACTTGAGCAACTTGGACAATGCAATTCGCGATAACCGGTGCGATTGCCACAATGGCGTTAGCGATTATTTGAGTTACTGCCGTGATAGTATTACCGATAATTTGGACGATCGGAGTAATTGCTGTGGCCACTTGGCTGATAGCTGAGCCTATAGCAGAAACTAGTCCGCTGAATGCACTAATAATAGCTGGCAATGTTCCCAAAATAGAAGTAAAAGCATTACCAAATGCTGTAATGAATGGGGCTGCATTGCCTAGCGCAGTTCCAGCCGCTTCAACTAATGGTGCTAACTGAGCGAGCCCAGGCGCAGCTTGTCCTACTGCCGTGATTACTGTGGCAAAAGCAGTACCAAAGGCTTCAACGATAGTTCCAGCCGCTTTACCGATGGATTCAACAACAGTTCCGAACGCTGAACCGATAGAGCCAATGATTTGCGAAACACCACTGGCGTGGCTTGCTAATAGTGAGAATGAGGCCACAATCAATGCAATTCCTGCACCGATACCGACTGCGGCAACGGCTACGGCAGCACCGAATGAAAGCAAGGTCGCTGGATTCAATCCTTTAAGACCTTGTAAAACGTATTTCATTCCTTGACCGAAACCTTTGTAAGTTTCAGCAATACCTTTGAATATGGCTGTCAAGATTCCCTTGATTGCATTACCAGACGACTTGATAACGTTGGATATTCCACTAAATAGCTGAGTAATCGTTGACTTAGAACGTCTAGCACTGTTGGCAGCTTGCTCTGTCCCTTCTGCTGCATCCGCTCCAAATTTTTTGAATGGATTTAGACTTTTAAGAAAGTCCAAGCCTTTCAATGCAGCACCTACCGCTGAAATACCAGCTTTAGCAGTCATGAAACCCGCTACCATTGCCAAAATACCACTAGTGATCCCATTTAGGACACCCGGTGGCAATGAGCTGACAAATTTAGATACCGCTGAAATAACTTGAGAAATCCAGTTTACAAGCGTTCCAAGAGCTGAGCCAATACCCTGCATAAGCTTGCTACCATCAATCTTGCTAAATAGTTGCTTGATGGAGCTACCAATGTAGGTGAACGTTGCACCAAGATTTTCCAAAGCTCCAGTGTTTGTGAAGCCTTTCCAAAGCGAAGACAGAGCGTTGCCGATTTTATCGGCGATACTGTTGAAATCTATCCTTTCAATAACATCGGTTAACCCTACGACTGCCTTGATACCGATTTGATTGAGTTTCTCAAATTGTGGCATCAATTTAATACCGATAGACTCTTTCATACTATCGATAGCTTGGTCAACAGTCTTAAATTCGGTGGCCATCTTACTGAATACTGGGTTGTTACCAGCTCTAGTTATGGCATCAAAGAAGTCTTCAGTCTTAATCTTGCCATCTTGAACAGCTCTGACCATCTCATCGGTACTCATGCCCATTTCTTTCGCAACGGCGGCAATACCGGCAGGCGTTTGTTCCATCATGAGCTTAAAGTCCTGCCATTGAACTTTAGGCTTAGCTGCCATTTGGGTCGCTTGTTGGCTCAAGGTCTTCATGGCTTGTTGTGGGTTTTCAGCCGCTGCTGCAAGACCGCCAAAGCCTTTAACAAGCTCAGTTGTATTCTTTGTTCCAACGGCTGCTAACTGTGAGTAGGTAGAAGCCATGTCGGACGCTGAATAGATGGTTTTAGTCGCAAAGTCCTGCAACTCGCCTTTGACTTGCTGAATTTGGGCGGTGGGCATGTTAATCTGTTGCATGTTTCCTTCAAAGGTTTTCCATGCTTTTGCGGAACTGTTGAGCTCGCCAACCATCGACTTCATGCCACTACCAATAGCACTGATTCCGCCCATGATAGCACCACCGATTAAGTTAGCACCTAAAACAGATTTGAACACCGAGCCAACCTTACCAGCTCCACTTTTCAAGCCTTCTAAAGCCCCTTTGATACGTTTAGCCCCACCTTCAGCATCTTTGCCATCAAACAACGCCTTAATGGTGACCGTACCATCTGCCATAGATTATCCTCCTTTCTAAAATTCTTCTTCATACTCCTCTTCTTCCTCTATCTCATCGTAAGGAAGAGCATAATCTTTCTGAAGCCTACGCATTTCTTCTTTGTATTCTGCCGAGTCGCCCTTTTGTGGCTTCCACTTACGAATTTTGATGACTTCCATCAATTTAGTGCCCTCTGGCAGTCCAGACAGAAGAGCGTTGAATTTACGCCAATGAAGCTTACCTTGCATATCGAATAGGTCAATGCCGTAAGCTTGCATAAACGAAGCATAGATATAGTCACCATCATATCGGATATCATAAGGAGCCCTTTGTTTCGTATCATCGCTTGCCGTGGTCTTCATCGGATTCCCAGCTAAGTCATACTCAACATGATTATCCTCAACATCCGACAGGCTTATATGCTCTTCAAAGACCTCGTTAAATATCTCTGACATTTCTTCGACGCTGAAATCTTCTAAAGTCTCGCCAGTCAAGATACGGATTCCAAAATGAGGCTTAACAAACTCTGGGACCTCTGCATCTTGCCACATCTCAAAGAGGCGTAGAATGTTATCAAAGGACAGATTAAGGGCGTACTCTTTATTATCAATAACTAACTTGTCTGTTAGTCTTCGTGACAGATCAAGCATTTAGGTATTTGTCTAGGGCGGCTTTTGAGTTTTGGTTTTCAAATTCCTCTGAAATACCTTTGATAGCTTCAATGAGATAGAACATAGCGTTAATTGTTGACTGACCAGCGAATGCATAGACTTGTTTAAACGCTTCTTCATCATCGAATACTTGGTTGAAACCATCTTCTACCAATACTTTCAATGCTCCAAGAGCTTCTTCATCGCTTGTCTCTTGGAACGCTTGCCCTTTGGCTTGCAAATCCTCACCAACAGCCTTCATACGTTGGATGTTGCCGTCTGACACTGGGAAATTAAGTTGAAATTCACCAAAATCGACTGGAATGACATTGCTACGTTTTTTAATTACTACCATGTTGTTATTTCTCCTTTTGAATACGAAAAAAGAGGGCAAGGGCTAACCCCCACCCTCTTAGTTGTCTTATCTTTGTTTTATTTAGTTAAGTTATCCAGTTGTTACTGCTGATGCAGTTTCTGATGAAGCACCAGAACGACTAGAATCTGGTGACGCTGTACGTCCAGAAGTTTCTGAACCAGTGCCAGCGGCTGCTACTGCTGCGGCTGGTGTGCCACTGATGTCATGTTTTTCTGGAGTACGAGACCAGTTAACTTGGAACTTGATTGTTTCAAGCTCTGACGCTTCCCCGTCTCCAGTTTCGATTTCAGAAAGTCGAGCAAGACCTTCTTTGTAATATTTTCCTGTTGGTACTACTTCTTTGTACCAGACAATAAGATCATCACCTACAGCGTCTTCTTTATCAGCAACAAAGTCTTGAGCTTTATCACCATGGTCACGGTGTCCTTCGAATGAACGACCACGAGATTTAGAAGTGATGATTTTTTCTTTAGTACCGTCACCGTCGAAATAAGCAACGTCATCATCTTCTGCGTCATTCTCTGGTGCAGATTCTTTGATACCTTTGGCGATCCAAAGATACTTATCATCAGTTGGTGGTGTGTCTGGATGTTCTGGGTCGTATGGTGCGATATAGTGTTTGCGAATCGCATTTTTAAATTTAGCCATTAATTAAGGCTCCTTTCTACTTCTAGTCTTGCCTGTAGGTCAAGCAAGTAAATATAAAAGCCCTGCTCGTCTGCATCGTTTAAACTCGGTGTCTCGACGGTCAAGGCTAAGAATGTGTATGAATTATTTGAACTTGGTAACTCAAATCCGATTTTGGAAAGCTCAGTGTTTATCTTCCACAGAATAGCGTTTAGCATTTGTTGGTCCTTTGATTTAATCGCTATCTCGTAAGGTAGTGATAGAATCTGGGTGCCGGCCATGTCTTCGTCTTCCACTTTGCCACCGGGCAAAGGATAGACTGAAAGGCTTTCGTCTTCTGAAAGATAATCAAGTTTGCATTTCAACGGTAGTCTAAGCGTATTGATGAAGTTTCTGAGAACTTCTGAAAAATCATTATTATTCATTATTTGATTCCCATTCCTTTCAAAGCTGTATCACCCCATTGCTTGGCGTATTTCGGAGTAGCCTTTCTATCCCACCGCTTACCAGTCCCGGGCGTATTGTACTTTTTAAATGTCCACCGCTTGGTCTTGTTATAACTAGAACCATAGAATTGAGCTCTAGCGTAAGGACCTGGATATCTGATACCGTCATCTATCGGGGCACCACTGTCACTCAGAATTCCATCTTTATAAGGTATGAACTGTTTCATGTCCTTTATCATCTGGCTAATCATGGCAACCTTCCCACGTCTGGCTGCTTCGGGACTGCACTTCTTTTCCAAACCTTTTAGGTCAATCTTGACGTACGCTGTACCACCCATCAGATCACCTCAACCTCATAGCAAAGAATAGTACGTTTAAACGGATGATACTGAGGGATAATTTTACGGATAATATAGTCTCGGTGAGTGTCATTAACTAGACCATTCAACCAACTATCATCCAACTCAATGGGAGTGTATTTCGGATAAACCATGAGAACCGAGAAATTATTCTCAGTCCGATTTTGACCACTGCCAGTGTGAGATACGGCCCTATCAAATCTAACGGGTTTAAGAGTTTTGGGCTCATCATATATTACTTTTCCCCAACCATCCTTCTCTCCCGCTGGTTTTTGAATAGTGACAGTATCAACTAACATACGCTTATCTATCATAGGACACCGCCTTACAGCCGAACCCGGCTAACATAAGCCAGTTTAGAGCGTCAAGAGATAGATTGAACCGCTTACCATCGTGGGACGATTTAGAGCTGTTCTGATAGCTTACATGAGTGCGCCCGACAGTCATGCTTGCTAGTGAAGTCTTGTCCTCAGCGGTCATAATGCCGCTTGAATCAAGATAGGCAATTTGATAAGCAACTGCTTTCTTAACAGCCTTCTTGCGTGGCTCAAAATCTGTTTCAAAATCGGTGAAATCGTAGAAGTTTTTAATATACAAGTCGACAGCCATCGCTGCACGAGCTTCTAGTTTTTCGAAATCTTCCACTGCTTCAAATCCAAGTTTTAAAAATTCTGTTTCGGTTAAATATGTCATTTAACCACCTCCTTCCTTTACTTTAGGAGGTCTAAGAGTTCCGCCTTAGTAAGCGCTGAAATACCAGTAAAACCTCGTTGCTGCGCAATAATGCGCAAGTCAGCGACAGTCTTGTCCTCTAGTGTTTCAGTCACTTCTTCTACTGTTTCAGTAGCGGGAGTAGGTTCATTGTCGCCCAAATGACGACGCATTAGCATACCCATTAGGCACCTCCGAACTTAACCACCTTAGAGTCGTCATAGAGATAAACACCGTAGTATTCATCACCAGAATAAACAGTAGTTTTCTTCAAGATGTCACGGTCATTTTCAATCATGACATCACGTTTCAAGTTGATAACGAATGCTCCGTATTTAGCATCGTCGTCTGTATCAGTTTGAAGCGAAGATACTTTAACAAGGAAGCCTTTACCTTCTTCGACTTTCTTAGTACGAACGATTTGCACGCCAGCCACTTCACCGAAAGTACCAGATACGACAACATCAGCACCAACTTCTGAGCCCTTCAACCAGTTTTGTCCAGCGTCAGCACGCAATTTGATAGCGTCTTTTGGATTGATAAGAGCTACATAGCGGGCATCTTCTTCGTCCGCAAAGATTCCCAAGGCTTTGTCGATGTTAGCTACTGTAACAGGGGCTTCAGCGATGCTTTGAGTGGCAGTTTTAGCTACTTCCACGATGTCGTTGTCTACTTTGTTAGCGATAGCCAAAGCGATTTGGTTAGTTGCTTCACCGTAGACGTTACCGTGACCAACCAAAGCAGCCTTATCAGTGATTTCGATAGCTTTACCAGCTTGCTTGATCTTCATTTTTGTTTCTTTAGTCCCAAGTTGGTCGATTGGAATAGCTTGACCTTCAGTGATTTCAGTAGCATCACCAGAGTAAGTCCATTGTGGCACTGTAAGCTCATCCCCCGGACGACCTACGAGAGTTGTTTCCACTACTGCTAGTGGTGTAAATTTGATTAGTTTAGGCAATTTAGCTGAAACCATGTCAGCCATTACCTGTGGATTGATGACTTGTGCAGTCGTTGTTGTTCCAAGAACCATAGATTAAATCATCCTTTCAGTTGTTGATATAGCTCTGGGTCTTTATCAAAGAGTTCTTGACGCTCGTTGATACCCATACGTTTAAAATCTTCCTTAGTGATTCCGTTAGCGTTAGCTGACGGGTTACCACCTACAGAGATTTTGGGTTGTGCTACTGGCTCAGCTTGCTTAAAGAGATATGGGCTTGTCTCTTTCAATCCTTTAATAACCTTGTCTAGTTTAGGTTTACCAGCTTCATCAAGTTCGATTTCGTCAAAATTGATAAATTTAGCAAGGTCATCCGAATTGTGAGCGTCCACATCTTTCAAAGCTAGACGAATAGCGTTTGATTTTGTAACTTTCGCAAGATTAGCTTCACTATCAGACTTGTAAGCTTCAAATTTAGCTTGTAAGTCAGTCAATTGTTGTTTGACTTCCTCACTTGCTCCCTCTTTGGCTTGCAAGTCGTTGAGTGCCTTGTTTTGTTGCTCAAGTTGCTGTTTAAGACTGTCGTTTTCAGCTTGTAATTCAGATTTAGCTTGTGCTTTGGCGTTCTCAATCCCAGAACCGTACGCATTCATCAAGGAATCAATCACTGCCTTGTCTTCGATACCAGCTTCAACTAACATGTCACGTTTTAAACTCATGCTTAAAACTCCTTTGTTTTACGTCCAAGGGACTGAATTTACCCAGTTTTACGACATTTGGCAGGTCAAATAGAAAAACCGCATCAATTCGATACGGTTTGTTTTTTATTTTGGCGTTTACGCAGCTTTATCTCTGCTTCAGCTTCCCTCAAAGGGTCGCTGTAATAGCGTTCTCTCAAGTAATCACGATGCAAGAATGGGTGTTGTGCCAGATATGACCTCATGGCCGCTTGTTTTGATTTGACTTGCCCTTTGTATTTGTTTATCAAGTCTTCATCTTCAAGTTTGTTAGCGACATGAAGCAATTCCTTAGATTGTCTAATAGAACGCTCAATAGCCCTCTGTTTAGATTGAGCATTGGCGTTCTTGATTGCTTCCTCTGGCGTGAGATTTGCTAGATGTTCGGGAAGGTCTGGTTTGTAGTTGACGCCGACAACGTAAGGTGTCAGTGTGTGGTGGCAGTGAATACCAAGACACCCCCCAGCACTTCCATAGCCATAATCTAAAAGAGAATATATCTTCTCGCCTTCTTCAACTCTAGTCTCGCCAAATGTAACAATTTGATGTTGAATCGGTGCACACATTTCCCGAGCTGCTGGCTTCATCGAGTAATAGAAGGTATCGATACCTAATTCTTTGGCTGGTGCCATTCTAGCTTCACGATAGACACGCCAAGCTGTTGAGTTAATAACTGTTCTAGCGTAAACATCAGCTCTCCAACGTTTGCCACCTTTGTCAGTAAATCCATAGAAGCCCCTCTCTGCCCATTTCATCACTGTGGTTGAAATAGCCTTGTCTGGATTCATCAACCCAGTGATTACCTTTGCGACAGCTTCCTCAACAATATCTTGATAGACCTTTCTGACGCTCTTAGGTAGCGTGGTATTGATAAGATTATCGATATCCCCTGTCGTCTGATTAACATAGTTAGCTAGTCTTGTCTGAATAAGATTGTTCGCGATGAAGTTGCCGTTACCACCCAAGGCCTCTAGTAATTGACTCTTGGTATCTTTGTATACCTTGTACCCCTCGTTCTCGATAACATATCTCAGCTGTTCCTCAGCTACACCAGAATATCTAGCAATGAGTTTGATGTTAGCGTTGTTGAGCAGTCCCATTTCACTCATTTTCTCAAGCTGCCAAAGATAAGGATTGTCTTCAAGGCTTGCAGTTCCACGTTCTCTAATTCGGTCAACGACTTGGTCAAACAAGTCTATTGTCATTTGGTGGTAGATGTCAGCTACTCGACTAGCGTCAAGCATTAGTTGTTGGTCGTTTAATTTGATAGGTTTCTTTTTAGCCATAGCCTATCACTCCCCGTAAATACTAACCTCTTCATCCGTCCTGAAACTATCAGCACTTGCCATGGTTTCGTCGTTGATTGCTTGGTAAATCTCTTGAGCTTGTTCCTCGGTTACGTTAAGAGTTTTCTCGATTGCCATCACTTTCGGAGCAAGTCCAGACGCTACCATCTTAGACCAGTAATCAAACTCAGCATTTCTGTCAGTGAATACACCATCATCCAAGTCCACACTGATTTCATCCATTGTTGGAATCTCACCAGTGTAGAGATTGTAGATCTTAGCAAGCTCTAGGATTGAAATAACCAACTCTTTCAACGATTGCTCGACAAGAGTAGCGATAGAGTTCCGCATTTGATACGTGTCTGATTGCTCTGATACGACCTCTGTAGCGGTCTTCATGCTCTTGCCATCAAAGCTAAACATTCCAGCTGACACACCTAGTTGCATTTCAAATAGACTCAATCCCTTGTTGATAGCCTTGATGTAATCATCCGAACGGATATCTGTTGTAAGGTCGGTAATACCTACACCTTTATCTATATCGCCATTGTCAAACTGTTCATAGACATTGTGACCAGGTTCAAACTCACGCCTAACGACAATCTTCTCACCGCTTGCGTCGACTTGCGTGTCAATCATTTGAGTAGGCACTGCCACACGACGCTGTCCCATTTTGACTTCCCACATAAACTCATCATAAGTGGTGTTGATGAAGTCCATTGTGGTTTTAGCGTTGTCAAAAACAGATAAGCCTAGAGGACTGTTGATGTCCTTATTATTCATGCCAGGCGGTTTCAAGTACGTAAATAGCGGTCTTGTAAGGCCGTTTAACGTTACAGTTTCTTCCAAATCCTCATAGAGTAGCGATAGAGGCACACGTTGACCGATACGGGTCTTAGATTCAGACTCATATAACTCATTAGTTATCGTGTAGCTATCCTTAGACCACTCATGAAATTCAATAAGACTGTAGTATTTAGTCTTCTGACCTTCCGTTTTAAGTGTTTTAGTAACGATTGCAGCACTTGATACATCTTGAGTATTCGATTGCAGTGGCAAGAATACTGGCGCTTGTACAAACGACACTCTGACACGGTCTTCATCAACGTAAGGACGCATAGCAAGCCCACCGAGGGCAAGACAGCTCTCTAGGTAGCGTTCAAAGTTCTTGCTAAATCTGTCGGTCTTAAGCGTCTCATTGATAAACTCGTTAGCCGTCTCATTGTCAACTTGTATCTTAGCTTGCTCGTTAAACACAAGGCTTGCTACCTTCTTCGATGCCGTCCGTCCAATAGGTAAGTGGTTGAAATCACGTTTCAAATCTGTTCCGTTGCTATCTCGATAGTTCACACGGTCAAAGCTACCTGCAAAATAGCGTAGATTGTCCATAATACGGCTGTATTCTTCTGGTGAGATAGCTATCTTAGGGTGGTCTGTGATACTGTTTAAACTTTGATTAGTTATCACGTAATTACTCCTTTTAAATAAGTCCTTAATGGTCTGTATGATTCCCATTATTAGCTCCTTTAAGCTTTCAAATCTAACGCCCTAGCGTTATCTAAAACGAAATATTTCATAGAGTCGCAACAGTGGTCATCCTCTTTAATAACTTTCGGATCATCAGAATGTATCGTCTTCTCATCATAGCGATACATCTTGTGTTCCTCGTAGAATATTTTGTTAGCTGGAATGTCCAAGTAATAGAACCGTCCCTCTGCTAGCAAACTGATAACCATATCAATCATGGTCTGGTTCTTCTTCTTAGCCACTGGGTGCCAGCGTTCCCTATAATCTTTGAAATACTGATTACGAATGGCACCTTCAGCACTATCAATTGTCATTTTAAGTTTAGGCACTCGGTACTGTTTAAGTACCTTGTCAATGAAATTACTGATCATAACAGTTAATTCGCTAGGTGCCTTTTTAACGACCTGACCGGCTGGGCTGTAATAGAACGTGTCTAACAGAATCACATTACCCTTTGCAGTCAACCCATAAGCGCCGCACGCTGTAGCTGATTGTTGGTGCCCCGTATCCATTGCAAATGATATCCCAATAAGTCTATCGTCCGTTGGTAAGCTATCGATAGCATGGAATGTACTCATGTTATACACTTGATTACCAAGCCCAACAGCTTCGCCAAGGTATAGATAGCGGTAGTAGTCAAAATCATTCTGCTTAATGCGTTCGATATCCTCAAGCATTTGCTCAGTAACGAAACCTAACTCATCATCAAGATAGGTGCTTGAATGCGCCAGATAGTTTTCGTTAGTTTTGATTTCCTCAAACCACTCGTTTATCCAACTATATGGGTTCCTGGGCGGGTTGTAAGACCAAAAGAATTGCACAAAGGGAGCTTTATCGTGCTTCTGACGCATGAAAGTGACGTTGGATTGGTCGAAATCCTCAGCATCGTTAAACTCAGCCGCCTCTTCATACCAAACTGCGATAATGTTCCCGATGTCGTTTGATTTCAGCTTTTGGAAATCGTCTTGCCCGTAGAAATAGAAAGTTGAACCAGTCCGCTTGTGAACTATCTTAAATGGGCTTACAGTAGCTCTAAATTGAGTGTCCAGTCCAAACATACTGATAGCCCATTGAACCTTATTAAACACGCTGTCTCGAATTGTATTGGCTACTTTCCGAATGACGACAACATTAGCTTTCTCACCAACCATGATGTACTTAATCATCATATAGACAAGCTTCAGCACGATTACAGACGACTTGAAAGAGTTACGACCACCCTTTAAAACGTTGTAAGGCTTTTGAGACTGCCAAACCGATTTAAAATGCGGGTTAACGTTTTTCTGGATATCAATCGTCGTCATTTGGGATGTCCTCCCATGCGTTGACAATGTTGAGGTTCATTGTCCCTTCAACACCGCTATCAAGCTGTTCTCTTAGCTTTCTCAGCTCAAGCTCCAGCTTCTCAGATTGTTTCGCAGTCAGATAGCGTTTCATCAGTTCGCTACCAGCCTTAATAACTTCGGAAATGGACGGAGGTTTCTTTGTCTTAACAAATTGACCAGTCATAGAATTAAGCTCAACGACTTCCTCTGTCAGTTCTTGACGAAGGATTGAGGTAAAGACTTGCATAACTTCGTCTTGTTTTGCAATCTTTTTCTTTTCAAGATCTTTCAGTCGTTCTTCAATATAAGTTTTGATTCCGACATTTTCCAACAAATCATGACTTCTTGCTTTAGCGTATTTTTCGGAATAACCAGCTTTAAGAGCTGCATTATAAGCTATACCAGATATCAAATATTCATCTGCAAATAGTTTCTGTCGTTGATTTAGCCCAATATATCCACCTCCTCCGTGCTAGATTTTGCGCATAAAAAAGACAACCCACAAAATGAGCTGTCTAGCTATAATTATCAATACTAATATTATATCGCTAATAAAAGTTCAAATTCTAACATTTATCAAGTATTTTCTTCGCAATAATCTCCTGAGAATACCAGACATTCACCGTTCCTGTAGTTCTCAGCAAACTCTAAAATGGCTAGTTCCCTCATTCGATAATATTCACTTTCAGAATATCCAAGATCCATATAGACTTCAATATTGTACTGTTTTCTGTTTCTACAATAACACTCTATCAATATCTGGCTGTAATGCCTATCTGATAATGCATTGATGGCTCTGACAATAGCTTGTAAGTCTTGCTCAGCGGCCACCTTGCGTGTAACCATACTTTCGGTCTGACTATGGATCATGCCATCGAATGATTTGGGTTCTAACGAGAATGAAGCTGTCACTTTAGGGGCGTATTCCAAGCCCGCTATCCGTGTTAGCATGCGATACCTTCTTAGTACCTTTATAGCTTTGTTTTTGGTTGCGGTTTTATCTACTTCCGCAAATAGATTGATACTTGCCATGGCACCCCTCTTGTATGATATAATAGTTGTATCGTGTTTCAAAGAGTGCCGGCCAGTGTGTCGGTCTTTTTTTATATAAGAATAAAGAAGGATTAGGCTATCGCCTCCCATACGTTATATTTAGCCCTGCCACCAGCTATGCAAGGCTAGGGTAACAAAATAAAAAAGGTTCCTCGATTCTAATTTCTTATTTACTGGTAATAACTTATAGCGGATTCGAACCGCTACAAGCCCATAGCTAGTGCTGTATACAGTGCACGTTTAACACTGGTTTTATTGCGTCCCAGCTCCCCTTGCGTCCGATATTCAAGAGTGATACGGTCAACCTCGCTATCTAGGCTCTCTGGCCATTCGTAGTGGTTAAAGACATACTTAGCTATCTCACTGAATAGCTCTCTGGATAGCAGTCCTTCTAGCTGAACCACTTTACGAGGCGTTAGATTAACATGCTCTACATAGAGTGCATTGATAGCACTGTAGATGTTCTTAGCTTCTTTCTTCGTGCAATCCTTAACGTCCATGATATGTGCCACGATACTGTTTGGATAAGTAGCTCTTAATGCTTCTACTTCCTTGCGATACCGTTGAAATAGCTCCTCGGTAAGCCCTGCATTGGTCTTATCGACTTCTTGGCGACCTGTTCCAGGTTTGCCAGAATAGTGCTCTGACAGATAAGCTTGCAAGTCGTTCATTAGACCCTCTGAGATGAACTCTCGCATATCGTTTAAAGTTTCGGGCGACAGTCTCGAGCGTTCTTTAACTACATTGTCGAATCTCTGGAAATATTTCCTAGCTTGATGACGGTCACACTTTTTAACCTCTTGAATGTGTTTAGTGAGCGTTCTATTATGCTCCGCTTTCAGCCCGTTAAATTCGTCCACTAGCCGTTGAAACAGCTCTTTGGATAGTCCTGCGTTGGGGTAATTACTAGGCATTAGTCTACCTCCAACAAGTCTGGATTCTCCCATATATTGCCAATGATGTGTGTTGAATCAGCAACATTACATAATCGTTCAAAGTGATTGTAGCCAATGAGATTAATGACATATACTCCTAAGTCTTGTCTAAGGCTAACAACTCCTTTAAACAGGCCACCTCTTGACGTAACGATGTCCCCTCTGAAGATATCCTTGCCATCGTTGTCGGTGAAGCCAGTTGACTGCATCAGGTCAATGTCTCTGAAATTGTAGCAACTTAATTGTTCAAAAAAGGGTGTTTTAACGTAAATTTGGCTTTTTTCGATGTCAATAGATACAATATCACCATCGTCATACATTACTTTAGTGGATTTATCCCACGCTCTATATCTTGGTATCATTGTCCACGCCCTTTCTAAGCCTCTACTACTGGGAAATGAATTTTCCCAACTACTAGAGAGCCTATGCTATAGTAATATCCACCATTACCATCATCTGCCTCACACTCTGCCAATACTATAGGATTTTGATTGTGATAAATAGTGACTGTGTTCTTACTTTCTGCTGTTCCCCAATCACTTCTCTCTGTTACTTGTTCACCAATTTTAATATCGGTGATAATAGCGTCTAGCTTGACATCTTTGAACTCCCCACCCGCATAGGCACAGCAATCACTTTCAGACATTTCAATAGTTACCTTTGTGCCATCTTCAAGCAATAAGAAATCTTTGTCCCACTTCACGATACGCTTGTAGAGTAGCAACTCTTTAAGTTCTTCTAACGAGCCATACCTTGCATCCTCCCAATCGGGCCCGTAGCAGATTGGTAGTTCAATAGTTTCTGTCATCTTAATTACCTCTCCCTTTCAAATAGCTCGGAATATCATCCCCAACGTTAACACTGTCATACTGTTCCTTGCTTACTAGGAACTTGCCATAAGCTCCGCAATCAAGCGTATAGAGTTTTCCGACCATGGATTTTCCAGTAACCTTGCCATGTAATTCAACGGCATTGTCAGCTTTATGGATAACCACTGTCTCGATGGGTCTATTAACCACTCGCAAGACGGTAGTCACGTTAATGGCCAATGAGACCAGTAACAGAATCGTTGAGACTGCCAGCTCATTATAAATCCTCTTCTTTTGCGATCGTTTAAGATTAGTCATCTATTCACCCCCACCAAACAGCGTGTGCCAAGCATAAACCGCAGCTACGACCATCAAAATAAATTTAATCGTTTCCATCATTCCACCTCCTCAACTTCCACGCCTGGGCAATCGAACACCCAACCGAAGCCGTTCGCTTCTAGCTCTTTGTGGGTGTGGGCTACTCTTACCTCCTCCGTCCTGCCATCGTCGTCAAGAAACCAAAAGTCCCAAGCTGTATTGTAATTCAAAAAGGTGTCATCATCGTCAAACCCTTTGATTTCAACCGTATACCTAGGCTCTTCCTCGACCTCATAGCCAAACTGGTGCATGTTGATGAGGGCAGTGATAGCTTCGTTCTCATAAGCCGTGGACATCCAGCGTTCGAAATTGTCCCAGCCTACATCGTCCCAATTAGCTAGATATTCCCCGATTTCTTCGTTAAAAACGTCCTTATTCTCCTCATACCAATCCGCCACGTACTTCGGAACTACTGGCTTAGGAATAATTGAATCATATAAATCCTCAGCATGGGCCATTGAAAGGTGCCCTACTGTTGCCAATTTCTGTACTGCTTCATCTTTGTTTATCATCGCTTTTCTCCTTGTAAATGATTAGTGCTGATATATCATACGTTCTGCAAAAGCCATGCTCATAGATTGCTACCGCCACGTTAGATTGATATTTAATATCAATGATTTCAATATCAGGGTTATTTTTAATAAAGTGATTAATTAATTCATCGATTTCTTTTGTGTTAGTGAAAAAGTCTTGTTCGGTTACCAAATATTTAGTTTTAATCATCTACAACAACTCCCATACCTCTGTAAGTGGATTATTAAATACCCACCCAAAACCTGCTTCTTCCAGTTCTTCCTTAGTAAATGAGGTTCGAAAAAGACTACCCTCATCTCCTGTATCAATAAACCATTCTTTTGTAGCTACTTCATAGTTTAGATAATAATTATCAAAACCAGATATATTTTT
>SKER01001041.1_pt1 | contig 25539 bp, 26 predicted proteins | sample 4826961 | NCBI WGS metagenome assembly SKER01 (sample SAMN11008804, study PRJNA524170) | human gut metagenome | biome: Human fecal sample; material: Feces; isolation source: fecal sample from pouch patient p47 | host: Homo sapiens | place: Israel: Tel-Aviv | collected 2016-11-16 | reverse complement strand
ATGAAATATCATGATCCTTCATGTATTGGTATAACACATGTTTTGTAGACTTACTTATTCTTGTATACAATTCATCCAAAGAATGGTACCTCCTTTAAGTATAAAATACAAAACTAAACCAAATAGGTTGAATTTATTATATAAAAATAGTGGACAGATGTCCACCATAGCTTAAAGAAAAAATTCAACACATTTTAACCTCTTATTTATTATCTTTGAATTTAGTATAGTCTTCAGATAATTTATTAATTAAGTCTAATAATGGTTTAAATTTTGAATAGTTAATTACTTCCGAATCATAGTTACTAAGGATATAGTTGGAAAAAATCTCCTTCCCAATCTTTTTTTTATTATCACCATTCTTTTTTTTAGGATCAAATATTTTTCCATCATAATTTGGGGCTATTAATTCATTATTAATTTCTTCCAAGTTAAACAAATTTTCAATTTCAATATTAGTTTTATAATCTACACTTTCTACTGGTAAAGTTATTACGAAAGCATTCAGGTCAATATGATATAAAAAATCCGATTTAATTTTCTGTTCGATATCTTTTCTCTCTAGATTTTTATCTTTTACTAGTTTACCTATAACTCCTGGCAAAGGGTTGCTTCCTTGCCATTCGTTATCTACAAGAAATAATGTGGGTTTTTGGGGAAGAGTTTTCTCTGATAAAATGCTATTAAAATACTTAATATAATTACGTTTTGTACGACTATCCTTACCACTGAAAAATTCCATTAGATTAATCAAAACAAAACCACCACCGCCACCTGACATATAGTCAAAAAAGTATCTTAATCTCTTAGAAGGTTTTAAAAAATGTATATTATATTTGAATCCTCCCTCATCTTTTGTTATTAGGTTAGGATATTCTAAATAATATTCCCGTAAAGCAGCTTTAATATATCTGCTATCTGTTTTACCTTCAGTTATTACTGTAACTTTAGGATTAGCAATGAAATATTTATAAAAAAGGAATTTTTGAAAATCCTTTTCTCTTATATTTAAATTTCCCAAATTTCTTTCCCAATCCAAGACCTGGTTATTATCATTGTCATTTTTATATTTTCGTTCTTCTGTATACAATAAATTTTTCTTATATTCAATCAAGTTGGATTTAAGTGAGTTTAACTCATCTAATCTATTATTATATTTCACCAAATCATTAATGAAAGAAAATCTCCCCTCTAATTGATCTATTGTTCCATTTTTTTCATTTATTGTAAAACTACCATTTCGATATAGCTTATCAGCCATACTTCTTGTTTTTTTGTAAAAATCTCTTGTTACATTGATCTTTTTATTTACAGAAAGACCAGTTACTATTTGTCTACTATCATTTTTCTGAAAACGAGTTTTATTTGAATTGACTATAAAACCAGAACGAGAAATAACTTTTTTGAGTTCATCTTCAAATTCGTCTTTCATATCCTCAAAATTTTTATCATTTGTCGAAAATGTTAAATCATCAGCATATCTGGTATATGTTAGCCTATACTTTTTACAAAGATGTACAATTCTATAGTCCAAAATTTGGCAAATCAAATTTGAAATTATTGGAGAACTAGGAGCTCCTTGGGGTAATGAACCCTCATAGCAAGCAATTTGTGCAATTATTGTTGCGACTTCAGGTAATTTAAAATATTCGTTATTTTTAAAAAAACCTTGCACTCTACCAAAGTGTATTGTCTCAAAAAAATTCTCTAAATCAACATTTAGAACATATCTCTTATTTCTATGGGGGACAGCATTAGTTTTAATTCCCTTTCCTTTTGAAAAACCATGAGATATATTATTCTTAACATTTCTTTCTAAAAAAAATTCTTCTTGACGTTTTACAAGTAATCTTGTTAATCTTCTTTGTACATATTTCAAACTTTTACTAGGCGCATTAATCGTTCGTTCATCACCATTTTTTTTACTAATCTTGAACGAAGTATAACAATTCTCAATTTTGATCCCATATAAAAGCCCTGTTAATTGTTTAGTTTGAACACCCAATGCATATGCTAGTGTTCTTATCGATTTTATATCAGAATATTGCATTTTTCCTCCATTATGTAAAAAAAAAGCGTATGAAAACTCATTACGCAATCGCTACGAACAAGTCAAGTATACAGATACTTGCTAAATCCCCCCACTAATGAGAGAAAGGCTTACGAACCGCTAAGCCATAAAATCTATTCATACGCATTTTAAGTTTACAACAATATCCTATAATAGTCAAGCTGAAGATTAAGTGAAAACAATTATTAAGGCAACTTCCATATTCTTCAACTTTACCATGGTTTGTTGTCTTTTTTTATTATAAACATTATTACTAGTAGTCATTATAGGTTATCTTAAATTTAAATATTGTTATTTTTATCAAATAATTTCTTTCTTTCCTCCATAAACTCAATCAATTCTTTTTTAAAGACTTCCTTTTCTTCATCAGTCAATCCTTTTGAGTTCATACGGAATAGTAATTCAATATTATCTAAATCTTCATCTTTATTTTCTGAGTTACCAACCAAGTAATCTACTGACACATTCAAAATCTGTGCGATCTTAACTAGATTTTCTTGTGTTGGTTTTTTCTTGCCTCTCTCCCAGTCTGCATAGGAAGATTGTCCTATCCCTAATCGTTTTGCGAGTTCAACCTGAGTTAAGTGAGCTTGTTTTCGTAATTCTTTTAAACGTTCTGCAAACGCCATAGCCATTCCTCTTCAAATTTTTTAAAAAAATTTCAAAAATCCCTTGACTTTTATCGCCAACAGCGATAAAATATAAATATAGCTGGTGGCGATATTAAAAATCAAAATAATAATCCCTACCAATTGAGATCATTGACAATTAAATAAAAAGTGCGTCTGACAACCAGAGGACTGACTATCAAACTACACAATTAACTTAGCACCTTTATTGTAATATATTTGATAGGTAAAGTCAAGTCCATTTTATGGTTGAAGTGAAGATATAAAACAAGTATTTGTGGGCTTCCACGCATTTCGGACTTTCGCACTTTTCCGAATAGTAAAGTGAACTGGCTTCGCCAAAGGGCGTAAGAGAATCTTAAAGGTATGATGATGACTACCTGAAGAGATTGGCTGGGAAAGCGATGGTAATTGACGCAAAGCACCTTACTAAACGTTGCCACCGTGAAGGAGGGATCCTTCAACCAAATAACTTTTCTTTACTGCTGTCTATCTAAAAGATAGACCTACTCTCAAGCTACTAAGTTCTTCCTTTTTTCACTTAGTAGCTTTTTTACTTATTACAATAAAGGAGAAAAATATGACAAACTTTTTTCGCACTACAATGTAAACGACTCTATGATAACTATGAATTTACCTATGGTATGTTTAGTGAATCTGATAAACTACAGGCTAAACTTTATGCTCAAGCTCAAATTGATTTAGACCATCTCGCAGATGATGCTCGTAGAAATGGCTATGCTCATGGGGATATTCAATTCTATAGTCGTATGTTTAAACGCAAATTATTTACCCACTATTACTCAAGAGTGAAGCAACTAGCTTAACTCTTTTTATTTTACACTCAGAAAGGAAAATCTTATGATCTCAGAAACACTTAAAATGAAACCAGAATTTATTGGCCCTGCTTACTATGAACGTTTAGGAAATGCTCCTAAATTTATTTTTGGAAAAGAAGGCAAATACCAACGTCACATTCTAAACAGCGCAGAGCACGGTGCTTTCCATGTCATCACACCAGCTTCTACAACGGTCATCCCAGAAGATGCTCTAGTAGAAGCAGTTAACCCAATCTTTTTCCCAGACACTGCGCTAAATGGCAATAATGTTGCACCTTATCTCAATGTCTTTGCGGAAAAATTAGTACTCAAAAAATAAGAAATAAAAGGAGAAAATCACATGGCTAAAATTGGATTAAACTACGGAGAAAAACTACAAATTGCTGACAAGACTTATCGTGTCATCACAGACGGTCTAGATGTCCCAGCAGTCCTTGGAAAACTGACTTTTCGAGGCATTGAGGGTCCTGATATCATCTTTGAAGTGGATCGTTCACAACGAAATCCTGATGGATCATTTGTCCAAGTCAATACAGGTGAGATCCGTGGAATTGTCGTAGGGATTCATTCTTCTGTCCAGCACGAAACACTCTTTTTCACTATCGCAGATATGTCTGAGTCTGAGATCGAGGACCTGGGAATTAAATACCGAGAAGAGGTTGAATTGGAAGATATTGTTATCACCCATACCCACGTCAATCGCAATGATATCTATAAGCTCTTTGCTTCTAAAATCAAGAAAAAAGCTGGAGGTGCACCGACTAAAGAAAATAAACCAGTAGAAAATAAGAAGGAAAACTAGGAGGTGATGCAGAATGAAACTCTTTACCTATCGGGGAAAAAGAGTTCGAGTTTTTCATCGTAAATTGAAGGGAATCACATGGTTTATCTGGTGGTTTCCTTTTTTGTTGGCTATTAGTTACTACAGCTACTTACATATTGAAGAATTAAAAGTTCATCCCTTACCTCAAGGATATTTTCTAGGTGCTGGGCTACTTTTTTCATTGATTCTTGCTTGGTTTATCAATCGAGTTTGCTACAGGAAGATGCTCTTTTTTCAAAAGCTCAATAGCCTTCGAATTCTTTCTCGCTTTTTGCTAGAGAATAACCTCTATCTAGTTAAAAAGGTCAGACGTGAAAACAAGATCATTGAAAAAATCACCTTACCTCAAGTGTATATCAAACAGTCTCGCTACAAGATTGAAGTGAGTTTCATTCTAGAAGGTAATAAATTTCAAGATCGCTTCCTCAACCTTGGAGCTACGCTTGAAGTCATGTTTAATGGAGATTTTCGAAATAAAACCTTTGATAACCGCTTTATCAAATATGAAATTGCTATTAATCGGATTGATAGTCGAATCACCATCGATGAAGTAAAAGTCAAGGGATCCAAACTCCAGCTCATGAAGGATGTAGCTTGGGATTATATTGAAGAACCTCATCTTCTTATCGGTGGTGGAACCGGTGGAGGTAAAACCGTTGTTCTCATGACTATAATCTATGCACTAGCTAAAGTTGGCTTTGTCGATATCTGCGATCCAAAGAATTCAGATCTAGCTGGATTAAAGAAAATTCCAGTCTTCCATAGCCGTGTTTATACTAGTAAGGAAGATATCATTAACTGTTTTAAAGAGAATGTAGAGTTCATGGAAAAACGCTATAAATTGATGTCTACTTCGCCAAAATTCCAAGCTGGAAAGAATTTTACTCATTATGACATGAAACCAAAATTCATTCTAGTAGACGAGTGGGCAGCTCTTATGGCAAAGATTGACCGTGACTATAGCCAACAGTCTGAACTCATGGAATATCTCTCACAGTTAGTTCTAGAAGGTCGTCAAGCTGGAGTCTTTATTATCTTTGCTATGCAACGGCCCGATGGAGAATTTATCAAAACGGCTCTTCGGGATAACTTTATGAAGCGTCTCTCCGTCGGTCATTTGGAATCAACAGGATATGACATGATGTTTGGAGATGCCAATAAAACCAAAGAATTTAAAAAGCTAGATGAAATCAATGGTGTCAAAATCAAAGGACGGGGCTATATCGCAAACAACGGTGAGCTGGCTGGGGAATTTTTCTCTCCTTATGTACCGCTTGATCAAGGTTTTTCCTTCTATGATGCCTACTCTAACATTCCGATCATGGAGTTTGAAGGAGAAGAATTCTCAGTATTTGAAGAATATAAACCACCGGTTGAAACAATTGATCCTATAGAGGAAGAGGAGACTATAGAAAACGAACCAAACAAACGACCACTCAAGGAATTTGCGGACGAACAAAATCTTAAAATGCCAACCTTACGCAAGATTATCTATCTCTTAACAGAACAAGGGATCATCTTTGAACGGACTGTATCCGCTATTCTAGTGGATCCTTTTCAAGAAAAACTTCTTCTTGAAATCCTCGCTCAATTTGAAGAGGGAGGACGCAGGTCTTATCCAAAAGCAGTTGAAGCGACGATTGTTCATCATGGGCTAGGACAAGGGCAAGGGCAAGCCTGACCGCAGGTCAGGCGCAGACCGTAGCCCGAAGTTTCTAGGCCATGATGAAACTTCAACCCCCGTTTTCTAATAGGGGGGTTACATTTGGCAAAAACGCCAAGTCCACCCCTCCTCATTCCTTATGGGAGTTGGGTTTTCAATTTTTATGAAGTGTGTCACTTTCGTCAAAAAAGTGTGTCACTTCGTTAGAAAGAGGTGTTGCGATGAATGGACAAAATTAGTCCTTTTCATATTAAGAATTTCAGAAAACAAACAGGACTTAGTCAAAAAGCATTTGCACAAGCTGTTGATCTCCCTACAAGAACCTATCGCTCTTATGAAACAGGCGAAAGAGGACTGACGATTGATAAGTTTAGAGAACTTAAAGAAAGACTTGGTTACTATCAAGATTGCGATAAAAACAGTCTTCGAGCTCAGATCGACTATCTACGATTGACCTTTCCTCGATTAAAAGATTTAGATGCTTTCTGTGAAAACTTTCTTCACTGCCACCTAAGTGAATTTACAGACCAAGAAACTCGTCTTATGAACTATACCCACTTGTGGCAACGAGGGAATATCTGGATTTTTGATTTCTTTGATAAGTCTGTGACCAATGACTACCAAACTTGTCTTCAACTATCCGGGCAAGGATGCCGTGAGTTAGAACTACTTCTAGAAGACAAGGGGATCACTTGGCAGATCTTTCTTCAAAACATTCTTTATTCCTATGAAGACGTTCGGGTGAAACGTCTCGATATCGCTCTAGATGAACTCTATAAGGGTTATGGTCACGAGGACGAACAAATTCAAATTCCCAAATTGATTGATAAACTCTATTCCAAAGAGATTGTCCTAGACACGATCAAGAAATGGAATATTACGGGTGGTGGATCCTTCACTGACAACGAAGACATGGAGGCTAATCACGGCTTGTCCATTTACTTTGGAAGCCGTCAAAGTCAACTCTACTTCAACTTTTATGAAAAGCGCTATGAAATAGCTCGAATGGAAAACATCTCCTTGGACGAATCCTTGGAGATTTTTGGTATCTGGAATCGCTATGAATTGCGGTTTTCAGATCAGAAAGCTCAAGGTATTGTGGAGGAATACATCAACGGTGTAGATCTAGGAGAAATCGCAAGAGGTATCATCAATAAAGAAATCCAAGTCTATGATGGTCTCACTCGCTTCGGAGCCTATAAACCTGATGAAAAATGGCAGAAACTCTTTGGAGGAGTCGAACCCTTAAAACTTTCAACCAATCCACAACCATACAGTATTGAGCGAACGATTCGCTGGCTTACCTATCAAGTTGCTAACTCTCTTGCACTAGTCACTGAAGCAGACAAGATCCTCCAAACAGAATACATGAAGATGATTCAGAACAGCGGAGAGATTACTGATCGAGGAAAAGCCATGTTACGACTTCTCAAAGCCAATAAACACTATGAACACTAGAAAGGAAAAACTATATGGAATACAAAGTTCAAATCAATTCACTAGAAAACTTTAAAGCTTGGTCTGGTGGACTAACCACCTTGAACACTGTCCGTGAACGTGGTGGAGTGGATACCCTAACCGTCATTTGTGAAGATATCTTCTCTGGTGATACGCCAACAGAAGGACAAATCAATGACTGGCTCTGGTTTGATTCAGATTTTATCTACCAAGCTCTAGGATACGATGATCTGCTTGAGGCTTCTTGAGATGCTGAAGAAGATCTATCAAGCAGATTTTCTGCTTCTTCCAGAACAAGAATTCTGGCATATGTACATTCTCTTACGAAAAGGAAAGGACTTCTACTATGAATGCGCTGGAAGATCTACCGAAAAACCACCAGATGCGAAAGGTTTCTATGACTATGAACATGCCTGTTTCACGCTAGATGGTCAAGTGTTGAGCGTAAATAAGAAAATGCGCCCCTCACTCATTGCTTATATTCAAAAGACCATCAAAGAAAACCAAGAAACATTTAGAAAGGAAATTGAAATGGCCACTAAAACTATTTTTGAAAAGAAAGTCTCTCAAGTCACGAATGAACTGGGAGAATTACTTAAAAAGAAAGATCACAGAGAGGCTTGGACCAAGGCTGGAGAATTAAATAGTCTCCTTAAAAAAGAAGAGGCCAAAGACCTAAAACCTGAATTGATCGAACAACTCCAAACTGAGTTGCGAGGCTACTATTACATTAATGGCGAGATCGAAAAAGCTAATAAGCGTCTCTATGCAAAAGGCTCAAAGCTCATTGAACTCGCTACTCTCTAAAAGGAGGATCTATGGATAAAGCCAAACGCTACTTGCTTCAAGCAAAAGAATATCTCTCACACTTTAAAAAGGTGGAGAAAAAAGGAGGCCCACCAAAACTAAAAGTCACCAATAAAAAGACCGTCAATATTGCAGTCATAGGAGGAATATCTTTCCTCCTTTTTGTTGGTCTCATGGGATCTATCCGTGCTATCACACTATCAAATAAGGTAGGTACACTACAAGCTCAAGTGGAGACTACTAAAAATCAAAAAGCACAGCCAATGGAGTCTAGTAGAAAATACGACTACAAACTCCAATATTACCTGAATGATTACGTCTATGCTTACTTCACCCTTCCGCAAGAAGGGGATAAACAACAAGCTCAAGTGGAATACTTAAATAGCTTTTACAACTTTATTCCTGATGTGAAAGCTCAAGGTCAAGTTCGAAATCCTAGTGAACTCCTCTATTCTCAGTTAGTGACTGTAGAAGGGAAGGTTGCGACCTATAAGATCAAATACAAGGAAACTATCCGTAGGGACAATAACACGGAAGAAAAAGAAATCGTGACAGGTTTCAATATTCCATTTGATGAAAAAGATGGAAAATACTATGTTTCTGGCCTTCCTTGGTTCTCTGCTATTGAATCCTCACAAGCTGGGCACTTTAGCGAAGATGATCAGCTTCAACTAACCGCTAATGACCACTTTTCAGATGGTCAGCGTAAAAAAGTTGAAAAATTCCTCAAAGTCTTCTTTACCAACTATACTACTAACCAAGATAACCTTAATCTGATTGCTAAGGATGTGGATATTATAGCCAATACCACCTTCAAAACAATTGATTATACCTATCTAAAAAAAGACGGTCAAAATCTAATCGCTTATGTTCAAGCAACCTTTGAGGTCGGAGGGACCACTCACTCAGAAAACTTCACCTTTACCCTATCGGAAAAAGAAAAGACCTACTATGTCACAAAACTAGAACACACCATTCCACTGAATTATGCAAATGATAAAGAATAGGAGAACTCTATGAATACAGACAATCTACGAACCTTCCTCCAGGGCGATGGAATTTGGATCCTGACAGCCATTGCCGTGCTCTTAGCGATCAAGGCTTGGCGGAACAGCTCCTGGCTTCAACTCTTCTCTGTCGTTGGTTTCTATGCCGTTATTGTTTCAATTGCCAAAGGACAAGATATCCTAAAAGCAGTCGGCTGGTTCCTGCGACTCTTCGGTATTGAATCAGGACTTTAAGTATGAACGAAGAAAGACTTTATGATTACAGTAAGGGCTTAAATGCTCCTTATTGGATCCAAGAAATCAAGACAAAAAAGGGCACTCGACTATGGTACTTTGCGACTCCAATGCAGTTGTCCTTTTTCATTGTTTTTATTATCGTCTTTGTGGCCATGTTACTCTTTGGAGGGTTTATCTTTGTGCCACTCGCAAAAATCACTCACTCAATTTCTCTCTTGCTCTATTGGTATCTTCCGTACAAATTGGCCAAATTTTATACTGAATACGAGCCTCACGGTAAAAAGATGCACGTCTTTATAGGAGATTACCTGATTTACTTCTGGGATTTTAAGCTAAACAAAAAAGCTATCTACCACGAAGATCGAATAGAGCCTGTAGAAGAAATTGTCTTTGAAAAAACAAATCTATAGAAAAGGAGGACCTATGAGTATTACTTTAACTTATCCTATTAGGGAAACACATGAAAATCTAGCTCTCAAAAAAGATCAAACAGTCGTTGCTTATTACCGTATTCCAAACACTCCTATCACGATTACGGATGATGAAAAAAAGGGCAAACACAAAATTACGGTTGCTCAAATGATGAAGAAGCTACAGAAAAACAAGTTCTTTGAAATATCTCTGATTCCTAAAGACTATCTTCTAGAAGAGAAAATGCGAGACTTTTCAGACGCTCTAGCAGATGACAGTCGTGAACTAGGAGAAGAACTTCTTCTTTACACGGTGGATCGCCTAACAGATGAAATGGAGATTCCTTATCAGTTTGACTGGGTTGTGGGCGTGACCTTACGCAAACAAAATCATGGAGCTACCGTCAAAGACTTGGCCTATGAGAGCTTTAATGAGTTTACTGAAAAAATCGCAAAAGGTCTGGGCTATGAATATGAATTAAGTCCCACTTGGTATGAAGACTACAAAAGTGATGAATTCACCATTTTCCAAGCCTTCTCTGTCCTTCGGGCAAAACGGTTATCCAATGAAGAACTCTTTTATTACCAGCGAATGCAATACCTCCGCTATATCCCTCACTACAAGAAGGAGGTACTGGCCAATCGTGCTCAATTCAATATCACTGATACCTTGATCAAAGTCTTAAAAGGTGGCTTCCTCAAGCTAGAAAGCCCTTATGGATCCTCTTTTGTGACGATTCTTCCTGTAGGTAAATTTCCTGTTCAATTCAACGGCTTTCACCTGGGCGAATTTATCCAACGTTTGAACTTTCCCGTTGAACTACGAATCAAAGCGGAATTCATTGATACTGGTAAAGTCAAGGGTCGAATGGGACGATCGAATACACGTTATCGGAATATCATGGAGGAGGCAGAAAATACTGATACTGTCCAACAAGACGAGATCATCATGGGTTCTATCTCCCTAAAAGACTTAATGAAGAAAGTCGGAAACAAAGAAGATATCATCGAATACGGGGCCTATCTGATTGTTTCTGCTTCTAGTGTGAACCAACTCCGTCAAAGACGACAAGTGGTTTTGAACTACTTTGATGATATGGGCGTTGAAATCAGTGAGGCCTCTCAAGACGGACCTTATCTCTTTCAAGCGCTGCTCTATGGAGAAAACCTCCAAAAGAAAACTCGCACCTGGACACATATGGTCACAGCTCGTGGATTTTCAGAACTCATGCCTTTCACCAATACCTCTTCTGGAAACCGTATCGGTTGGTATATCGGCCGAGTAGATAACTGGACAGGCCGTTGGGACAATATTGCTAAAGCTATTGATTCCTCAAAGAACATTGTCCTCTACAATGCGACAGTGGGAAATAAAGAAGATATCGCTGGAAAGATTACCAAGAACCCGCATATCATCATCACGGGTGCAACAGGGCAAGGAAAATCTTTCCTTGCTCAGATCATCTTTTTAAGTGTGGCCTTACAAAATGTTAAAACCCTTTATATCGACCCTAAACGTGAACTTAGAAATCACTACCAAGAAGTGATCAACTCACCTGAATTTGCACGTCTCTATCCTGAACGCAAGAAACAGATTGAGAACTTTAACTTTGTGACACTAGATAGTTCGCTTCCATCAAACCACGGAGTCTTAGATCCGATTGTTGTTCTAGATAAAGAACAAGCTGTAGAGGTTGCCAAAAATATGCTCGAGTTTCTACTACAAGCAGTGGATGATGTCACGATGGATCAAAAAACAGCTATCACAGAAGCTATTAATGCGATTGTAGAAAAACGAGTCGCTGGAGAGAAAGTCGGATTTAAACACGTCCTAAAAGTTCTGAGAGACTCTACTTCCTCTGAAATTGCTTCGGTTGGTCGTTATCTGACCTCAATTGTCACAAACTCTATCTTGGAACTAGCCTTTTCAGATGGAACCACTCAAGGACTTAACTATGAATCAAGAGTGACCATCCTAGAGGTCAATAACCTCAAACTACCAAAGGATGATTCCACAAAAATTTCAGATCATGAACGCAACTCTATTGCCCTCATGTTTGCGCTGGGTGCCTTCTGTACCCACTTTGGAGAACGAAATGAAAATGAAGATACCATTGAGTTCTTTGACGAAGCATGGATTCTTATGAAGTCTGCAGAAGGAAAAGCCGTTATCAAAAATATGCGTCGGATTGGGCGCTCCAAAAATAATACCTTGGCACTGATTACGCAATCTGTACATGATGCAGAAAATGACGATGATACAACTGGATTTGGGACTATTTTTGCTTTTTATGAAAAGTCTGAACGAGAAGATATCCTAAAACATGTCAATCTAGAAGTCACTGAAAGTAATCTTGAATGGATTGACAATATGATCTCTGGTCAATGCCTATACTATGACGTGTATGGCAATCTCAATATGATTTCCGTACACAACATCTTTGAAGATATTGATATGCTTCTAAAACCAATGAAAGCGACAGTATCATCAAGCCTTGAAAATAAATACGCTAGTTAGGAGGTGAATCCATGCAAGAAGCTTTTGACAAACTAAGAGGAGTCGATATCTTCTCTCTTAAGTCCTACATGGAGCCAACTGGGTTCGCTTCCTTTAATGGTGCTTGGGTACTGATTAATGAGCTTTTCGTCAACTTCTTCTTTTTCATTCTAAACGCAGTGGTGGGCTTCTTTTCTTTGCTGATTCGAATTCTTGAAAAGATTGATCTCTACTCGAACTACAAGAACTATGTATTCAATGGAGCGATGAATATCTGGAAAGGATTCATCGGTTCAAGTTCTGGTGGAGTCGCAAAACAATCACTCGTTTCAATGTTGCTTCTAATCCTAGCTTTCTATCTCTTTTACCAGTTTTTCTTTTCGAAAGGAGCTTTTTCAAGAACTCTCCTTCATGTCTTTCTAGTCCTCATCCTTGGATTTGGTTACTTTGGAACAATCGCTGGAACATCAGGTGGTCTGTATCTACTCGATACTATCAACCATGTCTCTCAAGATGTCACCAAAAATATCACGAATATCAAGGTGGAGTATAGCAATAATAAATCCATTAAAATTGGCGATTCCATGGCAGATAGCTATATTGCAGAAACCTCTTATAAAGCTTATGTCTTTGTCAATACAGGTCAAGAAAATGGGAAATATAAGAATAGCCAAGATGGGAAACAAGAAACTTTTGACGATAGTAAGGTACTAGGAACAGGCGATAAAAATGGAAACTTTAAAGCGGTTAAGTCTAAAGATCGCAATAAATACCTAGATGAACTAGGAAATGGAGCCAATGATGATGGTGAAAAGAACCGTTGGGTTTCAGCTATGCCAGATTTCATCTTTACTCGTATGTTTTATGTGATCTTTAAAATCTGTGAAGCCTTTGTATTAGCTATACCCGTCATCTTGATTCAGATGTTAAACGTCATTGCTCAGACACTCGTCCTGATGATGATCCTGCTCTTTCCAATTGTGCTACTAATGTCCTTCGTACCAAGAATGCAAGATTTGATTTTTGGAGTTCTGAAAGTCATGTTTGGCGGGCTACTTTTCCCAGCTATCACGAGTCTATTGACTCTATTAGTCTTCTACATTGAGAAAATGATAGAAAATATCGTCATTACTGGCTTTGATGGCATCCTTAAAACTCTTCCATCCTTAATCATTTTTGGCCTTGTCTTTAAACTACTCATTTCAGTTGTCTCAAAAGGACTTGTATATTTCCTTCTATGGAAATACAAAGCTGAGCTGATCCAATTCATTCTTGGATCTAAAGCACGAATGGTGGCAAGTGATATTGGAAACAAAGTTGAAAAAGGGGTCACAAAGACTAGAGAGGTGGCTTCACAAGTACCATCGAGAAGTCTTTCATCTGCTCAACACCTTGGGAACTTTGCCCTAGCAGGTGCTGGTTTTGGAGCTGGGATGATGATGAATGCCAAGAGTCACTTCCAAAATGTTGGTTCTTTCTTTACCAATAAGGAATCAGAGCACCAGCCCGATGAAGTGCTCCCAACGGAAACACCTGAGATGCCAACAAGTCCAGATACTCCTGAACCAAACATTCCGAAAACAAAGGCAATTCCTGAGAAGGTTAAACCAGTTGAAGAAAAAACACCAACTCCTTCAATGGAATCCCCAATCACAGCGAAGCCAACACCAAGTTCAAACGAGGAATTTCAAACTCTTAAAGAAGAATGGATTTCTCCATTTAAACAACTCCGCATTAATAGTATTGAGCGCAAATTAGAGGGATATAAAGACCCTCAAGCTATGTACAAAGCTCAAGGATCGAATGCTTTCACTCGTGCTTATAGAAAAACCATGACACGAGATGATAAATTGAGAGCCAATATTGAACGAAGAGACCGATTAACAGAACGCTTAAAACAACTTAGAGGAGAATGATATGAATACCAAGATAGGCTCAAGAACTTCTTTTCCAAGAGTTCTTGAAGAAACTCTTTATCAAGCCTACCAAGAAGGAAAACGCTCAGTCGATTTCCTTCTTTTATTTCCAGTCACAGAACAAGAGCGAGACCAAATCATCCTACAGGTTAAGTCCTATTCAGTCGTTTTAGATGCAAAATGGCGTTTTGGGACTGTCCTGTTCACTGCTTATATAAGACATTAACTAGAAAGGAGATTCGATGAAAAAACTAAAATGGTTTCTATTAGCCGGTCTCATTCCTCTATTTCTACCGGTCCTCATTATCATTATCCTTATGGGGGCTGTCGGAGGTGGTGGAACGAATGGCTCACCCCAATCCCAAAATGGAGTGACTTATGCGGATCACTGGTCAGATGGAGATCCCTATACTCACAACCTACTGGTTCATCGCTTCGGTATCACAGCAGAGCAATTAGACGGCTTTTTAGATACATTAGGAATCTCCTATGATAAGAACCGAATTAATGGAAAAAAGCTTCTCGAATGGGAAGCTAAATCAAATCTTGATGTCCGTGGAATCGTTGCGATCGCACTGAATGAAAGTTCCCTTGGAACTGCTGGTGTGGCCACCAATCCTGGAGCCAATATGTTTGGTTTTGGTGCCTATGACTCCAACCCAGAATATGCCAATAACTTTAATGATGAAGTTGCTGTTGTTGGACTAACCCAACAAACCATCATTGGAAATAAAAACCAAACTTTTAAAATTCAAGATGACAAGGCTAAAAAGTTTGCGAATGGAACGCTCAATCCAGCAACTGATGGCGGGGTCTATTTCACAGATACCACAGGATCGGGAAAAAGACGTGCTGAAACCATGCAAAAACTGGATGCCTTCATTGATGAACATGGAGGAACACCAAAAGCTCCTGAACAAACTACAGGAAAAACTAGAGATGGTGGAGGAGTAACTTCCAATGATATACCGGTAGGTTACAGTCTGACAACAGCTATTGATACCACAGGATATATCACTAGTACCTATCCTTGGGGACAATGTACCTGGTATGTCTTCAACCGTGGAAAACAAGTCGGAGTCAACTTTGATCCATTTATGGGAAATGGTGGACAGTGGATGAATAAGCCAGGTTTCACAACAACCCATACACCAACAGAACACTCTGCACTATCATTTAGCCCTGGACAAGCTGGAGCTGATCCAATATACGGACACGTTTCATTTGTGGAGCAGGTTAAATCTGACGGCTCAATTCTTGTCTCAGAATGCAATGTTAAGGGATTAGGAATCATTAGTTACCGTACTTTTGACGCAGAAACTGCCAAACAATTTACCTATGTTTTACCAAGATAATCTTTGTTATTATTGTAAAAAACGGACACTTTAGATATAATTAAGATATTATTGTAATGAAAAATAAATCGAGGTAGTCAAAGTGTTTAAGAACTTAAAACATATTAAAGATTGGAATTTTTATGAAAAAATATTCTCATTGATTGCAGATGCTATTATTACTTTATTTGCGATTAATTCTGATATCCCCTCGTATCTAAAAAATCTTGTTTGGCTATTTATAATTGGATATTTTATACTTACATTAGTAAGAATGATAAAAATATATAATACTCATGCAAAAAATATATTTCATAACGATAATGAAATAAAGAAATATATGAGAAATTGGGTTAATAGTGACGGTCGTACTGTAATTATTAGTCGTGATTTATCTTGGGTAAGCCTCAATGATGATACGTATAAAATTTTGCTAGATAAGGCCAAAAAACATGAATTAAGTATAATTTTGAAAAATCATTCAAAATGTGCCTGTAATTTAAAAAAATATGGAGCGGAAATTTATGATTATAGTGATATAGATTATACTCCAGAAACTCGGTTTACTTTTATTCATTATGGCAGGTCTAACCCAAGATTAGCCATTGGATATCAAGAAGGAGAAGTTCGAAAAATTAAAGAATTTGACAAAAGTGGTGCAATTGAATATTCTCTTGCTGAGGATTTATGCAATTTATTAAAGAAAGTTAGTAAAAAATGAAAGTGTTACAACAAAAATTCAATAAGGATATAGCAAACGAATGGGATAAAATTGCACTCTTACGACAAAAACAAATTGAAAGTAAAAAGGATACGAGTTTTCATCAGATTTTACTCCCATATATTTCTAAACAAATAGAGCTGATTGAAAATGCATCTCAAAAAAAGTTAATTGATTTAGGATGTGGTTCAGGATACTTAACAAACTATCTTTCGTTATCTGTAAAAGAAACAGTTGGTATAGATTTAAGTAAAAAAAATATTGAATTAGCAAAAAATAAGTACACTAAAAACAATTTAAATTTTTACAATAGTTCTATTGAGGATTTTAGTAAAGGAAAATATGAAATTGCTGTAGCAAACATGGTTTTAATGGATGTTGTAAACCTTGATAAATGTATTAAATCTATAAGTAACCTAATTGTTGAAAATGGCAATTTTATATTTTCTATAACGCATCCTTATTTTTGGCCGAAATATTGGAAGTATGAAGATGAAGTTTGGTATAACTATTCTCGAGAAATAATTATTGAAACTGAGTTTAAAATAGCAAATGAAATTACACCATATGAAACGACCCATATTCATAGACCACTTGGTAGTTATATCAAACTTCTAAAACAATATAGTTTTGAGATAGATAGTATTTTAGAACTTCCTAATGATGAAAAATCAAAATACCCAAGATTTCTAATAATAAATTGTAAAAAAATAAAAAATAAAAGCTAGTTTTACAGCTTTCAGATTGAAGAAAAAGTCCAAATTGGACAATTTTCTTCAATCTTTTTTTTAGAGAAAGTAAAAAAATCTTAGAAATAGCGCTAAATCAGTAGTCCTAAGAGTTGTCACTATATGGTAAACAACATCCAAAATGGTAATTTTTCTATTGCTGAAGGGGGTTATCTACGCTATCAAAGCTAGTTTTTGTAGTTCTTTTTATTTTATAGAAAATAGATACAATTTTAAATAAATTAAAAGCAAAATGTTCGATAAAATCAATAAGAGGATATTAAAATATTTAAAGGAGTGAATATATATGATTCAAGTTGTAGATAAAAATGATTTAATGAAATTGATTGGATATTCTGAAACTCAAGCTAGTAAATTAATTCGAAAGGCTAAGAGTCAGCTTGTACAAGAAGGATTTGAATGGTATAAGAATAAACGTATTGGACGTGTACCAATTATTACAGTTGAATCCATTCTTGGTTTTCAAATACAATTAAAAAATGATATAATTGAGGGGAACCTTCAAAGCGCTGTCATGACTGAAGGAGAAAAATAGCATGGCGGTAATTAAACAGGACGATGGACTGTGGCTAGTTGATATTAGTGATGGTAAAAGTTCCTTAACTGGCAAACGTATACGACACCGCAAATCTAATTTTTTAACGAAAAAAGAAGCAGAGGAATATGAGGCTTATTACCGTATCCATAAGTTAAATCAGATACAGAATACAAAAAAACTCACCATTTCCTCTCTTTATGTAATGTTAAAAGAAGAAGATGAGCTTCGTGGAAATAAAAGAGGTACAATAGATACTCAGAACTCATACTATACCCAATATGCATCGCGATTCTTTGAAAATGCTGATATGTCTTCAGTTACCATTCAAGATGTAAAAAAATATCGAGATTGGTTAATTGAACAACCTAGTGTAAAAGGTGGCACACTTACAGCAACGCATATTAACCAACAAATGATTTTTGTTCATAAGTTGTTTGATATTGCTATTTCGAAAGGATTTAGACAAGATAATCCATGTGATGCTATTCGGAAACTTCCAGAAAAGCATAAAGAAATGTCTTATTATACTCCTGAACAATTCAAGGAGTTTGAATCTTATTTTGAAGAAAGTGAGTATCCTTTTAAACTTCTGTATCGTGTACTCATGTTTACGGGAATTCGTATGGGGGAGGCACTTGCCTTAACCTGGAGAGATGTTTTTCTTGACGAGGGATATATTAAAATCCGTAAGTCAGCCTATTATCGCAATGGAAAAACACATATTGGATCTGTAAAGACAACTCAATCAAATAGAGAAATCTACATTCATAAAGCTTTTGTGGATGAGTTGAAAACCTGGAAGTCAGTACAAAGTAAGAGGCTGTCTAAGCTAACTGATTCAACAGATGATTTGCAGATTTTCCAATTTTCAGGGGAACCTATGACTGCTCCAAATGTCTCTAACTTTAGAGCAGCATTCAAGAAAAGATTGCCAGAAGATTTCAAATTGATCCGAAACCATGATTTTAGGCATTCGCATGTAGCATTTTTGATAAATCAGGGATTGAGGAGAGGAGAAGGAAAGGATTATATCTTTTTCACACTGATGAAACGACTAGGACATAGTTCTATCAATACAACAATAAATATCTACTCACATTTGTTCCCATCACAACAAAAAGAGGTCGCCAACGCATTTGACGATTTTTAGAAAAATGGGCAGAAGTGGGCAGTGAAAATTAAGCAATAGGGTCTAAACCCTTGATACGAAAGGAATCTAGAAAACATTATGATGAATATGCAAAATATGATGAAGCAAGCTCAAAAATTGCAAAAGCAAATGGAGCAAAGCCAAGCGGAGCTAGCTGCAACTCAATTTGTCGGAAAATCTGCTCAAGATTTGGTTGTCGCGACTCTTACAGGTGATAAGAAGGTCGTCTCCATTGATTTCAATGTTGCAGTGGTCGATCCTGAAGATACAGAAACTCTTTCTGATATGACGGTTCAAGCCATCAATGCTGCCATTGAAGAAATTGATGCTGCAACCAAGAAAAAACTCGGTGCTTTCGCAGGGAAATTGCCATTTTAAGCTAAGGAAGTTTTCATTAACTCAAAAGAGGCTGGGACAAAAGTCCTAGCCTCTTAATTGTTTTTGGATTGTCGAGCAAGACGCAGTGGTTGAGTGGGCTCTACTACGCTGATTTCATCAGCTTTTACAGTCCTACTCAACTGTGCGGAGGTGGAACGACGAAATCGAATTCTAACGAATTACCGATTTCTGTCCCACTCTCTCTTTTTATTCATCAAAAAATCCGGATAAGTCCAAGCCTCCGAAGGGGTTGGTAGAGAAGTTCTCTTGCTCTTCAAGGAGGGTGCGACCTTGATCAAATTCGAGGAATTGTTCGTAGACAAGGGCTGTCATGCGGGCGTCCTCTAAGCTATCGTGTGATTTTCCTGCAACTCCCAAAAATTCTGCAACGGTGTGGAGTTGGAGATTTTTAATGCCGTGGAGGTCAGATGGACGACGTTCGAAAGCCTCGTCAAAGACATCGACAGCGTACTGGTCTTCTAGATCCAAGCCATTTTCAAGCAGAATGGGTAGGTCGCTTTTTTTGGCATTGTATCCGATCAAGGGCCGGTCTCCTACAAAGGCCTTGAATTCGCCGAGGACCTGTTCTAGTTGTGGGGCATTTTGGATCTTGTCCTGGGTAATGCCAGTCAGGCCGTTAATAAAGCTTTTTAGGGGCTTATCGGTGTAAACGTAGGAGTCGTAGTGATCGACTTCTTTACCGTCCGTAAAACGTACGGCAGACACTTGGATGATCTGATAGGCGCCTTCGTATTGGTTAAATTCGAGATCAAAGGCGATATAATCTTCTAATGCTTTCATGGGAAATCTCCTGTGGTAGAAAAGAAAAGGGACTGGTAGGATCCAGCCCCGGATTATCGACGGAAAACGCGTGCCCAGAAACCTTTGCTTTCTTGCTCTTGAACTTTTTCGTTGGCTTGTTCGAGTTCAAGTTTCAAGGTATCGCGGTCGTTCATTGCTTGTAAAGTCAATTGTTGTTGTTGGTCCAATTGCTTGTCTTTTTCAGCAATTTGAACGTCTTTCACGCGCAACTGTTCATCTTTCTTAGCGAGTTGCTCGTCTTTGGCTTTGAGTTGCTCGTAGAGACGGACGATTTCAGCATTTTTTTCATCTACCAAAATTTCCATCAATTCGCGTTGTTTTACATCATCGCTGACTGGCTCATCTTCAAAAATAGTTTTTTTGTAGATTTCTTCGAGCTTGATCAAGCCACTACGGGTTACAACGGTAACCCCTTTTTCGTTTTTTTGGGTATCTTCTGGAGCCAGCGCCTTGACACGGTTATTGACCGCCTGGCGGCTGACTCCTAAAATTTCAGCAATTTCGCTGACAGTTTTTTCAATCGCCATAACTTCCTCTAATATCTTTTTCTATGAAATACTCTATTAGATAGTAACATAAGTAGGCTAAGCTGTCAAATGAAGCAAAGAAAGGCTAAGCCTTGATACCACGATTAGTGGGCCTCTGTCATTTCAGGAAGATGGAGGCTTGATTGTGCTAAGTCAATGGTGAGTTGGTAATCGGTTTGATCACGCACAGTGATTTCAAAGTCCGTCGTGTAGAGGACCAAGCGAAGGGTTGCGCCTTTTTCGAGCTTGTAGATGGTTGGTTGGAGTTCAAAGTCAAATTCCATCCACTCGCCCGGTGTTACGGCCTCAACCTCTAAGAGGTCATGACGGTTTTGGAGGTTGAGATAACCTTTCGAAATGACTCGTTGGCCCGCTTCCTTGAATGGCAACTCGGTCAAGTTGTCTAGCATATGGTAGCGACCGTTATCCAGCGTACGGACCGATAAGACTGCAGGATAGGGTTGGAGGTATTTCTTGCTTCCAAGCTCTAAGAGTTGGGCTGATAGAAGGCCTTTATTGGTGCTGGAGTGAAGTCGCAGGTGAAGGCGAGCTTTCCCGTTGAGGTGCAGGTCTTCTTCGATTGGAAGATCGATGGTCACCTGTTGCGCCTTGTCTTGGTAGAGATCGCTTAAGAAGGTCGGATAAGCCTTGCCATAGCGCTCGTAATCTTCCGTCGCATAACGGTTTTGGATGACTTTTTCACCGTCTCCGAGTAGGAAAGTCCGCTGACTTGTTTGGTTGCCAAAATCATCCAAGGAAGTCCAACTTTGTTCTCCTGTATTGTCCTGCCAGATGACAGTAGGCAATTCATAGCTTGAATCGTAGCCCAGCAATTTTTTAGAGAGAAGGGCGTTCATGCTCTCACGGAAGTCAATGGACTGCCAGTTGTTGAGGTAGACATGGGCACCATTGTGGTAGAAGAGGTGTTTCTTGATGCTTGCTGGAAGGGCTTGGAACATGTTAAAGACGTGAAGCGGCTTAACGTTCCAGTCTTGGGAACCATGGGTAAAGACCACCTCTGCCTTGACCTGATTTGCGTTTAAGAGATAATTCCGATCGTGCCAGAATTGGTTGTAGTCTCCAGAAGCTCGGTCCAGCTCTTTTTTCACGATGTCTAGATCGGCTTGGTGGGCCGCATGGTGGCGGAGGTAGTCTCCAGCTCGAAGGGCGCGTGAGTAGGTCAATTCGGCAAGTGAATCAAAATCTTCACCTGGATAGCCCCCAGGACTTGTCACGAGGCCATTTTCGCGGTAGTAGTTGTACCAAGAAGAGATACCAGCTTCCGCAATGATGACTTCAAGACCATCGACACCAGTGGTCGCAAGACCGTTAGACATAGTTCCAAGGTAGGAGATCCCGGTGGTTGCGACCTTTCCATTAGACCAATCAGCCTTGACTTGGCGCTGGCGTGTGTGATCTGTAAAGGCCCGGCAACGGCCATTGAGCCAGTCGATGACATTCTTATAGGCTTCGATTTGTTGGTAATTTCCATTGGTCATCAAGCCTTGCGAATCTTTTGTTCCCACTCCAGATACGTAGAGATTAGCGTATCCGCGTGGAAGCAGGTAGTCGTTGAGGGTATAGCTAGAGTTGATATGGGTTAGGAGCTCTTCAGCCTCGTCCACCTCTTCAGCTTGACCAAGAGGGTCCACCAATTCTAATTGAGGTACTTCTACTTGAATGGTATGAGGTTCTTTGACCTCGAGGTCGACATTCATATTGTAGAGGGCCTTGTCGCTGGCCTTATCGTTGGTCCCTTGGTGATAAGGACTTGCGGTCATAACAGCTGGAATCTTGCCTTCATAGCGAGGACGGATAATGCTGACCTTGACCAAGTCTGGCAGACCATCTTTGTCGGTATCGACCCGACTTTCCACATAGACGACCTCGCGGATGGCATCATGGCTCGTAAAGGTTGCGAGGCTCTTGCCGTTAAAATAGTGATACTGGTTATCTTCAGGAATCAAGCCATCGCTGACCAACTGATCGATGAGTAAATTTCCTTTTACTGTTCGAGTATTGAGAAGGTGATAGAGGTTTTCTACCAAGTTTCCATACTCAATCGGAAATTGGACTTCTTTCAAGAAGCTATCCGTATCTTCAAAATCAATAAAATAGCGGAAACCGAGTAATTGGAGGGCTACTGTGTAAAAAATGTTCGGAGACCATTCGCAGTCAGATTGGATATACGTTAAAAAGTCTGTTTTAGAATCCACCACTAGGTTAGAGAGGGGATAATCTGTATCTTTATAGGTGAAGTAAACCTTGCGGACAAACCATTCAAACAGTTCTTTTTCTGGGAGGTGGGTGGGAAGGTCAAACCCAATTTCTTTTAGTTCCTTAAGAATGTCTTTTTGGTCAACAGATAGATAGCTATATTGATTGTATTTCATAGACTGCTCCTTTTATCAGTTTCTTTTTTCTTTACTTCTTATATTATACTTGATAAAATAGTATTTGTCTAAAGACCTTTCGTCTATAAGGAGAAGGAATATTGAAAAAAATATCTTTTGAACAAGTTGCAAGAAGACGGACCTTATTGTTTGGGGTTCTTGCCGTCATTTTTGGGATTCTCATTTTTCGAAACGGCGTTGGTTTCACCAAATTTTCCTTGGATCTATTAGCCATTTACTTTTTAGTTGATGGACTAGGAAGCTTTCTTCTTCGCTTTTTGTTACGTAGCAAGTCTATTTCCTATAGCCACTCTATTTGGTTTATTTTTCTTTCACTTGCGTTGATCTGGTTGAATCGACTGAGTAGTCTGCCCGTAAACTTAGTTGTGATTTGTTTAGGGGCATATCAGTTGGGGAGTGCCATTGTCTATGGGATCACATTTTGGCTTTATAAGGCCAATCGGGTAAAAGGAGGCTGGCTCTATTTATGGGATGCGCTTTTAAACGGTGGGCTTGGTCTAGCAACTGTCTTGGAACCTGGTTCAGATGGGCACTTCCAATTTATCCTCTTGGGGGCTTATCTGGTCTTGTTGGGGATTTCTAATATTCGAGATGGTATTTTATTTGACAAAGACCAACAAGGCCAAGAGTTAAAACGTCGCTTTCGTATTAGCCTACCGGTTATCTTTGCAGCCTTTATCCCTGCTAAGGAGTTAAAACGGTTTAACCAGTTTCTTCAAAAAGGGAGCTCGGCGGGACACACAGGCCCTTATCGATTGGTGAAAAAAGAAGAAGAGGCAAGGGAATTAGAAATTTTGGTTCATACTTCTGACAGCAACTTATTTGGAGCGATTGGGCATGTAGATATTTGTTATCAGGGGAAGGTCATTTCTTACGGAAGTTACGATCCCTTTTCAGAGCGTCTATTTGGGACGATTGGGGATGGCGTACTGTTTAAAGTGGATAAGGAACCATACATCGAACTATGTAAAAAAGAGAGTCAAAAGACGCTGTTTGGCTACAGCCTATCCCTTACCGAAGAAGAGAATCAGGCAGTAGAGAAGCGTCTAGCTGAAATTGATCAGTTGTTAGAACCTTGGGATCCACCTAGGAGGTTACTGGAAGACGGTCAGCCGACCTACGCTTACAAATTGAAATATGATTTAGGGGCTGAGCTATATAAATTTACTTCTTCGCGTTTTAAATCTTACTTTGTTCTGTCTACTAATTGCTGCCTGTTAGCAGATTCCATTGTGGGACAGGCAGGAACGGCTGTATTAGATGTGCGTGGAGTGATTGCACCAGGGACCTATCAGGATTACTTAGAATACGAATTTGAAGCTCCAAACGGGCGGGTCCATACACGAACAGTATACTAAAAAAAGAAAGACAGATTTTTATTTTTGAAAAATCTGTCTTTTTTGCACAAGATTTCTTGTAAAAAGCCAGAAAATCTTTTACAATAAAAAGTGCTTGGAGGAAAGTATGACAGCAAATCAGATCGTAAGAGTGATCCCAGTCTTGAAAGTGAATAACCGAAATGTCAATCAACGCTTTTATGAAGAGACATTGGGAATGAAAGTATTAGTGGAAGAAGGAGCTCTCCTATCTTTAGGAGATGCCTCAAAAGTAGAGAAAATTGTCTTAGAAGAGTCACCGAGTATGCGTTCGCGTAAGGTCGAAGGTCCAAAGAAATTGGGTCGCATCGTGGTGAAAGTGGCACAAGCTCAAGAAATTGATTATTTGTTGGCCCGCCAGCCAGAAACAAGCGCCCTTTACCAAGGAGCTAATGGTCGCGCCTTTGAAGTTGTGTCTCCTCAAGGAGATACCGTTTTCGTGCATGCTGAAGAAAATCTTGAAAGTCTAGAGCCTTTGGAGAAAGCGCCTCTTGTTGAGCTTCCAGAAGATTTCAAGGGTTTGACCAGCTTTGATGTGGACTTTCTTGAAGTCAATGTGGCCGATCTGGCCCAATCTCAGGAGCTTTACAGACGCTTGCCAGATCTTGCCCGCTTTATCCATTTGCAGGAAGCCCAGGGAGAAGATCTCCAAGTGGAGAACAAGGTGACTTGGGATTTGAGCATGATCAAGGTCGAATTGGCATCTTTTGATGTGGAAGACTTGAAAGAACGCTTGGGAGAAGCTGTCGATTTTGTGCACCGTAAGGGAACTTTCTTGATTGCCAAGGATCCAAGCCAGATCGAACTCTGGTTTGAAGCCAATCAAGATCAGGTCCATATTTCTTATGAAGAATAAGAATGGAGTGATGAGCGTGAAGGCAATCATCGAAAAAATTACCGAACAAATCCAAGAAGGCATCTATCCAGGTGCCTCTCTTGCGCTTTACCGCAATGGTCAGTGGAGTGAGCACTATCTAGGACTCGCGGATCCTGAAAAAGGAGAGCCAGTAGTGGCTGACCTGGTCTATGATTTGGCCAGTGTCAGTAAGGTCGTCGGAGTCGCTACCATTTGTGCCTTTTTGTACGCGAAAGGGGAGCTTCCACTCGATCACCCCTTTAAAGAGCTTTACCCACGTTTTGCTCATGAGAAGACGACCATCCGGGAACTCTTGA
>SKER01001032.1_pt1 | contig 25754 bp, 18 predicted proteins | sample 4826961 | NCBI WGS metagenome assembly SKER01 (sample SAMN11008804, study PRJNA524170) | human gut metagenome | biome: Human fecal sample; material: Feces; isolation source: fecal sample from pouch patient p47 | host: Homo sapiens | place: Israel: Tel-Aviv | collected 2016-11-16 | reverse complement strand
TTTCCACCCTGTTGACAAAATCGCCCTCACAGGCCTGATTGAGTTTATCGACCCTGGCGATAAGGCGCTCTTGACACGCTTCTTCCAAGGCGTCGGGAACATACAATCCCATGGACGCGGCTCGCACCGCCGCAAGCCTGCCAACAGAATCTGCCGGAGGCAACGCGCCTTCGCAGCTTGCGAACGAGCAATCGCAACGAGGCAGGGATTGCGCGCCTGTCTTTGAAGGGGCGCTTTCCGATGATGCGTTGAAGGCCCCGAAACTCGATTCACCTTGCCTCGACACCGGCGCTTGATGCGTCAGATGCCAGAACGCGCTTGCAAGGACCATGTAGCGCTCGCAGCAATCCCAGGGGCCTTCGAGCCATACGCGATACGAAAGAACTTGCGACCAGGGAGCACAGCCGAACAGGCACGCACCTTCAGCGACGCCTTGCCGCACGGCGCCCGCAGACAGATCCGCCACGCGCGCCTGCACCAAACGCTCGATGCATGCCTGGCCCCGCCGCGCATGCACGACGAAGCGCTCTTCGGGGAATATGCACAGGGCTTTGCCGCTTTTGCGCTTCACCGCGCAGTCGAGCATGGCTTCCAAAGCGCGAGCCATGCGCTTGCGGGCGACGCGACGCTGCTGCGGAGTTGCCTGACCCCACCCCGGCAAACGACACGCATAACCCTGCTCGACCATGGAAAGCAGCGTTTCCCTATCGCAGCACAGAAAGGCATCCTGTAACGTGGGCACCTGTTTTCGAGACACCGACTGCGCATCCCAAAGAAGATCAGAGCACAACATGGCCGACCTCCTGCACAAGGGACACGGCGTCGGCGCAATCCATAACGCATGCGCATCGAAGCGGGAAGGCACCGGACAAAACCCGGTCGATGGCCGATCCATGCTCCAGGCGATCGATATCCGGCCAATCACAAGCGCCTTCTGCACCGTATCCTGCCGGGATAAAGCCCCCTTCGAACAGCTGATATTCCATTGAATCGAGCGTATCGCGCAACTGACAGAGCGGAAGCGCCGCTATAACAACCAATGCACCTGGTTGCGCACAGCAAGACACAGACCCGTTACCGGACATGGCAAACACCTTCTTCGATTGTTCCAAAAACGGAGAGGATCTTGCAAGCGTGGAACGGGCAGCGAGGAACACCGCTGCCATCTACGGGCGACCTTGGAAGGAGGCGCTTGCACTGGCTCTGATGTGTTGACGGGAGTATAACACGATTTCGTACGTTTGTTCGTTATAAAGTGAAAAAAATCCCCGGCAGGGAGGGCTGTGCTGCCCAACTTCCCTACCGGGGTGAAAGATTACCAGCTCAGAAGCTCATAGCCGGTTTCCGTGACCACCAGCTGCACTTCCCATTGAGCGGAGGGCTTGCGGTCCGCAGTGCGGACGGTCCAGCCATTGGGGTCGGTCATGTCGATCTTGTGGCCTCCCATGTTGATCATAGGCTCGATGGTGAAGCAGCAGCCCGGCACCAACACCATGCCCGTTCCGGGCTCGGATACGTGGCTGACGAAGGGATCTTCATGGAACTCCAGGCCGATGCCGTGGCCGCCGAACTCGCGCACCACCGAAAAGCCCTGCGCGTGCGCGTATTCGTGCACCGCGGCGCCCACATCGCCCAGCAGCCCCCACGGCTTCACCGCGGCAAGACCTGCCTCCAGCGCCTTCTTGGTTTCCTCCACCAGGCGGCGCTTCTCGTCGGACACCTCGCCGATGCAGAACATGCGCGAGGAGTCGGAATAGTAGCCATCCAGGATGGTGGAGCAGTCGACGTTGACGATATCGCCGTCTTTCAGCACATCGTCGGGCGACGGGATGCCGTGGCAGACCACTTCGTTGATGGACGTGCAGACGCTTTTCGGATAGCCCTCGTAATCAAGGTCTGCCGGGATGCCTCCATGCTCGACGGTGTAATCATAGATCCATTTGTCGATCTCCTCGGTGCTAACGCCTGCGCCGATCCGCTCGGCCACGAGGTCCAGCACGCCGATGTTGATGGCAGCGCTTCTCTTGATGCCCTCGATCTCCTCCGGTGTTTTCAACAAGCTGCGCTGGGGAACCTCGAAGCCCTGCTCATAGAGGCTTTGCAAGCGCTCGTCGAAATCGAGATGGCACTTCTTGTATTTGCGCCCGCTGCCGCACCAGCATTCGTCGTTACGACCGGGGCTTTTCAGATTATCGTACATACCGCATCCTTTCGTTTGCGCTCCATTGTAACGCTGTTAGCCATGGTTAAGTCTTAGAATCCGCCTGAAACAAGGAAACCGCCGGGCATGAACTCGGCGGCTTCCCTAGCGCGTGGGCTGATCGCCTTTACGCGCGGACCTCGGCGCCGGTGGCGCCGCAGACCTTCTTCACCAGCTTCGCGTGAGCCTTGTCGACCTCTTCGCCGGTAAGCGTGCGATCGGCGGCGCGGTACGTCAGCGCGTATGCCATGGACTTCTTGCCCTCGCCGATGCGCTCGGAATCGCGGTACACGTCGAACAAGCGCACCTCGGCCAGCAGCTTGCCGCCCGCAGACGACATGCACTGCTCCAGACGCTCGTGCGTGACATCCTCGTCGACCACGAACGCCTGGTCGATGGAAACGGCCGGGAACGTGGGTACGTCGACGTAGTCGCGCGCAGGGCGGCAGGCCTTGGCAAGCGCTTCGACGTCCAGCTCGAAGGCGACCACGGGCGCCTGCGCGTCATAGGCGGCGCAAGCCAGCGGATGCAGCTCGCCCACCCAGCCGAGCACCGTGCCGGCGGAGAGCACCTGGGCGGCGCGGCCGGGCTGCAGATGCGGGGCCTCCTGCGCGGACAGCGCCTTGTAACGGACCTTCGGGATGGCCAGCTCGCGCATCAGGTTCTCCACGACGCCCTTGCCATCGAAGAAGTCGAACGCCGCAGGCTGCACGTTCCAGGCCGCATCGCCGAACGCGCCGGCCATGACACCGGCCAGGCGACGGCGCTCCTTGGGCTGCTTCTTGCCTTCATGGGCGAAGAACACCATGCCCTGCTCGTAGAGCTGGATGTTCTTCACGCCGCGAGCCTGATTGTGCGCCACCGAGCGCAAAAGACCCGGGATGATGCTCTGGCGCATGACCGACTGGTCGGAGTTCATGGGGTTGATGAGCTCCACGGGGTCGCCCAGCCCCTCGACGGGCATGCGCAGACGCTCGAGCTCGGTGGGCTCGGCGAAGGAATACGTCATGGTCTCGTTGAGACCGGACGCCGTCATGGTGCGGTTGACGGTATCCAGCACGTGCTCCATATGGGAGCGCACGCCGAAGCGGCCGCGGCCGCCGGGCAGCGTCTCGGGGATGAGGTCCATGCCGTACAGGCGCAGCACCTCCTCGTACAGGTCGATCTCACGCGGCAGATCGGGACGGAACGTGGGGGAAACCACGTCCAGCACATCCTCGTCCGCGGTGTCTTCGACCTTGCAACCCAAGCGCTCCAGAATCTCGACGATGAACTCGCGCGGGATCTGGGCACCCATCATGGAACGGAAGCGCGGGATGCGGAACTTCAGCTGCGCGGCGGTACTGGGCTCGGGCCACACGTCGATGATGCCCTGGTCGTCGGCCGCGGCGGCGCTTACGGTGCCGCCGGCAACCTCCACGATGAGGGCCGCCGCGGCGGCGGAACGCGCCTCGACGCCGTGGTCGTCCACACCGCGCTCATAGCGCATGGAGCTTTCGCTGATAAGCCCAAGGTTGCGGCTGGTGCGGCTGGTGCGGCCCGCCTCGAACGTGGCGGCTTCCAGCAGGATGTTCACCGTATCATCGGTCACCTCGGTGTCAAGGCCGCCCATGACGCCGGCCAAGGCAACCGCACCCTGCTCAGGGGTGGAGATGACGGTCATGTCGCTGGTAAGGGTGCGCTTCTCGCCGTCAAGCGTGGTCAGCGGCTCGCCGTCTTGCGCGGCGCGCACCACGATGTGCGCACGACCATCGGCATTCTTCAGTTTGTCCAGGTCGAACGCGTGCAGCGGCTGGCCGAACAGGAACAGGATGTAGTTCGTGACGTCGACGATGTTGTTGACGGAACGTTGGCCGATGGCCGCAAGGCGCTCGACCATCCAGTCGGGGCTGGGGCCCACCTTGCAGCCGCGGATGACGCGCGCCGTATAGCGCGGGCAGCGCTTAGCGTCCTCGACCGTGATCTGGACCTCTTCGTCAACGGGGGTTGCGGAGGCGTCGAGCTGGAGCTTGGCCGCCATCTCCGCCAGCGGGTCGTTCCAGTCGCGACGGTACATCGCACCCACCTCGCGAGCCAGGCCTGCGATGGAGAGGCTGTCGGGGCGATTCGGGGTGATCTCCAGGTCGAGCACGGTGTCGGTGAGTCCGGCGTACTCGGCGAACGGGACGCCCACCGGGGCATCTTCGGGCAAGATCATGATGCCGTCGTGGTCGCCGCTCAGACCGAGCTCGCGCGCGGAGCAGTTCATGCCGAAGCTGGCGACGCCGCGAAGCTTGGACTTCTTGATCTTCACGTCGCCGGGCAGCTCCGCGCCCACCATGGCGGTGACGATATGGTCGCCCTCGTTGAAATTCTGGGCGCCGCAGACGATCTGCAGCGGCTCGGGGTTGCCTTCTTTGTCGACGTTGAGCCCGCCCACGTCGACCGAGCACACCCACATATGATCGGAGTCGGGATGATGCTCCTTTTTAAGGACCTTGGCAGTTACCACGTGGTCGAACGCGGCGCCAAGCGTCTCAACGCCCTCCACGCCCGTTCCCGTAAGGTCGAGTTTGTCGCAGAACGCCTTGATGTCCGTAGGGACCTCAACGTATTCGTTCAGCCATTTCAGCGATACTTTCATGACATTCTCTTTCTATGACATCGGCCAAGGCCGATGAAAATCAGTGGGACGGCAGAGCTTGCCGGGATCGGCTTGGATGGCGAAGCGCCGTATCAAACGCATCCGACCAAGCCGAGCACGGCCATCGCCCGTGCGCCGAAAGCGGAAAACCCGAGCTAGGTTCCGCCGATCCGAGCCGCCGAGCGACCTCGCCGTCGAGCAAACGGGGCTAGAACTGGCGAAGGAAGCGCATATCGCCCTCGAGCAGCATACGCAGGTCGGGGACGTTGTACTTCAAGCATGCAACGCGCTCGACGCCCACGCCGAACGCGAAGCCCGAATACTCCTCCGGGTCGATGCCCGACATGCTGAGCACGTTGGGGTCGACCATGCCGCAGCCCAAGATCTCCAGCCAGCCCGTGCCCTTGCACATGCGGCAGCGCTCGCCATCGTGCAGATGACCCGTGCCGCCGCACACGCCGCAGCTGACGTCGGCCTCGGCAGAAGGCTCGGTGAACGGGAAGTAGTGGGCGCGGAAGCGCGTCTTGCGATCGGGGCCGAACATCTGCTTGCAGAAGTAGTCGAGCGTGCCCTTCAGGTCGCCGAACGAGATGCCCTTGTCGACGACCAGGCCCTCGATCTGCGTGAACTGCGGCAGATGGCTGGGGTCGGCGACATCGCGGCGATACACCTTGCCCGGGGCGATGATGTAGATGGGCGGCTTCTGCTGCTCCATGACGTGCACCTGCACGCCGGAGGTCTGCGTGCGCAGCAGCACCTTGGACTCGCCGCGCACCGCGGACTCCTCGCCGGAGCGGTCGACCACGTAGAAGGTGTCCTGCATGCTACGGCTGGGGTGATCTGCCGGGGCATTGAGCGCCTCGAAGTTATAGTAGTCGGTTTCCACCTCGGGACCTTGAGCCACGGTGTAGCCCAAGCCCAGGAAGATCTCGGAGATCTGATCGGTGATGGCGTTGATGAGATGACGCGTGCCCACCTGCTGGCCGCGGCCGGGCAGCGTGACGTCGACGGCCGCCGCATCGATAGCCGCCTCAAGCTCCTTGGCGGCAAGCGCGCGCTTGCGCTCCTCGAGCGCCGCCTCGACGGCGCCGCGCACCTCATTCACCGCTTTGCCCACGGCGGCGCGCTCTTCCTTCGCCACCTGGCCCATGCCGCGCAGGTAGCCCGTCAGCGTGCCGGCCTTGCCCAGCACCGCCACGCGCACCTCCTCGAGCGCGGAAGTATCCGCAGCCTGTTCGATGGCGGCCAGCGTGCTCGTGCGCAACGCCGACAGCTCGTCCACGATTGCCATGTGTCCGATCCTTTCCACATTTGCCGACGGCCGCCGTATGCGGCCAACAAAAAAGAGCCCTCTTCGCCTTTGGCCTGGGATTTACCCAGCCCAAGGACGAGAGAAGGCTCTCGCGGTACCACCTTGGTTGACGGACGCGCACCTGCGCGAACCGCCCGCTTCATTCGCCCCGATAACGGAGGGCTGCCGCCACGGCCTACTAAAACGTCCGCGCTTGCCGCGCCTCGCTTTCAGCCATGATGCTCGGAAGGGAATCAGCGCGCCTGCCGCCCGGGTCCTTTCAGCCGATGAGACCCGTCTCTGCCGACCGCGATGATGCGCGCCGCTGTCTTCGTCTATGCATGTGCCTACGGAGTATACCGCAAACATCGGCGATTCGTAGCGTTTTCCATATCGCGCGCACCCGATGCAAGAAGACTTGGGCTTCGCGGAAACAAGCCGGGACCGCCCGGCGTTGGAACAGGCGAGGCCGCAGCGTATCCCGCAATTCGCCGCATCACGCCGGCAAAGCACGCCCGAACCGCGAATCGGCCGATGATGAAGTCGAGCTAATCTCGGCACAGAAGCGTCCAGCGTAGGAATCGGGCGTCATCTCGACCGTCACGCAACCCCCGCAAAGCAGTAGTACCATAGGCTCCTGATAGAAAACGAGAAGGAGCCCTTTTCATGACCACTCCCGTCATCCGCCTTGCGACCAGCGCCGACTCCGACGCCATCTTGGGCATCTACGCGCCCTACATAGACACGTCCATAACGTTCGAGGAAGAAGCGCCCACGCGCGAGGCCTTTCAGGCCCGCACGGACGGCGTGCTTGCCGCCCACCCCTACCTGGTTGCCGAGCTTGACGGCAAGGTGGTGGGCTACGCTTACGCACACGAGCTGCGCGAACGCGGCGCCTACCGATGGAACTCCGAGCTTTCCGTGTATCTAGCACCCGCCGCGCAGGGCCACGGGCTGGGCGCCGTGCTGTACCGTGCGCTCATCGAGCTATGCGCCGCACAGGGAATCAAAGCGGTGTACGGCATCGTGACCAGCCCGAACGATCCAAGCCAACGCCTGCACGAAGGCCTTGGCTTCGAAGTGATGGGGCATCAACGACATGCCGGCTTCACGTGCGGGCAATGGCACGACGTCACCTGGTACGTGAAGTTCCTGACCGACCGGTTCGAGAACGACCCCGCTTCCCCGGTGCCCTTCCCGCTGCTGCGCGACCAGCAGCCGCAGACGGTGAAGGATATCCTTGATCGAGCGAACACGTCCCTGCAATAAGACGCGGGCTTGGTCGGAGCCGGAGACGGGAGCGTCGTTTCACAACGATTCGCCCCTGTCGCAAAACCGTGCTGAAAAAGGGAACCATTAGGTAACGCCCGCCAGCACGCACCCCGCCCCCTAGGCAAAGAGCAATACAGTAAACACCGCGCCCCGCAAGGCTGCAAACTCACCTTACGGGGCGCGATACGCCGCACCACCAAAACGTTAGGCACCTCTATGAAAAACTTCTTCCAACGATTGGCTCAACGCACTGCCGTATGGATGCAGGGCCGTTACGGCAACGACGACCTTTGCAACGCGCTAGTAGCGCTAGGTATCATCGCCATGCTAGCTTCCATCCTGCCGCATTGCGGATGGCTTTCCTATGTCGCGCTTGCGGCGATGGCGCTGGCCATTTGGCGCACCTGTTCGAAAAACATCGGGAAACGCCGCCAAGAGAACCAGAAGTACCTGCGCCTGTCCGCCAAACCCCGCCGCAGCTACGAGCTTGCGAAGAAGAAATGGTCCAACCGCAAGACCACGAAGTACTTCCGCTGCAAGAATTGCGGGCAGGAGCTTTCCGTGCCCCGCGGAAAGGGAACGATGCGCGTAGTGTGCCCGAAATGCAAGACGGAGACGAAGATGAAGTCGTAACAAGCGCTAACGTCGCTTGCGCAAGATATCCGTGACCACCCAGATGGACAGCACCAACGCGCCCAGATATCCGAAGAAGGACAGCGCGGGAACTCCGAGAACGCGCGGCTCCATGGTGGACAGGGCAACCATGGACGAGCCGATGAACAGGCCTGCCACGATAATGCCCAACGACAGCCTGTTGATGATGATCGAGAGGCTGCGCATGGGCGCCTCGGAGCCCAAAACCTCCATATTCACCTTAACCTGCCCGCGCGTGAGCATGTACAGCGCCTGACCTGCATACTTCGCCGTATCCAGCGTGCCCGATCCCGCGGCGCGCAACGCCAGCGCCAGCTCCTGCATGGCGCTTATCATCTCAGCCTTCACATCCTTCGTGCGCTGGATATGCGCGTTGATGATGGACACCATGTTCTCGTTGGGAATGAGCGGCATGACGGTGCCCTCAAGGGTGACGATGCCGCGCGACACGCTGGTGATGGACGGCGGCAGCGTGACCTTGCATTGACGCGTGAGGTTCAGGATATCCGAGAGCAGCTGGCCGACGTCGATGGCGCTGACGTCGCATGAACCGTAGTCTTTCAACAGCAGATCAAGGTCTGCCAGGAAACGCGTATGGTCGATGGCGTTGTTGTCGCGCTGGATGGCGAACGCCAGCAGGGCGTCTTTGAGCTCTGAAGCGCTCTGCATCCCCACGGCGTTGATGATGGAGCCGAACCCCGCGCGGTCGCGCGGGGATAAGCGGCCCATCATGCCAAGGTCGATGTAGACAATCTTCCCATCGCGCACCAACATGTTGCCCGGATGCGGGTCAGCGTGGAAAAAGCCGAAATCCAGCACCTGCGTGGCATAGTTGTCCAGAATCTTCTCACCGATCTCCTGCAAGTCGTATCCTGCAGCGCGCAGCTTCTCGAAATCATCGATGGGGATGCCGTCGACATACTCCATGACCAGGATATTCTCGCGACACAGCTCGGGATACACCTTCGGGCATGCGATGAAGGCCACATCCTTGTTCAGCAGCGCGAACTCTTGCAGGTTGGCCGCTTCGCGCTTGAAATCCGTTTCCTCGAGAAACGTTGCCCACAACTCCTCGACCACATCACGCAAGTCGAGCATCTGCCCGTCTTTGATGAACCGCGACGCCTGCCGAGCCACGATACGCATGATGTCGATATCCTGCGCCATGGTGGCGCGCACGCCCGGCCGCTGGATCTTCACCGCCACCACGCTGCCGTCGGCAAGACGCGCCTTGTGCACCTGCGCCAAGGAGGCGCTTCCGAGCGGCTTGGGGTCGATCTCGGCGAACAGCTTCTCGCGTTCGTCCCCGTAGATGGAGTCCATGGCCGCAAGCATCTCATCAAACGGAAGCGGCTTCGACCTTGCCTGCAGCTTCTTCAGCTCATCGCAATAAGCCTTGGGCAAGATCTCCGAACGGGTTGACAGCGTCTGCCCGATCTTCACGAAGCTGGGGCCCAGGCCCTCCAGCATGCTGCGGAAGGATTCGGGCGTAAACCCCTTCGTGAAGTGATGCTTCTGCATGATGGTGTATATCTCGCGCAGCCTTTGCGTGCGCGATTTGCGCGTAAGGTTGAACTGCCCCTCGGGGTCCACCTCGGAACCCGACGAGAAGAAGTACTTCAACAGCGTGTTGTCGGCCATGGAAGCACGCGACCCCTATTGCTCAGCGGACGCTTCGACCTGTTCGGAAGGCTCCTGAGAGCCCTCGGCTTGCGGCTGTTCCTGCACAGGCTGCGCCGCCGGGCGCGCCGCGATCTCGGCCGCCTTCGCGGCGAAGGCCTCGCGCTCCTCGGGGGTCATGACCGACATGCGCGCCTCAAGCGCATCGAAGCGCGCGGACTGCGCGGCGTTCGCCGCCTTGTGCGCAAGCTCGGTGTTGATCTGCTTGCCCTGCTCGACGGTAAGCTCGCCCTTCGCGATAAGCGTGCTCACCAGATCCGTGGCCTTCTCGCCCGTGATGGCCATAGCCCCCACGCCAGCCAGGAAGATGTCCTTGAAACCATCGCCGATCGTTGCCATATCAATTCCCCTTTCGATACGCTCGCACATTCGGCAAGCCCCTACGTACCTATAATGCAACACGCCCGGCCGCCTAGGCGACCTCAAGCGCGAAGTTGAAGCCGAAACGATACCTTACGCGCCTCGGCGGTCGCGCCAAGGGCCTCCGCGATGCCGGTCCCCTGCGCAAACAGGAGCTTCACGGCCTTCCCCCTTGCCTTGCCGGATTCAGCAGATGCCCTTACGGCTACAATGCTCAATTGCTGGGGGGCCTCCCCCATGCGCTTATCGTGCCAACTTGCCGGGCTCGCACGTGCGGATAACCCGTCCGCATCGTCGCGGCGCGAGACCATCGCCGCCGCAAGCGAAAACCGCTGCATCCCACAAAGGAGCATCATATGGTGAACCCGAAATATAAGGCCCTGCTGCGCGTTGCCGAAACCGGCAGCTTCACGCAAGCGGCGAACGATCTTGGCTACTCGCAATCAGGCATCAGCGGCATGATATCTTCCTTGGAAAAGGAGATGGGCGTGCAATTGATCGTACGTGATTACGGAGAAGCCCACCTGTCAGCCGAAGGCGAGGACCTGCTGCCGTGGATTTCCAACGTTTGCAACGGCGAACGGCAGCTCGCAAGCAGGATAGCCGAGCTGAGGCGCCTGGAGCGCGGTGCGGTGCGCGTAGCCGCGCCCACCAGCATCTCAACCCATTGGTTTCCCGGCATGGTGAAGGCCTTTGAGCGGAAATGCCCCGGCGTAGAGCTGCACCTGATGTGCATCGACGATGAAGCGGAACTTGAGCGCGCCCTATGGCACGGGGACGCCGATTGCGGGTTTTTGGTCGCACCCGCGAAACGGGCGCTTAAAGCCATCCCCCTGCATGACGACCCGATCATGGTGCTGCTGCCGCCAGACCATGCGCTCGCACACGCCGACCACGTTCCTGCGCGAACGCTTGCCGAGGAGCCTTTCATCCAACCGCGAAGCAGATCGATGCAGGAAGCGGAAGCGCTGCTGCGCAACAGCGGGGTGAAGCCGCGCGTGCGTTTCGCCGTCGATAGCGACTACAACGTCATGAACATGGTGAGCAAAGGGCTAGGTTTCAGCATATTGCCAGGATTGCTGCTTGAAGATACCGTGCTCCCCTTGGCCGTGCTCCCGCCGCATCTGGAGATGCGGCGGGAGATATCCATCGCCATGCGATCTGCGGACACCTCCTCGGCCGCCACGCGGGCGTTCGTGCAGACCGCGCGCACATGGGTGGCGCAGCGCTACGAGCAACGATAAGGGCGAAGAGACGGTCGCCCAGCCGCGAACCGCCTCGATCGCCGCGGGCGCGGCAACCCGCCTAACGCAGGCCTACCCCGAACAACCGCAGGCGCGGCAACCCACCGGACGCAGGCCTCCCCAAAACCGAAACGGGCCCGGCGCATGCCGGGCCCGTGAGGGATACACGCTCGCGAAAGCGCTATTCGGCCTTCCCGGCGAACAGGCCGGCGAAGGCGTTCAGGTTGTTGCCCCAACGGCGCTGCGCGCCCTTGGCGAAGGTCAGTGCCTCGGAGAGCGCCTCCAGCGAGATATCGCGACGCTCGCCGGTAGCGCGGCGCTTGATCTCGACCTTGCCCTCGGCAAGGCCGCGCTTGCCCATGACGATCTGCAGCGGCCAGCCCATCAGGTCGGCCTCGGCGAACTTCACGCCCGCGCGCTCCTTGCGGTCGTCGATGACCACTTCCAGGCCCAGGCCCGCCAGCTCCTCGGCCAGCTTCTCGGCAGCGGGCTGCACCAGGTCGTCGCCGGTGGCGAGCGGCAGGATGCACACGTGCGCCGGAGCCACGGACATCGGCCAGATCATGCCGTTCTCGTCGTTATGCTGCTCGATGATGGCGGCCAGGGTACGGGACACGCCCACGCCGTAGCAGCCCATGATGAACGGCTGCTCCTTGCCGTCCTTGTTCATGAAGGTGGCGTTCATGGCACGAGAGTACTTGTCGCCGAGCTGGAACACCTGCGCGACCTCGATGCCGCGCGCGCCCTTGAGCTCCATGCCGCACTTCGGGCAGCAGTCGCCGGGCTTGACGGTGATGATATCGGCCCACTGGTCGACCCTGAAGTCCTTGCCAAGCTGCGCGCCCACGTAGTGATAACCGTCCTCGTTTGCGCCGACGACCCACTTCGGCACCGCCTTCAGGCTGTTTGCCGCGATGACGAAGGCGTCCTCGGGCAGGCCGACCGGGCCCATGGAGCCCTTGTGCAGGCCGTAGGATTCCATATCCTCATCGGTGAGGATGGTGAAGCCGCCGGCGGCGCGGGCCGCCTTCTCCTCGTTCACCTCATGGTCGCCGGGGACGAACAGCACGACGAGCTTGCCCTCGTCGTTCTTACCGGAGAGCGCCTTGACCGTGGAGGATTCCGGGATGCCCAGGAACTCGGCGAGCTCGGCGATGGTGTGCACGCCGGGCGTGGCCACCTTCTCCATCTCGGGCACATCGTAGACCGTGGGGCGAGCCAGGCCCTCGCCCACCTCGTCGCTTGCGGCGTAACCGCAATCGCAATACACGAGCGCGGACTCGCCGGCCTCGGCAAGCGCATGGAACTCGCAGGTGACCGCGCCGCCGATCTGCCCGGCATCTGCCTGCACGGGGCGGAACTCAAGGCCGCAACGCGCGCAGATGCGCTCATAGGCCGCGTACATCCTGTCGTATTCCTCCTGCAGCGACTCCTGCGTGTCATGGAAGCTGTAGCCGTCCTTCATGACGAACTCGCGGCTGCGTAGCAGGCCGAAGCGCGGGCGGATCTCGTCGCGGAACTTCGTCTGGATCTGATACATGTTCAGCGGCAGCTGCTTGTAAGAGCGCAGCTCGGCGCGCACGAGCGCGGTGATAAGCTCCTCGTGGGTGGGGCCGAGGCAGAACTCATGGTCGTGACGATCGTTGAGGCGCATGCGCTCGGGACCGTACGCATCGGCGCGACCGGACTCCTGCCACAGCTCCTCGGGCTGGAGCATGGGCATGCGGATCTCCTGGGCGCCGCATGCGTCCATCTCCTCGCGCACGATGTTCTCGATCTTAGTCAGCACGCGCTTGCCCAAGGGCAGGAACGTGTAGATGCCGGCAGCGGTCTTGCGGATGAAGCCGGCGCGCAGCAGCAGCTTATGGCTGGCAATCTCGGCATCGGTGGGGTCTTCCTTGAGCGTGGGAGCATACAGGGCGCTCATGCGCGTGATGTTGGCGTTGTTCATTTACAGGTCCTTTATCTCTTCCAGTAAAGCGTCGACGATGGCGCCTTCTTCCACTTTTCGAACGGTTTGGCCGTGGCGGAACACCACGCCCACGCCCTTGCCGCAGGCCACGCCGATATCGGCGTCGGCAGCCTCGCCCGGGCCGTTGACGACGCAGCCCATGACGGCCACCTTCACCGGCTTGTCCAGGCAGGCGATGCGCCGCTCCACTTCCTGCGCCAGCCCGATCAGATCGACCTGGCACCTTCCGCATGTGGGGCAGCTGATCAGCTCGGGATTGCGACGGCGCAGGTCGAGCGCGCCGAGCAGCGCCCAGCAGGCGCGCATTTCCGTGACCGGGTCGTCGGTGAGCGAGATGCGCATGGTGTCGCCGATGCCCTGCTCGAGCAGGATACCCAGGCCGGAGGCGCTTTTGATGACGCCTTGGAACGTGGTGCCCGCCTCGGTGACGCCGATGTGCAGCGGGATATGCGGGATTTCGCGTGCCAGTTGGCGGTACGTGCGCACCGTGGTCATGACATCGTGGGCCTTTGCGCTGACCACCAGGTCGTGAAAACCGCGCCCTTCGCAGTATTCCACATACTGGCGCGCGGAGGCAGCCAGCTTCTCGGGAAGCGAAAGATCGTTGCGTTCGGCCAGCGCCTGGTCGAGCGAGCCGGCGTTCACGCCGATGCGGATGGGGATGCCTGCCTGCCCGGCCGCGTCGAGCACGGCATCGGTTTTCGCCAAGCCGCCGATGTTGCCGGGATTGATGCGCAGCTTCGCCGCGCCGCGGCGCGCCGCCTCGATGGCGATGGTCGCATCGAAGTGCACGTCGGCCACGACGGGCAAAGGCGATTCCTCGCACACGGCCTGGAACGTGTCCAGGCAGCTGCGGCGCGGGATGGCCATGCGCACGACCTCGCAGCCGGCATCGGCCAGCTGCTGGATCTGCGCGAGGTTGGCTTGCGCGTCATCGGCCGGGGCGTTGAGCATGGACTGCACCACCACGGGAGCGCCACCGCCAAGCGCCACGTTACCCACGTGCACCTGGCGCGTTTTCTGATTGGGACGCATAGCGTCCTGCGGCAACGGGCAAGCCGCGGCCCCCGAAGGAGCCGCGGCGCACGCGTTCGCCATATGTTCGAAATTTTCCATAGCGAGTATTCTACCAGCGCCATCCGCCCCCGTAACCGAAACGTATAGAAGCAACAGGAGAGGTTATCGTGAACGTAAATGGAAGCACTTTCCAAGAAGCCACCAAATGGAAGCTGCACCAGCTAACGAAACAACAAATAGCAACCCTGCCTCCATTATGCCCCAACCAAGAGGGTTGGACATTTCCCGCCAATAGTACTGCCCAAGAGTAGGAAATGCCAAATAATACCAATTCGCAATTGAGACAAGGTAATAAGCAACAGCATTCCAATTAAGTAAATCCTCTTTCGGAAATGCATCCAAAAGCTCATTCGCGTTAGCCCCAGTCGAGTACTCCGGATATATGAAGCATAAACCAAGGTAAGACATCAAGTCCGAAACCACAGATCCGATACCCATCAGCGCTCCCATAACTAGAAGAGCCACCAGATACGACTGAAGAGACATTTCGTTATTGCCAATCATGAAATTGACATTGCTGGCAAAAGAAAAGGCACCTCCGCTAGCAAAGCAAGCAGTCCATATCGCCACCAAAACCCCTGAAGCCATCTTGACTGCAGTAGGAGGGATGCTTCCCTTAGCATTGCCGTCATTTACCTCAATCTGCGCCCCGCACTTTGGGCAAAACCGTCCATTTCCATTGGGTAGCTTTACTCCGCATCTCGCACAATAGAGAATGGGGATTTTCAACGTCTCCACCTTTAACCAACCAAATACAGCATAATCAGCAAGAGAATCAGCGCGATGTACATAATCCCCAATGCGAAAACGACATAGCAAGATATTCCACGTTTTGCCTTCGTGAGATTCGAATTCCAAAGACAGCCAATGACACCACCGAAGAAGCCATTCATAAACGAGACCAAAGCAGAGTCAACAAAACGAGGCTTATCTGTAAAGTACTTCGGGTAAATATATCCCGCATACGCCATTGTCAAAATTCCATACGCAAATGAGATCATGGCTGATTCGCATAAGACCTCCGCTGTCACAGCCCTATCCAACGCAGATAAAATCAAATTTAAGATTACGCTCAGTGCGATTCCGCCAGCTGTTGCCCCAACGTTTGTTTTCCACTCCCAAGACAGCTTTGCAGCATCTGCTGCAGAAGCCGCCGGCAACGGACTAGCAGCCATTTGCGCTCCGCAATAGGCACAAAACGCATTCCTATCTGCCTGTTCTTTACCGCATTTCTGACAAAACATCACACTCACCTTCCCTGATAGCAAAGCTCACACTTAGCTCCTCTCCCCTTATCTGGCGTCCCCTAAGTTGGTGAATTTTGGCTTATAAAATCGGTAGCCATCTGACCACACGTAATCGTCTCGGAACGCGCCCATCCAAATTACGTCGCCTTGTTCATTTACGAGAATCGTATTGGCTGGACCCGCTGCCATCGCAACGAAGCCTTCATTCGACACACCTTCTGGCAGACTGCATTGGCCCCGGCTATTGCTTCCTGCAGTCACGATTGAGCCGTCATCTTTAAGGCCTATTGCGTGGTCGTCGCTAACAGAAACAGCAACCACCCTGTTCCAAGCACCGGTGTTCAGCCAATTGACATCGGACGACAAGGAGCACTTGACTACGGTCCCATCAGAACGCACCCCAACGACATAATTCGAAGAAGCTGCAATTTGTACGATGTTCTTCCAATGACGCACTGGTTCAGCAGCACCATTCGATTCATTTTTACCAGCAATCAAAACTGTGCCGTGGTTTCTTAGTCCATATGTTGTTGTCCCGTCCGAGCAAAGCTGCTTAACATCAGACCAATCTGCAACATCGCACTGGCCTTGCTCATTTGCTCCACTTGCAACAACCGTTCCATCGGCATGAAGCCCTAATGCGTATCCGTTGCCTGCAGCTATATCGATACACGAATCCCAGCCGCCACCATCAAGTTTTGCTTGAACCCTTGGAGAACTCGATGCATTGCACCAGTACACGCAACCAGAACAATCAAGAACCACAGACGTAAAAGCATCTCCAGAAAAGGAAGCAACCCGTTCGATCCCTATTCTTTTATCGTAAGTCTCCTGAATTTCCGCCTTTTTCTCTGCCTGTATTTCCTCAGAGCTACGAAGCCTCCACTTGATATCCGCCTGATACAGCAATGATGTCTTCTTTAAATCGCTCCTGTCGAAATCGTAAAATGAGGCTAAATATCTACCCTGAACCCCGATGGCACTTCCGTTAAATATCCCGACTCTTCCCGCATTCCGTGCAGACAGCTCTTGAGCAGGCGTTAGTTCGTTTGCTAGATTGAAATCAATATCGAACCCACCGTTAAGGCAGCACCTCGTTAATACCGCTATAGCGAGTGCTGCTAATACGATGATTATGCTCACGACAATAGCGTTTTGTCTTTTTGCGTTCTTCTTAAAGACCATTCCAGCAACATCACTCGAAGTGAAACCGACGTCACGAGAGACAGCTAACGCATTTCTTGACTCATTGCTTTCGTCAAGACTAATCACCCCTACTACGCCATCCAGGCCAATGAGCGTTTCTTGTCCACAGCTGGAACAAAATACCCCGTCTTCTTCCTTGATTTCAGCTCCGCATTTTGTGCAGTACATAGGTTCACACTCCATCATATTTACACCGATATGAGTGACATTTCGAATTGTAGCAAATTGTCACTTATATCGGTGTGTGTTGAGCGCGAATGTCGGCAACCATGGGCTAGAAGGAAAGGAACCCATGAGCGACGCCGATATTCGCATAAAAGTTGGGCTGAGGATTAAAGAACTTCGCAGCCAACTTGATTTAAGCCAAGAGGGCTTCGCTTGGAGCATTGGCATGGCTCGTTCTTATCTTGCCGAAATCGAAACAGGCAAACGCAACGTCTCACTTGTGAATCTTGAGAAAATAGCTCAGGGACTTAACGTGTCGCTTGCCGAATTCTTCTCTTCGGGTATTTTTGAATGACTTTGCAGGACTTCTGTAAACTACCTGGTGAAAGGCCTATTTGATAGAAGCTTTTGCACCTATTCACTTGTCCGCTAGGCAAACAACGATTTCATAACGCCTTGTTCTCAACTGTTACGAAACCGGCATATTCGCAGCAGCCGCAACAACAATATATAAGGATAAAATCATCGAACCAGCGGCGTCCGCGTCCGACGGGTGAGACCTTAGTTGATGAGGAGGAACCCTTATGGATAATTTCAACCTTGTTGCAGGAATAAGCTCTATCCTGTCGCTGCTATTAGCGATTTACGACATTGCAAGACGAAAGCGGAAGACAAAGGAAAGGCAAGCACCTTCGGAGGCGAAGGAATAGCAAAGGCCGGCTAGAGCTGCAACTCGAACCGGCCCGTTAATCCCGCGTCACCCGTCAGCCTTAAGAATCACGGGCGCCGCTGCTGTTTGCATAGTAGCATGCGCAACTACGTTTCACCAATATCGTAACGTTCGCGTTTACGAAATCTTCCGCCAACGCTAAAACGCAGCGCCCCTACTGCCCGAAGAACGTCCCCGAGATGATGCGTTGCACGTCCTGGTTGACCATGACCAGGAAAAACATCAGGAACAAGGCCATGCCGGCGGCGCTCATGGCGTTCATGGCGCGCATGGAGACCACCTTGTTCGACAGCTTCTGGAACACCTCGATGACGAAGCGGCCGCCGTCGAGCGGCGGGATGGGCAGCAGGTTCATGATGCCCAGCGACACCGAGATCATGGCCATGAACTGCATGAACGGCACCAAGCCCGCATCGGCGAACTGCTTCGACATCACGGCGATGCCCACCACCGACGACGAATCCGAAACCGTTTGCGCCGCCGTTGCCGGGTTGAACAGGCCTGCGACGGCTTGCACGACCATGCCGATATAGGTGAAGCCCGCCACGATGGCGCGGCCCGGGTCTACCGTCATATGCGTGATCTCGCCCGATTGCATCCGCACATCGAAGCCGATGACGCTGAACAGCACCACGAACACCAGCATGGCGAACAGCAGGTTGACCGCGATGCCCGCCAGCAAGATAGCCAAGCGCTTCCAGAACGGCAGGCTGCGGTATTGCTGTCGATATTCGCTCTCGAACAGCGCGTGGGCATCCTCGACCGGGCGCGCCTGCCCCTCGGCATAGCGCTCCGGCGCGGGCTTGCCCGCTTCAAGCGCCGCGCGGATCTGCTTCTTGGATGGGATGACCTCTGCGGCGCGATACGTGTTGTACTCGTCCTTCTTCGTGGGACCGGTGCAGCTTCCCCAGTCCACCAGCTCATCGAGCGCCTTGAGCGCATCCTCATCGGGAATGCCGCAATCGCGGGCTATATCCTCCATGTTCGCCGTACCCCGACGGTACAGCGCCGCCAGCACCGGCTCCAGATGCGGGTTCATCTCGCCCGGCTCCATGCCGCACACGCGTGCATAACCGCCCAGCAAGATGGGCGTGACGCCGAACTTCGTACCCCATTTCTTGAAGCCGATGTTGGGGCCCGGCATGCCCAGCATGAACTCGGTGACGCGCACGCCAAAGGCGCGCGACGCCAGATAGTGGCCGCCTTCGTGGATGACCACCAGAATACCCAGCACGATGGTGCAGTACAAGATCATGAGGATGACGTTCAACAACGGGCTCCTTGCCTTAGCTGCGGACACACGACGAAGCGGGACTTCGTTTGACGGCCCCGCGCGTTGGAATCCGTCTCATTATAAAAAGAGGTTCCGCCCCGTTACCGAAGCGGAACCATAACCACACGATGCACGCGATTGGAAATAGGCACGGAGGCCTGAGAGCAAATCGCTAGCGCACGGACTTGCGGGCGGTTTCGCGAGCCCATGCGTCAAGCGCCTGTAGCTGCTCGAGGCTTTCCACCTTCTGCACGCCCTCGCGCTCGTGCGCGTCCATGACGGCCTCCACGCACTCGGCGATACCCAGGTAGCTGCCCTGCTCCGCCAAAAACGCCGCCACCGCCACCTCGTTGGCGGCGTTCATGACGCACGGCAGCGTTCCGCCAACGCCGCCGGCATGGCGGGCAAGCTCCAGGCAACGGAACGTGTCAGTGTCGGCCGGAGCGAACTCCAGGCTTCCCAGCTTGGTGAAATCCAAAGGCTCGACGGGCGCCTCCCAGCGCTGCGGATAGCTGAGCGCGAACTGGATGGGGATGCGCATATCGGTGGTGCCCAGATGCGCCTTCACGCTGCCATCGGTGAACTCCACCATGGAGTGGATGGCGCTTTGCGGCTGGACCACCACGCTGATCTTGTCGTAGGGCATGTTGAACAGATGATGCGCTTCGATGACCTCCAAGCCTTTGTTCATAAGCGTGGACGAATCGATGGAGATCTTCGCGCCCATGCTCCAGGTGGGATGGTTCAGCGCCTGAGCAGGGGTGATGCCCTCAAGATCGGCGCGCTTCCTGCCGCGGAACGGGCCGCCGGAGGCCGTAACCCACAAGCGGGAGACCTCTCGCTCGGATTCGCCCAGCAGGCATTGATAAATGGCGCCGTGCTCGGAGTCGATGGGCATGAGGGCGCCCGCCGGGCCCACCGCGGGGGCCGTGCCCGCCGTGCGACGCTGCGCATCCACCTGCGCCGCCAGCGGCATGATCAGATCGCCGCCCACCACCAGGCTTTCCTTGTTCGCCAGCGCAAGGACCTTGCCCGCACGCAGCGTTTCGTAGCTTGCGCGCAAGCCGGCGGCGCCTACCAGCGCGTTGATCACAACGTCCGCCTCGGGCAAACGAACCAAGTCCACAACGGCGTCCATGCCGAAGCCCCACACGCCCTGGGCGCCGGCCTGCTCGCGCACCTCGGACGCGATCGCCTGGTCGGCCAGGCGCTCATCGCCCACGGCAAGGTTGCGCACGTTATGGGCGCGCGCCTGCGCAAGCATATCGCCCACACGCGTGTTCACCGCCAAACCGACGATCTCCAGCTCGTCGGAATGCTGCCGAACCACGTCGACCGTTTGCGTCCCGATGGAACCCGTGGAGCCGAGAACAACGATGCGTTTCATGAAAGCCTCCGATCATCTGCGAATACAACTCGAGCCAACGCCGCAAGAACGTTGGCTCGTTCGATTTACCAGCTAAAGGGGATGCACCCGCCCGCCACCAACAAGATGGCAGAGGCGACCGCCACTAAGAACAGGCTGTCGCAACGGTCGAGCAGGCCGCCATGGCCCGGCAGCAGCTTGCCGGAATCCTTGAAGCCCACGTTGCGCTTGATGCGGCTTTCGGCCAAATCGCCGAGCACGCCGCACAGGCCGCTGATCACGCCGAACGCCATTGCCATGGGAACGCCCAGGTTCAGCCCGGGGATAAGCGTGAACAGGCACCAGAACAGCGCCGACCCCACCAAGCCCGCGAAAAAGCCCTCCCAGCTTTTCTTCGGCGACACGCGCGGCGCCAGCTTATGCTTGCCGAACTTGCTGCCGACCAGGTAGGCGAAGGAGTCGTTGGCCCACACGCTGAAGAAGATGCCGAGCACCAGCACGCCGCCCCACGGATGAGGCAGCGCCTGGCGGACCACTACCAAGCCGGAAAGCAGCATGCCGCAATACGCCGCGCCGAAGAAGCTGACGCCCACATCGGGGATACGCGCGCGCATCCAGAACACGTACCACACGATAAGCGCCAGCAACAGCACGAGACTGACCATAAGCGCGCCCGACAACCCGAAGAAGTGCACGCTGAGCGGATAGAGCGCCGCCGCCACGATGCCGAGCATCTCGTTGGGCAGCTTCGCATCGGCGCGCAGCATGTAGTAGAACTCCCCCGCGCATACCGCAGCGGTAGCGGACAGCAAGGCCAGCGTGGTCCATTCGCTTGCAAGGATGCACAGCACGGACACCGTGACGTATATGAACCCAGTGCGGAAACGAACCTGCAGGTCAGAAGCGTTCTTGAACTTCTGCGGCGTTTTCCGGTACGCGAAATCCTTCAAGCGCTCGCCACGCGAGCGATCTTCCGCGCACCGCTGCTCGCCGCCTTGCAGATCCTCGGACATTTATTTCACCGCCCCGAAGCGCCTATCTCGGGATTGGAACTCCAGCAGACAGCGCAATAACTCGTAGCGGTCGAAATCAGGCCAGAGCACGTCGGTTGCCACGAACTCGGAATAGGCGACCTGCCACAGCAGGTAGTTCGACAGGCGCATCTCGCCAGACGTGCGGATGACCACTTCTGGGTCGGGGATGTCGGCCGTGTACAGCCCCTGGGCGAACTCAGCCTCCGTCAGCGGCGCGGTGGGGTCGCCGCCCTCGGCAGCCGTTGCCAGCGCACGGCGCACGCACGCCTCGGCGGCGTGCAGAATCTCCTGCCGCGAGCCGTAGTTCACCGCAACGACCAAGGTCATGCCCGTGTTGTCGCGCGTTTTCAACCATGCTTCCTCGAAGGCCTCGCGCGTTTCGACGGGCAGGGCCGAAAGGTCGCCGATGGTGCGCACGCGCACGTTCTCCTCGTGCAGGCCATCGACCTCGGCCAGCATGGTCTTGGCGAACAGGTCCATCAGGCCTATGACCTCTTCCTGAGGACGCTTCCAGTTCTCCGTTGAGAACGAATAGATGGTTAGATACCGAACACCCAGGTCGGAGGCGCACCGAATGGTCTCGCGCACCGCCTCGATGCCGGCCTTGTGGCCCTTCAGGCGATTCAGCGCGCGCTTCTTCGCCCAACGGCCGTTGCCGTCCATGATGACGGCGACATGCTCGGGGATCGCCTGTGGGTCGAGGGCAGCAGGGTCCAGGCCCTTGGGCGGATTCGGGAATATGTAATCAAGCGTCTTGTTCATGGGCAGCCTCTTACATAAGGGAAAAGCCAACCGGCGGGGAAACCGCCGGCTGGCACTAGGGAAACGCTCATAAGAGCCGGATGGCGCAACCCAGTTGCGAACCAGGGTTGCGAGGAGATCGGAGATGCGTTGGACGAAAGCAGGGGCCGCTCCCCCATCGTCTGCCCGGCTGCGCAGACTGGCGGCAGCCAGCCGCACCCGCGCAAGCCATGAGCACGCGGTACGCCGGGGCACCCACAGCTCCGAGCAACGGATTCGCCGGCAGGCGAACACCGCTTCTAGATCTCCATGACCTCGGCTTCCTTCTTCTTGAACACCGCGTCGACTTCGGCGACGTACTTGTCGGTGAGCTTCTGAATCTCAGCCTCGGCGCGGCGCTGCTCGTCCTCGGGAAGGTTGTCTTCCTTGACGGACTTGGCAACGTGGCTGTTGCCGTCGCGACGGGCGTTGCGAATGGCCACGCGGGCCTCCTCGGCGTACTCCTTGCACTGCTTCACCAGCTCGCGGCGGCGATCCTCGGTGAGCGCGGGGAACGGCAGGCGGATGACCGAGCCGTCGTTGTTCGGCGTGACGCCCAGGTCGCTTTCCATGATGGCGTGCTCGATGGCGCCCAGGACGCCCTTGTCCCAAGGCTCGATGACCAGCATGTGCGCGTCGGGCGTTTTCACGCCCGCCATCTGGTTGATGGGCGTAGGGACGCCGTAGTAGTCCACCTTGATGCGGTCGAGCACCATGGCGTTGGCGCGGCCCGTGCGAACGGTGCCGAAGGCGTTGTGCAGGCCGTTCACGGCGCGCTGCATCTTCTCCTCGGTTTCAAGCATGATCTCGTCGATCATTTCGGTTCCTTTCCCTTGAGCGCCCGCCCTGCCCGGGCGGCGCGGAAGACGTTACTCTACGGTGGTGCCCACGTCCTCGCCCTTCAGCGCACGGGCGATGTTGCCCTGCACCGTCAGGTCGAACACGATCATGGGGACCTTGTTGTCCATGCACAGGCTGGTGGCCGTGGAGTCCATAACGTTGAGCCCCTGCGAGAGAACCTCCATGTAGCTGATGCGGTCGTAGCGCTTCGCATCGGGGTTCTTCACGGGATCGGAATCGTAGACGCCGTCGACCTTCGTGGCCTTCATGAGCACGTCGACGTCCAGCTCGCAGGCACGCAGCGCCGCGGTGGTGTCGGTGGTGAAGTAGGGGTTGCCCGTGCCGGCGGCCAGGATGACCACGCGACCCTTCTCCATGTGGCGAATGGCGCGGCGGCGGATGTAGGGCTCGGACACTTCCTGCATGTTGATGGCGCTTTGCACGCGGCTGAAGATGCCGTGGCGCTCGAAGGCGTCCTGCAGCGCCAGCGCGTTCATGACCGTGGCCAGCATGCCGATGTAGTCAGCCTGGGCGCGGTCCATGCCATCGGTTGCGCCGGAGACGCCGCGGAAGATGTTGCCGCCGCCCACCACGATGGCAAGCTGCACGCCGTCATGCACCACGTCGGCGATCTCGTCGGCCAGGGAATCGACCACCTTCGGATCGATGCCGTAGCCAAGGTCGCCTGCCAGCGCCTCGCCGGACAACTTCAGCAGCACGCGCTTGTATCGGTATTCCTCGGCCATATGCAACCTCCCGGTTAAATCGTAAAGCGTTTTAAGCTTCCCTATCTTACCCGAAAACGGAAACGGCCGCCCATCGGGGCGGCCGTTTCCAGGCTTTTCACGCAAAGGACAAACGAGCGGCTAGGCCTTCTCGACGCCGTCGGCGTTGATGACCGCGGCGGGATCGTTGTACATATCGCGATCGAGGCCGCCGGTGAAGTTGGACGACGTGACGCCGGCCACCATGGAGTCGCTGACGTTGAGGGCGGTACGACCCATGTCGATGAGCGGCTCGACGGATGCCATCAGGCCCACGATCTCGATGGGCAGGCCCATGGTGCCCAGCACGATGAGGCTGGCGAAGGTGGCGCCGCCGCCCACGCCGGCAACGCCGAACGAGCTGATGACGATGACGGCGATCAGGCCGATGATCCACGTAGGGTCGAACACGTTGATGCCGACGGTAGGGGCGATGAGCGTGGCCATCATGGCCGGGTAAATGCCCGCGCAGCCGTTCTGGCCGATGGACATGCCGAAGCTTGCCGCAAAGTTCGCCGTCGCCGGATCGACGCCGAGCGCCTTGGACTGCGTCTCGATGTTCATGGGAAGGGCGCCGGCGCTGGTACGCGACACGAATGCGAACGAGAGCACGGGGAAGGCCTTCTTAAGATACGTCATGGGGTTGACGCGGTTGCCGGCCAAGATGAGCAGGTGCACCAGGAACATGGCGATGATGGCCACGTAGCTGAAGATGATGAACTTGCCCAAGTCGAGGATGGCGGCGTAATCGCTGATGGCCGTCACGTTGGCGATAAGGGCGAGCACGCCGTAGGGGGTAAGGCCCACGACCATCTTCACGATGCACATGACGATGCCGTACAGGCTGTCGATGAGGTTGCTGAAGAACTGCGCCTGCTCGGAATCACGGTCGCGCAGCTTCAGGTAGGCCAAGCCCACGATAGCGGAGAAGACGACCACGGCGATGGTGGACGTGGAGCGCGTGCCGGCAAGGTCGGCGAACACGTTGACGGGGATCATGGACAGGATGGTCTGCGGGATGGTGGTATCGGCGACCTTGTCCTGACGCGTCTGCAGGGCGTCCAGCTTGGTTGCGTCGACGCTGCCCTGCGTGAAGTCGGCCCCTGCAAGGCCCGACAGGGCGATGGTCGCCCAACCGAACAGCGCCGCGATGGCCACCGTGATCAGCAGGACGGCAAGCACCGATCCGCCGATCTTGCCCAGGTTGTCAACGGCCTTCGTGCGCGTGAACGCGCCGACGATGGCCACGAACACCAGCGGCATGACCAGCATGCGCAGCAAATCGATGTAGCCGGTTCCCACCAGCGACATCCAGTCGAGCGCGGCGGTGGCGGCGTCGCTGCCGCGGCCCAACGCCAGCTGGATGCCCGCGCCCAGCACGATGCCCATACCCAAGGCCGTGAACACGCGGAACGTGAAGCTTTTATCCTTCGCCTTCAGATAGCGCAGCACCGCGATGAGCGCTGCGAAGATGACCAACACGGCGAGCACCGGCCCCAGTACGTCGAACGACATATCTCTCGTCTCCCTTTTTCGTTTCGAAGCGATACGACGGGCGGGCGAGCCACCGGGAAACGCACCCGAGAGCACTCGCCCGCCCGTCGCAGCTCCTGCTTACAGCGTGTCGCTTATTATGCGCCTACTTTACCTAGTAGTGCAATGGGCTTACTACGCTATTTTCAGGCAGCCGGCTATCGGTCGAACCGCATGCGGAGCGGCCCGCCCAATGAAAGGCGGCAGATTCGCCGGCCCGCCAATGAATGGTAACCGGCCGCGACGGGCATATATGCCCGAAAAATGGGAACGGCCCCAAAACAGGGGCCGTTCCCGCGGGAAAAGGGAAAAGGAAAGGAAAGGAAAAGGGGCTTTCGGCCCCATGCGAGGCGCGCGGGTCGGGCGCCTCGCATGGGGCCGCTCGGCGTGTGCTCGAGCGGCCCGCGGAGATCCGGGTGCGGGGGCGGCGGTAGGCGGCGGCG
>SKER01001027.1_pt1 | contig 25879 bp, 27 predicted proteins | sample 4826961 | NCBI WGS metagenome assembly SKER01 (sample SAMN11008804, study PRJNA524170) | human gut metagenome | biome: Human fecal sample; material: Feces; isolation source: fecal sample from pouch patient p47 | host: Homo sapiens | place: Israel: Tel-Aviv | collected 2016-11-16 | reverse complement strand
GACATTCGTCAATGGATATCTATCGTAAGGCCTTCTACCAAGAGATATCACAGCTCCATCAACCAATAATCAATTGGTCAGTATTATTTATTTGAGTCCAGTGGCTAACTTATTCTTGAAATTTAGGATCGTTAATCCTTTAACAATCGTTACTACATTTCATAAAGCGATAAAAACTGTTACCGGCCATGGAAGTGGTAAATGGGTTAGTCCTGAAAGAAAGGTAGTTGATAATGATGGCAAATTTTGAAAATTTTCTTTGGTGGATATTCATTATCTTTACCCTAACTTGTGGCGGCTTTTGTATTGAGACTCACTATCGATATAAAAATAAAGACGGGATTGATAATGAGCACAAATTTTCAAATAAATATAAGTATTTTGGCCAACCTGTTTATGACAAACAAAATAAAATTCATGGTTATGAACTTTTATTACGGGAATACAATCATCATACTAATAAATGGCAATTACCACGAAACGTTGTGGACTTCCCCCTCAGTAAAATTGTTTCTACAATCCAAGAAATCAATCCACAGTTAAAAGATATCGCAAACTTATCGTTAAATATGACCGTCAGCCAAATTACCGATTTTCGCGCTGAGTATTTCTTTACTTGGGTCTTAGGAACGACAAATATTAAGCAACTAGTCATTGAATTAGATGCTAATGATATTAGACGTGCCAATATTTTTAAACGTAAAGAAATATTATATATACTAAGAAAAATCAAACGACTTCAAATTAAAGTTACTATTGAAAATGTTGATTCTTCTAAAAAAACATACAATTTGTTACAGCAGTATTTGCCAGATATTGCCTATTTAAAATTTAATATTCATTCTTTTAATAAGTCAGCAAATCACTGGATAGATGTTACACTCGCACAGTGGCAACGAAGAAGCGCCATTTTTAACATTGAAATGATTGTCGGTAAAATTGAAGATGCTAACCATATTGCATTAGTAAATCAACTAAATATCCCTTTCCGTCAAGGTTATGCTTACGGTCATCCAGAAAATTTAAAAAAATAAATAAGCGAAGTTGGTTTTTAACCAGCCTCGCTTATTTATTTTAGAAATATATTCATATTAACAATAATTTTGCACTTTAGCTATTTGCGATAAAATCCAATAACCGATACATAACTCGCTTATTTTCAGCCGGAACGCCATGCTGAATAATTTCTTTTCCATTTTGGTGAAGATCATTATGGTCTAATGGATACTGATCATCATTTACAGCAATCTCGCGAACATTATCTGCTGTCGGCTCAAAGTGGAACTGAAGTCCAATAACATTACCGTTCATAACAAAGCCTTGATTTTTAACTAAGTCACTACTAAATAATAAGTCTGCTTGAGCTGGAACTTCAAACATCTCTTCGTGCCAATGCAGAGCAGTTAATTTTTGGGGAATATCGGAAATAAGATCGCTTTTTAGATACACCGGCGCCCAACCAACTTCTTTATGTGGTGCCTTCTTTACGGCATAACCGAGTGTCTTAGCGATCTGTTGAGCCCCATAACACGCGCCAAAAATTGGCTTATGAGCATCCAATAGTCGCTGAATTAAAACTCGCTCTTGCTTGATCCACGTTAAGTCGTCATTAGGGCTCATGGGACCGCCAAGAATAATCAACATATCAGTCTCATCAGCAGTCGGCAAATTACCAAACTGATAGGGATGATAAACGTACATCTCATGTCCGCGATCCTGTGACCATTCTTGAATTGTTCCTGGTCCTTCATTTGGCGTGTGTTGCAAAACATTGATTCTCATCGAATATCCTTTCCGTCGACGGCAATGTTGTGCTAGGTATCGCCTGCAAGTACCTAAGATATTATTGTTATAACATCAAATCATGAGCTTAACAATAGTTTTTATTCCCAATATTCTTCATACTTTCGTGATGCCCCGGTTGCAGCATCAACATCTGCTCCACCATTATCTTCACGGCGAAAAATAAAAACTGGCTCTTCTGCCTCTTGCTGATAATCAACGGTAACAACTAGTCCTGAGAAGAACCAAGCATCCGCAAAGTTAACATGGTAATTAATACCATCTTTTTTTATGACGATTGTTGCCTCATCGAGCGTCGGTTCTGGTTTATACCCTTGCTTAGGACCATGTTTAACATTGTGTGGTTGAATTGTTTTACCATAAAATTTTACTCCATTTCCACTAGCGAGGTTAAATTTTTGTTGGAACCACTTGCTAGCAGCATCAGTAATAATTAATTGCACTTCAATCACTCCTTAGTTTACTATTTCTTTTATTTTACAACCAAGAACCTATATTTACCTATTTCTGAAATTAAACTATTCGCAGTCTCCCTCTAACTTTGTCGTATTATTATTTACACGTATAGATTAACATCTTTATTAAATAGTTTCAAAGGAATTTATTTAAACTAAAATACATGTTGACTTTATAAAAACACGTGTTATTATAGCACCTGTAAATTAAAAAATAACAAGTTTAAAATTAAAGGAGATTGTTAATTATGAAATATGCTGTAACTGCCGCTACTGGTAACTTAGGACAAGCTGCTGTTAAAGAATTAAACAAGTTAGCTGGTGCAGAAAATGTTATTGTTATTGCCCGGAACACTGATAAGGCTGCTAAGCTCTTTCCTAATAATGAAGTTCGTCAAGGAGATTACGAAGATAAGTCATCAATGATCAATACTTTTAATGGAATCGATCACGTTCTCTTTATTTCATCTCAACCAGGTGGTAAGGTTGATCGTGCTACTGCTCATGCTAATGTAGTTGATGCATTAAAGGAAAACAATATTAAATTTGTTGCCTATACTAGTTTTACCGACGCACAAAATTCTACTGCTGCCCTTGCAACTGACCACCGCCTTACAGAAAATGCAATTAAAGAAGCAGGCATTGATCACTCATTCCTTCGTAACAACTGGTATCTTGAAAACGAAATTGGTTTCCTTCAAAGTGGAGCTGCTAGTTGCGATGCATTGTACTGGGCTAACAACAAAGCTGGTTGGGCACTTGAACGTGATTACGCAGAAGGGGCTGCAAAAGTTATTACCAGTGAAGATCCTCGTGAAGTTTACGAATTTGCTGGTAAAACCCGTACTTATGATGAATTAGGAAAAGCTCTCCAAGAAGCTACTGGCAATGATTTTACTATCAAGCAGATTTCCCATGATGATTATGTAAAATCATTAGAAAAAGCTGGCTTAGATACTCCAACAGCTGAACTTTTCGCATCATTCCAAGACCCAATCAACTCTGGAAATCTTAATAAAGAAAGTAACGATTTAGAAGAAGTTCTTGGACACCCCGTTACTCCACTTGTTGATGCTATCAAAGAAGTCCTTGCACGGTAAAATCATTTGTTCGTGAAAACCATCGAGGCTGAGAGAAAACAAAGTTTTCTCTCAGCCTCGATTTCTTATTAATTATTTTTCATCATCTTGAACCATCTTTAAGCTGGAGCCAAAGATCTGTTCAATCGTAACCGGGTCACGGTGGTCAAAGAATTGACTTTCGTTCTTGTTAAGACTAGCCATTCTTTTCATATCATCATCGGAAAGTTCAAAATCAAAGACATCGATGTTTTCTTCCATCCGGTTCTTGTGGACTGACTTTGGAATGACAGTAATGCCCCGTTGTAAAAGCCAGCGAAGAATTACTTGACCATTGCTCTTGCCATATTTAGCAGCAGTCTCCGCAATTGCTTCGTTAGTAAAGATATCATGCCTACCTTCCGCAAATGGTGCCCATGCTTCAACACGAATATCTTCACTTTGCGCAAACTTAACTTCTTGGTCTTGTTGGTACCAAGGGTTAACTTCAATTTGGTTGACCGCTGGCTTAACAGGCATTGTTAATTCAAGATCCTTTAGTTGATCAGCGTAGAAGTTCGATACACCGATTGCACGAATCTTACCTTCCTTTTGTGCTTCTTGTAATGCTCGCCAAGCACCCATTGTATCGCCATATGGTTGATGAAGAAGGTAAAGATCCATGTAATCAAGGCCAAGCTTTTGCAGTGAAGCGTCAATCCCTGATTTAGCCCGCTTATAGTTAAAATCAGACACCCATAACTTAGAAGTTACAAAGACATCTTCACGGTTTACACTACTATTCTTAATTGCCTTGCCAACTGCTTCTTCATTTTGGTAAGCAGCAGCAGTATCAATTAAACGATAGCCGACTTCAAGAGCATCGGTAACTGCTTGTTCAGCTTGACTTAAGTCTGGAACTTGGAATACTCCAAATCCAAGGGTTGGCATTTCTACTCCGTTATTTAATTTTACTGTTGGTACATTTGTCATAAAATAATTCTTCCTTTCTGTAATTAATCGTTGTCTATATATTAATTGCTAATTTACAAATTGAAAATTACTCCCTTTACATGGTAGTATACAATTGGCGCATACTATTAAGGAGTGGTCTAATGATTGATAATTACTTGCTTGAAGAATTAGTGACCTTCGCCAGTGAAAAAACACTTGCTAAAACCGCTGAAAAACTTAGCGTTACCCAGCCGACAGTTACCCGGGGGATGCAAAAATTAGAAGACGAGCTTGGGATTCAATTATTTGACCGCCAGCCCAACCGGATCGTCCTCACTGATACCGGAAAATTAGCTGCTGAAAAAGCTACTGAAGTTCTCGCCGTCAACCGTAATTTTGTTCAACAACTTCAAAATTATGCTGCTCGACAATCAGTAATTAAAATCGCATCAATTGCTCCGGGTCCATTAATTCTGCTTCGCGTAAAAAGTGCATCTTTTTCTACACAAATTGCGATTGACAAGAAGTTTATTACTCATGACCAAATCACCACTTCACTTTTAAATAATGAAAATTCAATAATTATCAGCGACCAAGAGATTCAGACTGATCAAATTGAATCGCGTTATTTAGGGACCGAAAATCTCTATGTTAATCTTGATAAATTTATGTACCTTGCTAATTCCCAACAGGTTTCTTTTAAGGACTTAGCCGGATTAAGTTTTGTCGTTTTGAACGATATCGGACCGTGGAAAGAAATTATCAAAAAATATATTCCAAATGCTAAATTTTTATATCAAGAAGAATGGGCCGCGCTTACTGAAATCACAAAATATTCTAGTTTTCCATACTTTAGTACTAATATAACAACAGTTAATCCACAACAACGTACGTCAAACGACGATCGAGTCCGACTCCCGATTACCGATGAAGTTGCGACAATGACGTTTTATGCTAATTACCTTAAGAAACAAAGAAAATCCTTAATGCCCTTACTTAATGAAATTAGCCAAAACTGGCCTAATTTAAGTTAAATTATAGGCGTTTAACTTGTTTCGCTGAAAATCCCTATTTAAAATATTAATAAAAAATGAATCATGGTGACTAAAATGACGAAAAAATTATTACTCCTTTCAACCGGTGGAACTATTGCCTCGGTTGTCTCTGATGAAGGACTAGCTCCAGGCGAATCTGGTGAAGAATTAATCAAAATGCTTGGTCGGCTGGAATATGACATTACTGTTCGTGATATTCTCGAATTAGATTCATCCAATATTCAACCAGAAGAATGGAAAATTATTGCCGAAACGATCTATGACCATCGTAATGAATATGATGGGATAGTCGTTTCACATGGGACAGATACGATGGCTTATACTGCTTCAATGCTGACTTTCATGCTTCAACATATAAATATTCCGGTTGTGCTAACTGGAAGCCAAGTTCCTATGAATGTGATTCTTAGTGATGCCCCTGATAACTTACGACTTGCCTTTGCAGCCGCTGCTAACTGCGAGCCAGGAGTCTATATTGCTTTTAATCGTAAAGTAATGCGTGGTTGTCGGAGTGTTAAAGTACGGACAACCGCCTTCGATGCCTTCGAAAGTGTGAATGTCCCACCAGTAGGAGAAGTTACTTCAGACGGCTTTTCCATTAGGGATCACCAGCATCCCCAACCTGGTAAAAGTCAATTAAATACTAAAATCGATACTCATGTTTCACTGGTAAAGCTCTTCCCAGGATTTGATCCTGCCTTGCTCCATGCAATGGCTAAAAATGGCTGTCACGGAATTGTGATTGAAGCGTATGGTCTCGGAGGAATGACCTCGATTCGGCGAAATATGGTCGCTGCGGTTGGTGAATTAATCCGCAATGGCATTCCAATTATTACTTCCAGTCAGTGTCTTTACGAACGAAGCGACTTGACAAAATACGAGGTCGGACGACTTGCACTACTAGAAGGAGCAATCAGCGCCCGCGATATGACTTCCGAAAGTGCCATCACTAAATTAATGTGGGGTCTTGGTCAAGGGATGGATGTTAAAGAAATTGCAGACTTCTTCAATACTGATGTTGCTGGTGAAGTAACTTTAGATTAAACGAATAAGAGACAGGATGAAAATTTTGTTTTTCACCTGCCTCTTATTTTTTACTTAAAACCAGCTACGGATCCAGTTAACAAACCGGGTCCACCAAGACTGAGCTTGTTGCTTAACTGCCTGCCCGTCTTGAGAATTCAAGAATTTTTTCGCCTTATTCATCATATCTCCTGATGAATTCTTTACATTATTAATCGTATCAGTTACGTGCGAGCTATAGTCTTTACTTGAACTAATTGGAGCATTATTAAACTGAACAAGCGCATTGATAATTGGTTGTTCATGATTCTTTGTTTCATTGTAAATGTTTCGCTCTTCAAGTTTCTGATTAAAGATTACTTGAATTTGATTTTGCGTTGGGGTAGTTCCTTGTTTCTTTTGTTGGTTAATTTCCTTAGTGGTATCACCAACCGCAGCCATCAACTTACCAGGATATTTACTATCATCCTTATTGGCTTCAATTGCCCCATTTGTTGCGGTCAACATTTGGTTAGCAGATTGAGTATTTTGCTCATTTAAACTAACTCCATCTGCCGCAATTGCTTTATAGACTCCGGTTAGAGCTGACTCCCCAGAAACGGCCCGGTTAGCGCTAACGGTGATAGTAACATCCGTAACCCCCGCCATTTGCGCAACCATGGCGTATTGTTGAGCGGTTACTTTAGTAATATTATCCTCACCATTAAACTTTTTTACATTAACTTTAATCCCCGAACCTGGATCGGTGGGGACAATTGCTACCGAACTAACCATGGCGGCGTTAGTTGTCGAACCATTCGGATTGATATACTTCTGATAATCACTGGCAGTAGCGGTTAACGTTGTAAAATTATCATCGACTGCTAGCACATTATTTAATTCATTCTTCTCGGCAGCCCCTGCTCCATATACAACATATGATTTATTTAACGTATGAGTCTGGGTAGTTGAACTGCTACTCGTACTTTCACTAGTTGTTTCAGCCGCCAAAACTGTGGCCTGGCTAACTGGCACTGCTAATAAAGATAGTGCAAGAGTCGAAGTAATAATGATTTTGGTTAACTTATTTGAGCGCACTTTTTTACTCCTTTTAAGGCAAATTAAATTTATGTTAATGATAAGAAAAAATCCGCCAAAATACTAGCGGATTTTATTTTCTTTACCACAGTTTAATTATTACGCCAGTGGATTGGGCGGGAGCAGAAAGGCGCTCAGTCATAACTTGGCTTGGCCGTTAATTCTCTCCCTCGTCTTGCAGAGCTTCACCGAGTTGCTTCATTCCTGCCTTGATCTGGTCTTCCTGAGCATTGGAGTAGTTCAACCGGAAGGCACCGGGCTGTGGGTCACCTGCATAAAATGGGTCACCTGGTACAAAGGCCACGTTATGTTCCAGACATTGCTTAAAAAGCTCAACAGTATCTTCTACTCCGGGTACTTCAACCCATAGGAACATTCCGCCTTCTGGATCAGTATATTTAACACCTTGGGGGAAGTATTTCTCTAGCCCCTCTGTCATTAGTGCTTTGCGTTGCCCATACAGGTCACTAATTTGCTTGACATGTGCATCAAGGTCGTTATGCTTCAGAAATTCTACTACGGCATACTGGGCTAAGTTATCTGTATGCAAGTCTGCAGACTGTTTTAGTACCGTCAGCTTATTAACAACAGCTTCATCGGCTACCACCCATCCTAAACGGAAACCAGGAGCAAGCGTCTTGGAGAAAGTCCCCATATAGAAAACGTGTCCGGTTTTGTCAAACGACTTAACTGCTGGCACATGCTGCCCCTTAAAACGAATTTCACCATAAGGATTATCCTCTAACACATAAACATCATATTTAGCGGCTAGTTCGGCCAGCTTTTCCCGTCGCTTTAGTGCCATGGTTCGGCCAGTTGGATTTTGAAAGTTTGGCACGGTGTAAACCAACTTAGCTTCCGGATGAGCCTTTAATGCTTCTTCTAGGGCATCCATCTTCATCCCCGCTTCATCCATTTCTACCCCCACAAAGTTGGCACCATATGATTTAAAGACATCAAGAGCACAAAGATAAGTTGGCTGTTCGACCAGTACGGTATCACCAGGATTAACAAAGGCCTTCCCGACTAAGTCAAGAGCTTGTTCTGAACCTGTCGTCATCAACACATTGTCTAGCTGTCCGGTCACGTTTTCTTTTTCTTTGACACGTTGGAGAACCAATTCACGGAGGGCCGTCACCCCTTTAGCGGCTCCATACTGCATTACTTCTTGACCACGTTCAGCAAACACCTGGTCAACAGCTTCTTTCATCGCTTTGACAGGGAAAAGCTCAGGTGCCGGCAATCCTCCAGCAAAAGAAATAATCTTTGGATCCGCCGCTGCTTTTAAGATTACACCGACTGCATCTGTTCCATCTGCTGGCACGCGTTTGGAAAAATTAAACTTGGTCATTGTCGTCACTCCTCGTAATAGATGCCACATGGCATTAACGTTATCAATCTATTCTGCCTGAGCTAGCTGGTTTGCTCGCTCTTCTTCTTTTTTCAATCGTTCTTTGATGTATGTTGCGGATGTTGCTAGTTTTGATTCTTCTTCCGGCGTCAAGTCCAGATGCAGCTGCTCCACTACCCCGTCACGGCCAACGACAGCTGGATATGAAAGGTACGTGCCGTATTCTTCACGATAATTAGAAACTGGCATTTCAGTTCGCGCATCATTCAATAATGCGTTGGTTAACCGGACTGCTGCCGTGGCAACACCATAATTAGTGTATTTCTTCCCTTGATATACGAGGTAGCCTCCTTGACGAGCACGTTCTTCTAGCTCAGAAAGCTTTAATCCCCGTTCTTTTGCTAGTTCAGTGACCGGTTTCCCCAGGACGCGGACTGTCGACCATGCCGTAAATTGCGAATTGCCATGTTCCCCAAGATTAAAACCAACAACAGAGCGTGAATCAACTTTCAAAGCTTCACCAACCCGGGCCCGCATCCGTGCAGAGTCGAGTAAGGTTCCCGTCCCCATCACGTGTTCTTTTGGTAATCCCGTTAATTTTTGGTACATTGAGGTAATCACATCACAAGGGTTAGTAACATCAACTAACTTACCGTGAAATCCATTGTCTACTAACATCTTTGCTACCAAGGGCACTTGGGTCCGCGTAAACTTAAATTCAGCAAAGCGATCATGATCTGGCGTATCAACCAACTTTGATTTCCCTAGGGCTGACACGACCACATCACAATCACGCAATTGGCTTTCATCATTAACAGTCAGGTTAGTATGGTAAGGCAAATTGGCCATTGCATCTCGTAAGTCCAAAGCATCCGCTTGCACCTTAGCTTCATTAGTATCAAATAATGCGAGGTCATCGACAAAGCCACCAGCAACTAAATAGTGCGCTACCGTTGCCCCAACGTGACCCATTCCGACTACTGCTACTTTTCTCGTCATAATAAAACTCCCTTTCTCTTTTATTGCACAACTATGTAAAATAATTAATTCTAGTCAGTCACGTCCACACTCACAGTGCCGAAGCCATTATCAAATTTGGCTTCCCACTTGCCGGTAGTTAAATGTGGTGGTAAGAGGAAAGTACCTGATGATACTAGCTGCCCTGCGCGGAATGTCTTCCCTTGTTCTTCAAGCTTTCTGACTAGCCATTGCAATGACTTTAATGGGTTGCCAAGCACTTCACTTGACGCCCCACTATCCACTTCTTTGCCATCGTGGTAAAGGGTGACATTTACATTTGCTGCATCATCAACGGTCTTAAACACCTCATCGGTTGGTCGTTCTTGACCATATACTACATACCCACCAACAGCACAATCACTCATGACACTGAATTTATTTAGATCTGGGAACCAGTCAGCAAAACGACTATCAGGTACTTCCAGCGTGCCGCAGACAGTAGTCTTATGTAATAAATCTTCCATCGAATCACTGGCGTGCAAGTCAGTTTTAGCACGGAAGCCGAGTTCAACTTCCACTAACGGAGCCATCGTTTGTTCTTTGAGAGAGAGAACGGCAGGTGATGGTAAGAAGTGGGCATCAACTTGTTGTCCATAGAGCGGACTATCAGAATCAAACATGTCCTGGGTTTTCTTACTAGTTAAGGAAACTTTGTACCCGCCAGTTGGGAGTCCCTTTAATTCAACGAAACGATCTTGAAGGGCATAAGCTGTATTATCATCGCTAACGACCTCTGCCCATTCATCCATTACCAGTGGTTTCTTGCTTTGATAAGCTTGGAAAAGTTCTTGAGCAAAAGCTTCTTGTTCTTCATTTAAGGTAACGTTTTTATTTGCAGTCATAATAATATCCTCCTTAGGACCTGACCGCTGTTACCAATTAATTATCGGTCTAAGCCGGTCAGGTCATGTTCTAATTTTTCTTCAATGTTAATAATGTCTGAAATATCACTGTCTGCCATGACCACCACCACCTTTAAGTATGTCTAATAAAAAACGCCCTCCTAGCTCTATTAAGAACTAAAAGGACGTCTATCAACGTGGTACCACCTTTATTTACAACACAAGGGTTGCCTCAATCAACTGCCCACAATGGCAATTAATCGGCAAGATAATGGCTGCTACCAGTATGTTCTACTATTATTTCGACATACAACTCGCGAGGGATTTGTCGCAACTACCTCCTACCGGTTTCCACCAACCACCGGCTCTCTTAATTCAGCAGAATTGACGATTCTCGGTCAACGTTTTTTAATTTCTCTTAATTGATTATTAGTAGAATATCACGTGAAAATGAGAAAAGCAAGAGTTAAATTAAAAAATCATTAAAAACAATATTGCCATGGATCGTTATTCACAAAATATGCACAGTATCAACTAATTTGACTCTTCCCACAAGAATTTAATCAATTCACGGTTTACTTGACTGTTATTGTGGAGCTTACTGTGCTGGGCATTCTTTCCATGAATTTCAACTTCGCGATATGATTTGCACGATCACTGACTAAATACTTTAATGATTTAGCAGAATTTACCGGTACATCTTCGTCCGAGTGACTACCATCCCCAACATCCCCATAAATATTTAACACGGCTGTATTTTTCGGAAAGGTCTGCCGTAAACCAAGTAATTCGCGGTAGGCAGAGTCCATTTTCTCTAGTTCGCCGGTCTTTGGATTTATCTTAGCATTTTGCGTCTCACTTTGCCCTACCAGTCCATTATAGTGTCCAGCAATCGCTACTAAGTGGGCTACTTGCGGAAAGCTTTTATCATTTACATTGTCATTAATATAATTGATAATTTCCAAGTTTCCCATTGAATGGCCCACAAGGTTAATTTGCTTATAATGGTGTTGTTTTTCTAAAGCTAATACCACATTTTTTACATATTCACCACCATGATGATAGCCCTGCGTGTAATTATCTCGATATGCACTTAATTTATTATCTTCAAGGTTGACTTCCACAATAGGATTAACGGCATTTGCGGGAATTGGGCGGTTTCCCTTTTTTGTCAACATTCGCCCGCACAATTGTCTTGGTTACACCGGCATCACGGGCCGCATTAGCCATTTTTTCTTCGGCATGAGAACTGCTCCCCCAGCCATGCACAAAATCGTCGGTGTTGATGATTGAATATAATGGGTTACAGCATGTGCTCGTGAACTTATTCCTAATAGGCCAACTAAAATAACAGCAAAGCCTAATAATAATTGAGAATACTTTTTCATCTAATCTTCCTTTACAAAAGCTTCATCAAAGAATTGTTTAATCTTATTAAATGGTATTTTATCAACTCGATCATAAAGGTCAATATGTTCACAATCATCTACAACATACATCTCTTTAGGTTCTTTTGCTAGCTTATAAGCTCGTTCAGAGAAAGCACGTGAATGAGCATGATCACCAAAAATAAAAAGAATTGGCCGTGGGGAAATCTCATCAATATAAGCTAATGCTGGAAATTGCATCATGGCAAGGTTAGAAGTAGTAGTGAAATTTCCACGAGCATGAGCATGAAAACCACGAGGAACAGCATAAAATCGATTCCATTCATTAGTAATCGGATCGATTTCTGGCAATGCATCAACATTCGGGTAAGGTTTAGTTGGGAAACTTGGCTTATATTCAGGAATCCCGCTTGCATAATCTTCCCAGCGCTGGTTAGCTAACTCTTCTTTCATTTTATTTAACTCTTCATCGCTTAGGTTCATCATCCCACGAACATCAGTAATATCATACATTGATGCGGTAGCAACGGCTTTAATCCGCGGATCTACCGCAGCAGCTGCTAGTGCAAAGCCACCAGAACCACAAATTCCAATAACCCCAATTTTGTTACGATCAACAAACGGAACTTCAACGCCAAGAAAATCAACCGCTGCACTAAATGATTCTGCAAATAAACCTGGGGAGGAAACGCGACGTGGCTCGCCAGCAGAATCTCCCATATTGGCTTGATCAAAAGTTAATACAACAAAGCCACGCTGAGCAAGTTCATTACCATACACGGCTGGTCCTTGTTCTTTCACCCCACCATATGGCGCACCAATAATTAGAGCGGGGTGCTTTTCTTTAATATCTAAACCTTTAGCGTAATAAAGGTTACCGGCTAATTCTAAGCCATAACGATTTTTAAAATTAATACTTTGCCGTTCTACGTTTTCTGATAATGGTGTAATGTATCCAAATGACATATTATTCTCCTCCGATTTTTTTAATTACTTTAGCAGGAACGCCTGCAACAACAGTATTGGCAGGAACATCTTTACTAACAACTGCTCCCGCTGCAACAACAGCATTTTCACCAACTGTAACGCCTGGTAAGATTGTAGCATTTGCGCCAAGCCAGGCATTTTCCTTAATGAGGACTGATTTCAATTCAACGCCGCGTCGCTTTTCTGGATCAAGGGGATGATTTACCGAAATGATTGTTACATTGGGTCCGACTAAAACCTTATCTTCTAATTCAATTCCGCCGAGATCAGTAAACATCGCACCACTGTTAATAAATACTTGTTTCCCAATTTTCAGGTTAGCTCCGTAATCACTACGGATCGGCAAACGAATTTCAACCGAGGCATCTATTTTTTGACCAGTTACATCATTAAGGACATGGCGAATTTCTCTTTGCGATGCTGACCGACTATTCAATTGTTGAAGTAAGTCTTGATTTTTTAAAGCCGTTGCCGTGATTGTCGCAAGTTCTTCTTTTTGAATCTCTTTCATTTTCATCCCTCTTTTGCTTGAAATTATTGTTTATATCTTATCGAGTTTTTATAATAATGTTAAATACTTATATTTAATGACATACTATAGTTAAAAAGCATATTGGAGTGATTAAAATGGAAGTCCGTGTACTGAGGTATTTTATTGAAGTAGTCCAAGAAAAGAACATTTCAAATGCCGCTAAAAGATTACATATTTCTCAACCGACACTATCACGACAATTAATGGATCTTGAAAAAGAACTTGGGATTACTTTATTTGAACGAGGACACCGGCAAATCAAACTTACCCAAGAAGGCTATTATTTATATGAACGAGCGCAAGAGATTACTGGCCTCGTTGACAAAACTGAAACCGACCTGCAATCACAAAATGTCATAAGCGGAACATTAGATATTGGTGCAGGAGAAAGTGCAGCTATTCAGCCAGTAATGACTGTAATTGGTGATATTATCAAAAAGTATCCAGATGTTAAGATTAACTTAGTAAGTGGTGATAGCGATCAAATCTATCAGCGCTTAAATAACGGTACCTTGGATTTTGGAATCATAATGGGACCAGAAAAGCTCCTAGATTATCATTCAATTAGATTGCCGCAAAAGAATATCTGGGGAATCTTAGTCCGAAAAGATCAGCCGATTGCAGAAAAGGAAAAGATTACTCCGGAAGATCTAAAGGGTGTCCCTATTATTACGTCAGCTCAATCTAAAGAGCAGGATGTGTTTCGGGTGTGGGCTGGTTCATTAATTGATCAGTACAACTTTATTGGCCAGTACAATTTAATTTTTAATGCTCGTTTATTAGTCGAAACAGGAGCGTGCCTTGCATTAACCTATGAAAATCTGATCAATATCACTGGAACTAATCTTATCTTCCGTCTTTTAACACCTACTATTACAGATCAAAATAATCTCATTTGGAATAAAAACCGTCAATTATCTAACGTTGCGCAGGTTTTCTTGAACCACTTAAAGGAAGTACAAGTAGTATAGAATAAAGCCTTTTCTCTCAAACACTGGCTTTTATATTACTTCCCTATAGAACTAATATGATCTATTACCATTGTTTAAAAAGCAAACGACCTTATCCTAAAACGAATAAGGCCGCCCAAACTTATATGACTAAAACTCTAAAGTACCTTTCAACTACTGCTGTCTATAGGTCTTGAAGTTCTTCCATATGGTCTGCTGTTTTTTGATCTAATTCATTATGCTCATCAGTAAAATCATTGTAACTACCACTAATATTAGTTGCATGATTAGCAAAATGTTTTAAGTCTAAGTACGATTTATGGATAGTTTCCTTGTCGGATTTCTTTACAGAATCATTTTTCTGAATTTTTTGATCTAGGTCATGCAGGTCATTAACTTTACTATCAATTTCATCAATCTCGTCGGTATGATTACTTTGGATAGTATCAACGGCAGATTCTACATCAAAATCATCAGAATTATCTATTGCATCGCTCCATTCTTTTCCTTCTTGCTTTGAAAGATCTTCAACCTTAGAACCAAGTGTGCCGTATTGATCAATAAAATCTTCTTTATCATCCTTATAATTTGATTTGTTCTTTTCCTGTTGTTCTGTAGCTTGTTGTTCTTGAGCTTCATCAATACTTCCCTGCGCCATTCCAGCAATTAGTAGTGAAATAATCATTACTATAAGACTAATCCAAAAATATTTTTTATTTTTCTTAAGAGATTCATTTTCTTTATCTTTTCTTCCTTTAAACCACCTAATACCATAGACAATTGCGACTATAAACGTAATAAAAAACACCAAATCAAATAACGTTACCAATATCTCCATATAAATATCCTCCTCAAATATACAAAAATGGTCAACCAGCGTAGCTAATTGCGTCGATTGACCATTTAGTTTTAAAACTCTTACATTTTACCAAAAATTCCTTAAACTGCATATGTTTAATACAGGAACCACCACTAATTTGACTAATCAGATAAAATTTTAGATTAATAGTCAAATTCTTCTTTCATATCATCAAAAAAGCGCTGAACAACTGGATTTCCCAGCTTCAGCGCTTCTCTTTATTTAAAATTAAGTGAGTCAATCCAGCCGTCAATTTGGCGTGGGTCATTTAAAATTGCCCCTTGGTTGACTTTGGTATCATAACCATTTTCATTAACCGTTCGTTCAACATAGTTTTGTGAGCGATCATAGCTTGTTCCACCAGAAGTAGCAAATAGTGCTAAATTCTTCCCGTTTAAATCAAGATGATCAATCACCGTACTAATCATCCGCGGCGGGATAGCCCACCAAATCGGGTGCCCAATGACAATATTGTCATAGCCACTAATATCTGGTAAATCATCCTTAATATCAACCCGGCTATTATGCTCGTGCTGTTCAATTGATGTCCGGCTTCGATCATCATGCCAGTTTAAATCTGCATCCGTATATGGTTGTGCTGGATGAATTTCGGCAATATCTGCATTTAATTTTTGAGCAATCTGTTCTGCAATCTTCTTAGTAGTATTGGTTGCAGAATAGTATAAAACAAGGGTCTTTGCCATTAATGAAGGCCTCCTTTATCTTAAAACGCAGTATAAATTTTAACGTAAAAACGCAATGATGGAAAATGCTTATAATTAATCCTTATCTATGCTTTAAAAGTATTAATCGTTAGCGTGAATATCATATGCATTTAATAACATCTCACCAACACCAGGCGCATCAGGATCATGCATTCCCTTGCCTTTATCGAGGGCCCGAATTTGATCCATTTCTTCATCCGTTAATTCGAAGTCAAAAATATCAAGATTACTCTTAATTCGTGCTTCGTGAACAGACTTAGGGAAGACAACAATTCCTTCTTGATTTTCAAAGCGGAGAATTACTTGACCAGCATTCTTACCGTATTTTTCAGCAATTGCTGTGATTACTGGTTCATGCAGTAAGTCAGCATTACCTTGTCCAAGGGGTGCCCAGGCTTCAAGACGAACATCATCCTTCGCAAGAATTTCCCGTAATTTCTTTTGTTGGAAATAAGGGTTAAATTCAACTTGGTTTACCGCAGGAGTTACATCAAAGTTAGGGACAAACTTGTTCCAAAGTTTAGGTGTCATGTTGGAAACACCGATTGAACGAAGCTTACCAGCCTTTTGTGCTTCTTCGACTGCCTTCCATGCTTCGTCAACCGCCCCATATGGTTGGTGAAGAAGGTAAAGGTCAATATAATCAAGCCCTAATTTGTTAAGAGAAGTTTCAATAGCCTTCTTTGCGTCTTCATACTTGTAATCTTGAAGCCACATCTTACTTGTTACCCAGATTTGGTCACGAGGAATCCCGCTATCCTTGATTGCTTTCCCAACTTCTTGTTCATTCATGTAGGCAGCCGAGGTATCAATATGACGGTAACCAGCAGCTAAGGCATCCTTAACTGCATTGTATGTTGTACCATCAGCAGGGATTTGGAAAGTTCCAAAACCGATTACTGGAATTTCATTGCCATCGTTCAATTTGAAAGTAGGTACATTATATATAGACATTATTTTTCGTCTCCTTTGCGTTAATCATTGTCTAAATATTAGCACCATATTTTCTAAACTAACATTACTTGATTATCATATCAGTATGCCCGAAACGTATACTAATTGAGTGAAGGATATGGGAAATTTTAAAGTAAGGATTTAAAAACAACCTGAGAAAAAGCTTTTATTTTTTCAACAGCCTCGTTATTTTATACGAATATTGTTACGATATCATGGCACTGGCTGCGCGTCGCCAAAAGACTCGAAGCTAAGTCCCCTGTGCCGTGCTAAACCCCATTCTATCCTTAGCCCCTCTTTGTTGAAAAATTAATTCACACTCACCTACTTTTCAAATTTAATTCTTGCTCATATCAATAATTACTTTACCTTTATTATGTCCCTGCTGAACTTTTTTCATCGCTTGGGGAACCTCATCTAGTGAAAAGATTTTGCCAACCGTGGGATGAATTTGATTTTCAACCAAGATCTTGTTTGCAGCTGCTAATTGTTGGCCATTAGCTGTTACGAATAAAAATTGATAGTCTATTTTCTTTTTAGCTGCTTCTTTTTCAATACTACGGGATGCAAGACTAAAAAGTCCTTGTTTGAACTTGCTCATTTTCATTCGTTTAGCAAATTCCTTATTAGGTATTCCACGTAAAGATACGAGTTTCCCATGAGGACGTAAAATTGCCATCTGCTTAATTGTTTCTTTTCCACCTAATGTATCTATTACTAAATCAATCCCTGAAAGAACTTTTGTGTAATCTTCTTTTGTATAGTCAATAAATTTATTAACCCCGAGTTGTTCGACACGTTGCTGATTTTGTGGACTACCACTAGTAATCACTTTGAGTCCTTTTGCTACTGCAATTGGAATAGCCATTGCACCGAAACTTCCTGTCCCACCAGAAATAAATAATGTCTGACCTGGCTTAGCTTGTAACAATTCAAGAGCCTGAATTGCTGTTAAAGCAGTTAAAGGAACGCCAGCCGCTTCTTGATTGGTAAGATATTCCGGTACATGAGCAACAGCGGATTGATTAACCACTAATTCTTCAGCAAATGCACCAATATTATTTAAGGGATTGCGTCCATATACACGGTCGCCTACCTTAAAATTAGTAACATCTTTACCAGTTTGTTGAACAAGTCCTACAAATTCATTTCCCAGTGTTTGCGGTAATTTATATGGGACAACTAATTTCAAATCGCCCCATGCTATTAAATTATCTAATGGATTGACACCTGCCGCTTTAACTTGAATTAGTAGGTCGTAAGGTCCAAGCGGCGGCAAAGAAGCATTGCTAATTAGTATTTGTGGATTCTTTTTATTGTATTTAGTAAGTTGAGCTACTTTCATAATAATCCTCACTTTTTTCTTATCTTTATCAACCATAACGAATTAAGAAAATAGCGTCAATAAAGTAGCTCTAACATGTATTTCATGCTTGCTTTCTAGCATTATATCTTTCAATGTCTTACTAACAAGACATTAATCGCACTATTATTCAAAGGCTTTTGTCTTGCCTTATTTTATTAGTTACAAATAAAAACTGCTAGCTATTCATTTTTTGCATTATTGCCTACTTAATATTGGTATTTTAAATTTTATCTTTCTAGGCTTATAGTAAAAGTAATCAAAATTACGATTGAGAAAGGAAGATTTTCATGGCTAAGAAACAAACAGCTGGTCGCGACCAACTTGGTAATTTCGCCCCTAAATTTGCAGAATTAAACGATGATGTATTATTCGGACAAGTTTGGTCACGGGAAAGGGAATTAAGCCTTCGCGATCGGAGTCTTCTCACCGTTACCGCTTTAATTACAAAAGGTGCTTTTGAACAGCTCCCTTACCACATGCAAACTGCTAAGAACAACGGCATTACAAAAGATGAAATTGCGGAAATTATTACTCAATTAGCATTCTACGTTGGCTGGCCAAATGCTTGGTCCGCATTCAACGTTGCTAAAAAAGTATGGGATGATTAAAAAATCAATTTAAAACGTGCCTTTAATGGCGCGTTTTTTATTTTCGGCCTATTATAAAATTAATTAGGAATTGTGAGGTAATTAGGATGGAAGAATTTAAAGAAGCTTATTATGATGGTGAACGTCCACTTTATGGTCTTCAAGATGCTCATTTAGTAAACACTACTTTTGGTAAGGGTGAATCACCATTAAAAGAAACTGCTAACTTAACTCTCGATGGCGTACTCTTTACATGGAAATATCCTCTTTGGTATTCCGATCATATCAAAGTAACAAATACCATCTTTGAAGAAATGTCTCGTTCTGGTATTTGGTATACTAACGATATTGAAATTACTGACAGTACAATTCAAGCACCTAAAGAATTTCGTCGATGTGATGGGATCGTTCTTAATAATGTTCACTTTACAAATGCTGCTGAAACAATGTGGAACTGTAAAAATATTAAGATGAAAAATGTATATGCTACTGGTGATTATTTAGGAATGAATAGCGAAAACATTTATGTTGACCATCTTGATCTTGTCGGAAATTATGTTTTTGATGGCGCTAAAAATGTTGAAGTTCATAACTCACGCTTAGTATCAAAGGATGCCTTTTGGAACTGTGAGAACGTGACAATTTATGATTCTAAGATCAGTGGTGAGTACCTTGCTTGGAATACCAAGAACATTACTTTTATTAACTGCACAATCGAAAGCGATCAGGGATTATGCTATGTTGACCACTTAACGATAAAGAATTGCCGGGCATTACGAACTGACCTTGCCTTTGAATTATGTACTAATATTGATGCCGAGCTAAAAGGTACTATTATGAGTATTAAGAACCCAATTAGTGGTAAAATCACCGTTGATCACGCTGATGAAATCATTATGGATAATCCTAAAATTGATCCAAGCAAAATTCAAATTATCCAAAGAAAGTAGAGGGTGAAAAAATTATGGAATATGATTTCGATACAATTCTCGATCGACGTCACACCAATTCTGAAAAATGGGACGTTAAGCCAAATGAGTTACCGATGACAACTGCTGATATGGACTTCAAAACTGCTCCCGAAATTATGACTGCAATGAAAAAGAAGATTGATTCAGGCGCTTTTGGGTATGAATATCCTAGTGAAGAATACTTTAATGCGGTTGCTTCTTGGTATAAAACCGAGCATAACGCAAAAGCTGATCCCTCTTGGATGCGATTTGCGACTGGTGTCATCCCTTCTATTACTGCCTGTGTTAATTATTTAAGTCATGAAGGCGATAATTTCTTGTTAATGGAGCCTATTTACAATACTTTTTACAATTCTATCCTCAACAGTGGTCGTCATGCTTTTCCTACCCAACTAAAATACGATCATTCTACGTATACTTATTCTGTCGATTGGGATGACCTTGAAGACAAAATGAGTAACCCGCTTACCACGCTGATGATTTTATGTAATCCTCACAATCCTACTGGCTACGTTTGGTCACGCGATGAGTTAATCCGAATTATTAAGCTAGCCCAAAAGCACGGCATCATTGTTATTAGTGATGAAATTCATGGTGATTTAGTATTAACGGGTCCAGACTATACCCCTACTTTCTCCTTGCCAGAAGATTGTCGCCAGAATGTAGTTACATTAGTGTCAACTAGTAAGACATTTAATGTGGCGGCCCTTCATGCTGCTACGGGAATCGTTCCTAATCCTCTTTTGCGAGAACACTTTACGCGCGCAATCAATAAGTATGAAGTTGCAGAACCAAACCTCTTAGCAATTCCTGGAACAATCGCTGCCTATACACAAGGCGCAGACTGGCTTCATCAGCTTAAAAAGTATTTATTAGGAAATCGTGAATATCTTGTTGAATTTATTAAGAAAAATCTTCCTAAACTCCACGTTGTTCCTGGAACAGCAACTTATCTTGTGTGGATCGATGTTAGTGAAGTAACCGATGATAGTGCTACTTTAGCGCAAAAAATTCGTGAAAAAACTGGGTTAATTATTAATCCAGGAACCTATTATCATGGCAATGGGAGCCACTTTATTCGCATTAACATTGCCTATCCCCGTGCACAAGTAAAAGATGGCTTAGAACGATTAGCTGCTGCTATTAAAAATTAACCATTAATAATTATTATCAGTAATTAAAACTATTTTCCTCTTGGCTTACTAAGAAATTAATTTATTTTTTCGCGCTTTTAAATATTTGGACAGGAATGAGTGAGCACCAATATCGCGAAAATCATCATTAAACATAAAATTGTAATAAAATCCCCCGCATGCAACTTTCACACATGCGGGGGATTTTATTAATGATCAGTTTCAACCTCTAATACTTTCTTCGATCCAGCATCAATCTTAACTTCTTTAACTGTTCGTCCATCTTTTACTTGAACTTCCCACACAGCCTGATTTTCTTTTTCTTGTTCTAATTTCCATTCGATAGGACTACCCTTCTTAGCTGCTTTTTCTGCAATTTGGCTCGCCTCATCACGACTAATTGTCTTACTTGGATCTAATGTATATTTCTTATCATTTTTATCAAGCTTTTCAGATTTATTGGAAATTACTTTACCATCCTTGGCATTAACTTTGACCTTATACTCATTCGCATTGTCAAAGCCTTTTATTGTATATACATATTTACCATTGTCACTTTCTAATTCAACTTCATTGATTTGCTTATTTTGATACTTTTGATTAAATTTATCAATTGCCGCTTGTTGATCAATCTTGATATCACTCTTCTTAGCTAACTTTTCATGTTTAACAGCTGCTTCGATTTGATCATGATGGCCATGTATTGCAACTACCCCAACTGTGCCTCCTGCTCCCAACACAATCCCGCTACAAATACAGGCAGTAATAAGCATTTTCTTAGTCATTTGAGGAAATTTCCTTGATTTTTTCTTATCTGAGTTTGGTTGATGATCTTGTCTTTTTTCGATTTTTTCCGTCATTTTTATTCTTCCCTTCTTAACTTTAGTTGGTAATTTTATTTTACGAAATAATCTGCCAACTAAAACCAAGAACAGGTGAAAGTATGATGAAGAAATCTTCATTTTTGTTTAGGAAGATAAACTGTAAAAATCGTTCCAACTGGTTCATTGTCGCGAATCATAATTTTTCCGTGATATTTTTCAATAATCATTTTAACAATCGAAAGGCCAATCCCCGAACCAGCAACCTTATTGGAATGCGATTCATCTTCACGGTAGAATCTCTCAAAAACTTTTTGGCGATTTTCCTTTGCAATTCCCTGACCTTGATCAGTAACTTTTAAAACTATTTGGCTATCGTCTGCCGTTAACTGAACATTAATCGTTGAATTAGTTGGTGAATATTTGGCCGCATTTTCTAGCAAATTATGAACAAGACTTTGAAAATCACCTTTTGTTATGCGGTAAGATATATTCGGATTTAAGTCAGTAATAAATTTTTGATGATATGCACCTTGGAGTGACTCAACTTCAGCGAAAACAATTTTTGACAAGTTAATTTCTGTTAGTTTTTTAGTCTGATGTCCTTCTAGAATAAGCAGTTCATTTATTAATTGACTCATTTGCTGTGCTTCTTGATCAATGTACTTTAATGACTTGGCAATTAATTCTGGATGCTTATCCCCATGCCTTCTTATTAGGTTTACATGTCCTAAAATTCCAGCAAGCGGTGTCTTCAACTCATGAGAAGCATTCGCAATAAATTCTTTTTCGCGTTGCATTGTACGATACTGCCGTCCTAGCAAATGATTAAAAGACTGGGCAACCTTTCGTACCTCTAATGGTTGTTGCGGAACCGTTAAAGTTTTCAATCGATTGCTTTGGGGCGTGATTGCATCAATTTCATTATCTAAATTAGTCAATGTTTGTGTCCATCGGCGAGCTAAACGATGAATGATGGGGAGAGCAATGATACTTATTGCAAGGTTAATTAACAGCGTCACTATCAAAAGCCAGCACGTTAATTCGATTAAATCATCAACATTAATTGCTACTTTGACGATTCGATTATGGTCTATTTTTTGCTGCCGTAAATAATAGACTCCATGCCGGGTTAACTGTAGATTCTTGATTGCTAAATTCCGCTGATCAATTCGCTTAAATATTTTATGGGCTTTGGGGGAGATATATTTTTGTTCTCCATCAGTGATCTCAATTGCGTCATCGTCTTGACGAGCAACATAAGCATTTAAAAAAGTTTCCTGATTCTTGTTTCTAGGCCAATCTTCTTCAATTGTTTCAATTACTTCTTCTGCCTGCTCATCAGCATAGCGATATATTAAATCAGCAGCAGTCACAACAAAAAGAAAGTTAATAATTACCAAAATTGTTGCAAATAACGTTAAGAAAAGACGAGTTAATTGCCGTGATGCGGTTATTGGACGTGTGTTGTTCATTGCTCATCACCTAATACATAACCAATCCCCCGCACAGTTTTAATTAAATCACGGTACTTACCTAACTTGTTGCGCAAAGCACGGATATAGACATCAACAGTATTGGTCTGACCGTCAAAATTGTAACCCCATATCTCGTTAAGAAGGTCATCACGGGTTTGGACAACTCCTGGTTCTTTAATCAAGGCAGCCATGAGGGAAAATTCTTTAGGTGTTAAATGAACTTGTTTTCCATCAACCATAAATTGATGTTTCAGTAAATTTATTTCAAATGGTCCAAAATTATAATCATGTTTTTCTGCTTTTTCTTGCCCTAATCGTCTTAGAGCAACCCTAATTCGTGCTAAAAGTTCCTCAATTTCAAATGGTTTAGTAATATAATCATCCAATCCTTGATCTAGCGCCATGCTAATATCAGAGGTTTGACTACGAGCAGTAATCATAATAATTGGAACATTACTCGACTGACGAATTCGTCGTAGAACTGTGAGACCATCATAAACCGGGAGCATCCAATCCAATAAGATTAAGGTTATTTCTTTCTCGTTAAATATTTCCAGTGCTTCTCGCCCATCTTTTGCCCAGATAACTTCATATCCTTCTAGTTCTAATTCAGTTATTAAGAAACTTGCAAGACTTTCTTCGTCTTCAACCAACATAATGACAGCTTTCTTCATTATTTTGCCTCCAATTATTTGTCCTATATACTATTTTAGCTGTTTTGATTGCAGGCAAATAAAAAAAGTTTCATATGAAACTTTTTTACTGATAATTAGAATTTTTGTTCAAGCCGATATAAATCATTCAAGAAATTAGCAACAATATTTAATTCATCCATTGAATATTTTGCGGTTAGTTTATCAACCAACTTAGTCTTTATTATTTCATGCATTTGATCATGAACTTTTGCTACTTTTTTCCCATTACTCGTTAATGAATAATATATTTTCTTTTTATCATCAGGATGTTTTACTGAAGGAAGTGATGCAATGTCGATGGGGCAAATTTTTAACCAGGTCGTCATTATTTTCTTACTAATGCTTTTAGGGGCAGTTATTAGAAAGCTCGGATTTCCCCATCCGCAATCAATTAATGACCTAACAAATATTACACTCTACTTTTTATCGCCAATCGTAATTATTAAGGCCTTTGAACAGCCGTTTTCGCGATCACGATTTTATCAATTATTACTATTAATTGTTGGTATCTTTTTGACCTATTTTGTTTCCATTTTGATTGCAAAACTACTTTTTCATAAAGTAAAGGACCAAAATATTCGTCAAATTGCAACTTATGGAAGCATCTATTCTAACAATGGTTTTATGGGCGTTCCATTAGCACAAGGACTTTTTGGAAGTGTGGGTGTCTTCTATGCTGTCGCTTCAATGATTGGTTTTAATGTCATGTCATGGACCCAGGGAATTGGAATTTTTCAAAAACGGCAGCCTCATGATTGGAGAACACAGTTAAAGAAAATTATTTTAAATCCTAATATTATTGCTATTATTACTGGTCTTTTCCTATTCATTAGTTCTTTTCGGTTGCCAAAATTAATTGCTGATTTTATTGATTACACCAGTCCAGCGTTTACTCCACTATCAATGATTGTCATCGGAAGTAATCTTGCCAATCTAAGTATTAAAAATATCAAATTACCAACTGTACTCTGGGGAAGTCTCTTCGTAAGGAATATTTTCTTCCCAATTCTAGGGACAATTATCTTATTATTATTGGGAATCACCGGTGTTCCACTCTTCACCACAGTAATTCTTAGTGCATGTCCAGTAGCAGGATTAGTCGTTCTTTTTACCTTACAATCAAATGGGGATGGACGGCCAGCAACCGTCTTAATGAGTATTTCAACCATTTTGAGTTTAGTAACTATTCCATTAGTCTATTGGTTTGCTAGTTTGTGGTAATGATATATACAATCTTTGAATAAAGTATTAAATATAATAAGCATTTCAAATAACAGCCTCCTTAATCTATGATGGAATTAGATACGTGGAGGCTTTATAAATGAATAAACCATATATTACAATTGAAAATTAAATGCATAGGATCGGGTTAAATTACTGTGATTCTATGCGTTTGTGCTTTAAAAACAAGAAAACGCAAGAACTCTCGCACACACTTTGGGTATTTAAACCAAAGTAGCGAAGGGGCTTGCGTAATGAAATTTATAAAGTTGAAGTGCAAGATAAAAAGGTATGATTCCAATATCCAACTGGGATCATACCTTTTATTCTCTAGATTACTGCTTTTTAAGTTTCTTTAGATAGAAAAACAAGATAAACAATCCTATTACTATACACGCCAATGCACCTGGCCATAAATCTATTCGAATGATCAAAATAAATATAGCATATAAGATTATTGCTATTCCTTCTAAGAAAAAACATTGTTTCTTTAAACAACTAATTAGCCATAATATTGCACAAAGTAAAGAAGATGTAGAAGCAATAATATTCTTATTGTATGCACAATATACAC
>SKER01001022.1_pt1 | contig 25950 bp, 22 predicted proteins | sample 4826961 | NCBI WGS metagenome assembly SKER01 (sample SAMN11008804, study PRJNA524170) | human gut metagenome | biome: Human fecal sample; material: Feces; isolation source: fecal sample from pouch patient p47 | host: Homo sapiens | place: Israel: Tel-Aviv | collected 2016-11-16 | reverse complement strand
TTCACGAATTCTGGGTCATCCAGAGTGTTAAGTTCAGTTGAGTAAGCCATGTGCTTAGTGTACTTAACGTCGATGAAGGCCGGGCCGTCCATCTTCTTCCATTCTTCTACAGCGGCTTGGAATTCAGCCTTGTCGTGAACAGTGAAGGCCTTCATGTTCATACCTTCAGCAACCTTTGCCCAGTCGTTGTCTGGAATGATAACACCTGACAGAGGTTGGTTGGATTCGTCACGCTGTTCTGCTTCGATGAAGCCCAAAGTTTCGTTAGTGAAGACAACAGTCAATACGTGCATGTTGTAGCGAGCCAAAGTAAGCAGTTCTTGGCTCATCATCGCGAAGCCACCGTCACCGGCCAAGTGCCATACTTCACGGTCTGGCATTGCAGTTGCGGCTGCAATGGCAGCTGGTGAGCCGTAACCCATGGTTGCGTACAAGCCTGAAGTAGTCCAGCGTTGCTTGCCGTTCATGTTCAACAGACGTGCGTGGTCCATGTTAACGTTACCAACGTCAATAGCGAAGACAGCGTTGTCTGCGGCTTCCTTGTTGATGACATCCCAGATCGGTTCTTGGCGTACGCGGCCTTCGTCCTTCAAGTGGTCGTCAGCAAATGAAGCAGTCCATGCGTCCCATTCTTCACGGTCGGCCAAAGCAGCCTTGTAAAGTGGTGATTCTTCACGGGCTTCACCGGCGTCGATCAAAGCACGCAAGCTCTTCTTAGCGTCTGCCAGGATTGATACGTCAACTGAGTGACGCTTGCCTTGCTTTTCTGGGTCAACGTCGATTTGGATAACCTTGGCGTTCTTAGGGAACCACAATACTGAGAATGGTGAGTTGTTACCAACCCAAACTACCAGGTCAGTGTGGCCTTGAACTTCGTTAGGAGCCTTAGCACCGAGACGGCCGATAGTCCCCAAGTATGGCTTGAAGCTGTCTTCAACGATACCCTTGCCCAGGTATGAGGACATCATTGGCATCTTGAACTTGTCAGCAAATTCCTTCAATTCTTCGGCAGCGCCTGAAGCACCCAAACCGAAGTAAACAACTGGGTTCTTAGCTTCCTTGATCAACTTAGTTGCGGCTTCAATTGATTCAGCAGTTGGAGCAGCGTAGTTGTCAGCAACGTGGTTGCTTGCGGAAACGCGGTAGTTGTCTTCGATTTCTTGCCAACCGAAGTCCTTAGGAATTACCAAAACAGCTGGACCCTTCTTTGCGTAAGCTTGACGGATAGCAGTGTCCATCAAAACTGGCAAAGCTTCCTTGGTCTTGGCTTGGTGGACCCAAACGGCAACGTCACGGAACCATGGCGTTTCGTCAAAGGCTTGGAAGAAGTTGATGTCTTGACGAGGAGTTGGAACATTGGCTACCAGGGCAACCATTGGGGTCTTGTCGTACTTAGCGTCATACAAGCCGTTCATCAAGTGGATGGCACCAGGGCCAGCTGAACCCATGCAGACACCAAGCTTACCAGTAAGCTTGTATTCTGCTGAGGCAGCCAAGGCACCGGCTTCTTCGTGCCGAACTTCGATGAACTTGATCTTGTCTTGCATTTCGTAGATCGCGTTCATGGTTGAGTCAAAAGAACCACCTGGGAAACCGTAGAGGTGGTCAATGCCCCACTTGTACATAACATCTAAAACGGCGTTTGCGCCCTTAATTTTTGCCATAAGTGAATCTCCTTAAAAATTATTACTTACAGCCCTTTATTAAACCACATTTTTTCACTTTTGCAAGTGCTATCAAAAGCCGCTATATCAATGATAGTCGCATTTTAAGCTAGTTAATTCACAAACTTGCTTTTTCTGGATAAAAATTTTGTGCTATCTTCCCTTTCTTTATTGTGAAAAAGTAGCTAACTTCTGGAGAATATTTTTCGGTGAAGTTTTTATTAATTTTTGAAAAAGTATAAAAGCTATCGATTATTTAAAAAGCAGGCCAGGATCTCTGGTCTGCCTTCTAAAATTATTGCTCTTTACTTCTGAACCTTGGCGTATTTGCCATTTTGTATGTAGACGCTCAAGATGGCCAAGTCAGCCGGGTTGACCCCGGAGATTCTTTCCGCCTGAGCCAGGGTTTCCGGCCGGATCTTGGCGAACTTCTCCCGGGCTTCTGTAGCCAGGCCCTCGATCTGGTCATAGTCGATGTCCTTCGGGATCTTCTTGGCTTCCTGCCGGCGCAGGCGGGCCACTTGAATCTCCTGCTTCTTGATGTAGCCGGCATACTTGATGTCGATTTCCACCTGTTCCTTGACATAGCGGTCCCCGGCCAGCTTCTGCCCAGTCAGACGTTCAACGTCTTCAACCGTCACCCTTGGCCGTCTGAGGAAGACGTCTGCCTTGACCCCGCCGTTTAAGTCAGTTTGGCCTAAACCTGCCAGGTATTCGTTGACGGCAATGGTCGGGTGAACGGTGATTTCGCCCAGCCGGTCCAGGTCTTCCTGGATCAGTTCCTTCTTGACCAAAAATTCAGCATAGCGATCATCGTCAATCAAGCCCAGGTCATGCCCCTTTTCCGTCAAGCGGAGGTCGGCATTGTCGTGGCGGAGAAGCAGGCGGTATTCAGCCCGGCTGGTCAAGAGCCGGTAAGGTTCTTCCGTCCCCTTAGTTACCAGGTCATCGATCAAAACCCCGATATAAGCTTCGTCCCGGCCCAGGGTGAAGGCTGGCTTGCCTTCCGCGCTCAAGGCCGCGTTGATCCCGGCAATCAGGCCCTGGCCGGCGGCTTCTTCATAGCCGGAAGTCCCGTTCATCTGCCCTGCCATATACAGGTGCTTGATCCGCTTGGTTTCCAGGGTGTGGGTTAACTGCCAGGGGTCAACCACGTCGTATTCAATGGCGTAGCCCGGCCGCATCATTTCAACCTTTTCCAGGCCAGCGACCGTGTGCAGCATTTCCAGCTGCACTTCTTCCGGCATGGAGGTTGAAAAGTCCCCGACATAGATTTCTTCCGTCTTCCGCCCTTCCGGTTCTAGGAAGATCTGGTGCCGGTCCTTGTCCGCGAAACGGACGACCTTGGTTTCAATTGACGGGCAGTAGCGCGGCCCTACCCCGACGATGTCACCGGAGAACATTGGTGACCGGTCCAGGTTTTCATTGATGATTTCGTGGGTCTTCGGGTTGGTGTAGGTCATCCAGCAGGAAGTCTGGTCGGTTAGGTAGTCTTCATCCCTGCTGGTAAAGGAGAAGTGGCGGGGCTCCTTGTCGCCCGGCTCTTCTTCGGTCTTGGAATAGTCGATGGTGTGCCGGTTGACCCGGGGCGGCGTCCCGGTCTTAAAGCGGCGCAGCTTGAAGCCCAGTCTCTCCAGGCTTTCAGACAGCTTAATGGCTGGAATCGTGTTGTTCGGACCAGATGAGTAGTTCAGTTCCCCGATAAAAATCCGCCCTCTGGCCGCGGTCCCCGTCGTCAAGACCACGCTCTTGGCTCGGTAGCGGGCCCCGGTGTTGGTCACTACGCCTCGGCATTCCCCGTCTTCAACGATCAAGTCGTCAACGACCGCCTGGCGCAGGGTCAGATTAGGGGTGTTTTCGATGGTCCGCTTCATCTCTTCGTGGTAGTCCCACTTGTCAGCCTGGGCTCTTAATGCCCGGACAGCCGGCCCCTTGCCCGTGTTCAGCATCCGCATCTGGATGTAGGTCTTGTCGATGTTCTTGCCCATCTCCCCGCCTAAAGCGTCGATTTCTCTGACCACGGTCCCCTTGGCCGGGCCGCCGACTGAGGGGTTGCAGGGCATAAAGGCCACCATGTCCAGGCCGATGGTGAGCAGCAGGGTCTTCTCCCCCATCCGGGCACTGGCCAGGGCTGCTTCACAGCCGGCATGGCCGGCGCCGACTACGATCACGTCATATTCGTTTGAAACATAAGTCTTCATTTTTTTCGTCTTCCTTGCCTTCCTCGCTATTTCCCTAAGCAGAACTGACTAAAGAGGTCATTGATCAATTCATCCGGGGCGCTGTCACCAGTGATTTCCCCCAGGCTTTCCCAGGCCCCGGTAAAGTCTATCTGAACCAGGTCAACCGGCATCCCTGACTCAAGCCCGCTGGCCACGTCGGCCAATTGCTGCTTGGCCTTGGCCAAAAGGCCCGCCTGCCGCTGGTTGGTCACCAGGACCTGGTCGTTGGAGTTTTCGATCCCCTTGAAGAAAAGCTTCTTGATCAAGGCTTCCAATTCGTCCAGGTTTTCCTTCATCATGATCGAGGTGCTGATCACTTCACTACCGCTTTCTTTAGCAATCTCAGCCGCGGTCAGCTTCTGGCCCAGGTCCGTTTTGTTCAGCACGATTATCCGCTTTTTGCCGGCGGTCAGTTCCAAAAGCCGCCGGTCTTCTTCCGTCAATTCCTGGCTGCCGTCCAGCAAAAGCAGGATCAAGTCCGCCTGGGCAATGGCCTTCTTCGACCGCTCGACCCCGATTTTTTCCACCTGATCCTCGGTATGGTGAATCCCAGCCGTGTCAATCAACTCCAAGGGCACCCCCTTGACAGACACGAACTCTTCCAGGGTGTCCCGGGTGGTCCCGGCCACGTCCGTCACGATCGCTTTGTCGCTTTGGGTCAGGTAGTTCAAAAGGGAGGACTTGCCCACGTTAGGCCGGCCAACAATCGCTGTCTTCAAGCCGTTTCTGAGGATCTGCCCCTCCTGGGCTGTCTCCAGCAGGCGGTCAATCTTGCCGCTGACGGCTTCCGCGCAAGCCAGCATCTTCTGGGCCGTCACTTCTTCTTCATCGTATTCCGGGTAGTCGATGTTGACTTCGACATTAGCCAAAACATCCAGGATTTCCTGGCGCAGGGCCCGGATTTCCGTCAAAAGGCCGCCGGAAAGCTGCTTGACCGCCACCTGCCGGGCCTTGTCAGTCTTGGCCCGGATGATGTCCATCACGCTTTCAGCCTGGGTTAGGTCGATCCGCCCGTTGACGAAGGCCCGCTTGGTAAATTCGCCCGGGTCAGCCATTCTGGCCCCGTTGGCCAAGAGCAGCTGCAGGATGTCATTGGTGACCACGATCCCCCCGTGGCAGTTGATTTCCACGATGTCTTCCTTGGTAAAAGTCTTCGGCGCCAGCATGACGGAGGCCATGACCTCGTCGATCACCTGCCCGGTCGCCGGGTCCACGATGTGGCCGTAGTTGATCGTGTGGCTGGGAACCTTTTCCAGGTCCTTGCCCTTAAACAAGCGGTTGACAATGGCGACCGCATCTTCCCCGGAGACGCGGACGATGGAGATCCCACCTTCTCCCAGCGGCGTTGAGATCGCCGCGATCGTATCAAATTCCGTTAAACGTTGAACCATCTCGTTACCTCGTTTTTTCCAATAAAAAAAGCGCAATTTCCACCATGAAACATGATGGATAAAGCACTTTCACTACTTTATCTAAAAAACTTTAGATGAATATTCAATTATTTCCGCTTGATCCGCTTATAAGCCCGCCGCATCTTGCGCTGGCGCTCGCGTTCAGCTTCTTCCTTGGCTTCCTGCTCCTTGCGGTACTTGAATGGGTTCTGCAGGACCAGGGTCTGGCCAACCTGGAAGAGGTTGGAGATCACCCAGTAAAGGGAGATCGCGGACTGGAAGACGATGGCCCAGATCCCGACCATGATGGCCATGACATAGCTCATCATCTTAGTCATCGTGGTCTGGGAAGACTTAGGCACCGACAAAGTCGCGATGTATGAGGACAGGAAGGTAAATACCGTTGCCAAAATCGGCAGGATGTAGTATGGGTCTGGCTTGCCCAGGTCCATCCACAAGAATTTACCATTCTGCATCTCTGGCGTCCGCCAGATGGCCTGGTACAGGGCCCACATAACCGGCAACTGGATCACCATCGGCAGGCAGCCGGCGTAAGGATTGACGCCCGCTTCCTTGTAAAGCTTCTGCGTTTCTTCGTTCAGCTTGTTCCGGGTCTCCAGGTCCTTGCTGGAATACTTCTCCTGCAAGGCCTTCAGTTCCGGCTGGATCTCCTGCATCTTTCTGGTGCTGTTGATCTGCACCGCGTTCAAAGGCAGGAGGATCACCCGGATGATAACCGTAAAGATGATGATGGCCCAGCCGTAGCTGCCCCCGCAGACTTTGGCAATCCAAAGCACGAACTGGGAGAGGTAGTAAACTACCCAGGCATCCCACCAGTTGCTGGAATTATGGGAGATCGGCGTTGGCTTCTGGGTAGTCTGCGTGGCGCAGCCGCTCAGAACAAGGGCAAAAACCGTCACCAGTGCCAGAGCGGCCAGAAGGCGCTTGGTACTCTTCTTCGATAAAATGTCCTTCACTATTTTTCCTCTTTATTTGGCATTTCTTCAATGACGTGGGCCAGGTTCAGCGCGTGAAGCAGGTTTTCCCGCGTCTTTTCCCAATCGAAATCGCGAGCGTAGGGCCTGGCAATCACCAAGAAGTCCAAGTCCGGCGCAATCCGGTCCCGGTTCTCGGTCAACACCGCCCTGATGTAGCGCTTGAGACGGTTGCGCACGACGGCCGTGTGACCGACCTTCTTGCCGACAGAGATGCCGACGCGAAAATGCTTATTCTGCTTTCTATGCAGGACGTAGATCACAAAAGCCCGGTTGGCAACTGATTCGCCATTTTCAAAGACGGTCTGAAAATCCTGTTCAGATTTAACTCGATATGACTTTCTCAAAGCTCTTTACACTCTTGCAAATTAAAAAAACCACTGGGATTCAGTGGCTTAAGCAGATAATACGTTTCTACCCTTTGCACGGCGTCTAGCCAAAACCTTACGGCCGTTGCTTGTAGCCATACGCTTCATGAAGCCGTGAACGCGTGAACGGTGACGCTTCTTAGGTTGGTAAGTTCTCTTAGTTGACATATCTTTGCACCTCCATTTTTTAGTGCTACGTGCACAATTTCTTATCTAGAATAGCACGGAAATCGAAAAAAACCAAGCTTTTTCTTGCAAACTTGCCCGATTTTTTCCTTAGACTGCCTGAGCCTGATCCCCCGCCTGTGGACAGAAAGCAGACCGCGAAAAAATTTTTTCCCGGCAATCAACAGGCTTTTTTGCAGACTTATCCACAGTCCACACCCTGTCAAAAACTTTTTCAACACCCTGTGGATATGTCTGGTCAAAACCAGGCTCTCCTTTTGCCGCTCTAGGAAAAGTTGTCCACAAGGCTTATCCACTTTTGACCAATTTTGATAAAATTATCAGCAGAGTTAACAGGCTACTTTTTATTTCTTGTCCACAGCCTGTGGATTCTTGATTTATTTCTTCCACCTGTGGAAAACCTGGTCAGTAAATGCTAAAATAATTTTGCTAAACGATTTTTTGGAGGGAATGTTTTTTGTTCGATTTAGAAAAATTCTGGGATAGCTTCAACGCTGAAATGCGGTCCGAATTTAACGAAGTATCCTACAATGCCTGGTTCAAAAACACCAAGCCCGTCTCCTTCAACAAGGACACCCATGAATTGGTAATCTCCGTCCAAACCCCCGTGGCAAAGGGGTATTGGGAGCAAAACATCTCCGCTAACCTGATCCAGTCGGCTTATGCCTACGCGGGAATCGATATCTACCCGGTTTTCGTCGTTAAAAACGGCCCGGCGTCCAGCAGCGAAAGAATGCTGGAGCCCCAGCCGCAGGCCAAGCCCGAGAAAGCCCGGCCGCAAGGCCGCGAATTCACCAAGGACCTGCGCTTAAACGAGAAGTACACCTTCGAGAACTTCATTCAAGGCGAGGGCAACAAACTGGCTGCCGGGGCCGCTTTGGCGGTTGCCGACAACCCGGGGACCTTCTACAACCCCTTGTTCATCTTCGGGGGCGTGGGCCTTGGTAAAACCCACTTGATGCAGGCGATCGGCCACCAGATGCTGGCGGAAAGACCAGATGCCAAGGTTGTCTACATTCAAAGTGAGACTTTTGTCAACGACTTCATCAATTCCATTAAGAACAAGACCCAGGACAAGTTCCGGGAGAAATACCGGACAGCTGACCTGCTCTTGGTCGACGACATCCAGTTCTTCGCCAAGAAGGAAGGGATTCAGGAAGAATTTTTCCATACTTTTGAGACTCTCTATAATGATCAAAAGCAGATCGTCATGACCAGTGACCGGCTGCCAACGGAAATTCCCGACCTGTCCGAGCGGCTGGTCTCGCGTTTTGCCTGGGGACTGCAAGTTGAAATCACCCCGCCAGACCTGGAAACCCGGATCGCCATCCTGCGCAAGAAGGCTGAATCCGAAGGCCTGGAGATCGATGAAAGCACCCTGGACTATGTGGCCAGCCAGGTCGATACTAATATCCGGGAGCTGGAAGGGGCCCTGGTCAAAGTCCAGGCCCAGGCCACCATTCAAAAGCAGGACATCAACATTGGCTTAGCCCGGTCGGCTTTAGCCGACCTCAAGCTGGTCCAGAAGAGCAGGGGACTGCAGATTTCAAAGATCCAGGAGGTCGTGGCCAACTACTTCCAGACCTCAGTGCCGGACCTTAAAGGAAAGAAGCGGGTAAGGCAGATCGTCATCCCGCGTCAGATTGCCATGTACCTGTCCCGCGAGCTTACCGATGCCAGCCTGCCAAAAATCGGCCAGGAATTCGGGGGCAAGGACCACACGACCGTGATGCATGCCTGCGACAAAATCGCCCGGCAGATCAAAACGGACACTGAAATCAAGTCTGCTGTTTCCGACCTGCGGCAGATGCTGGAAAGATAGGTCCGTTGATAACTTGTGGACAAGTCCGTGATTTATCCACAGTTTTTCAACTGGCAAAAGTCCGGATTACCGGGCTTCCGGTTAGTTATCAACAGAATTCACAGGACCTACTACTACAACTATCTATATATAAACAAATAATTAAATAAAGAGAGCAGCAAACTAACCAAGGAGGACCAGATGAAATTTACTGTACAACGCAATCTTTTTATCAATGACTTGAATTCCGTTTTAAAGGCAGTTTCTTCAAGAGCCCAGATTCCGATTTTGAGCGGGATCAAGCTGGACCTGACGGAAACTGAACTGATCATGACTGGCAGCAATGCCGATATTTCCATTGAACTGAGCCAACCGGTTTCTGATGACTTACGGGTTGAATCAACTGGCTCCATTGTCGTGACAGCCCACTTGTTCAGCGAAATCGTCCGCAAATTGCCAGGCAGGGAATTCACTTTTGAAGTCAAGGAAGGCAACCAGATCCAGATCACCTCTGACAAGGCGGACTACGTAATCAACGGCCTGGACGCCAGTGCCTACCCGCGCCTGCCGGAAATTGCCGGAACTTCCTTCAGCCTACCGCCTAAGACCCTGCGGGAACTGATCACCCAGACTGTTTTCGCCGTATCCACCGAAGAAAGCCGGCCAACTCTGACCGGGGTCAACTTCAGCTTCAAGAACGGGCAGATCAAGGCCGTGGCTACTGACTCCCACCGCCTGTCCCAAAGAATCGTCGACATCGCGGCCGGTCCAAGCGAAGACCTGTCCCTGATTATCCCGGGCAAGAACCTGCAGGAACTAGCCCAGATCATCGGCGACGCTGACCAGGACATCAAGGTTTACCTTGGCGACAGCCAGATCCGCTTTGAATTTGAAAACCTGTCCTTCTACACCCGTCTTTTGGAAGGGGCCTACCCAGACGTTGACCGCCTTTTGCCAACTGAGTCAACGACCAGCGTGCAGTTCGCCGTTTCTGACTTGATGCAGACATTGAGCCGGGCCAGCCTCTTGACCCACGCCAACCGGACCAACGCCGTCCAAATGACTTTGAACGTGGCTGACCAAACCGTCCTGGTTTCCGGTAATTCCCCGGAAGTCGGAAAGATTGAGGAAGAAGTCGGCTTCAGCAGCTTAACTGGCCGGGACCTGACCATTTCCTTCAACCCGGACTACATGGCCGCTGCCCTGCGGGCCTCAGTAACTGACTCCGTCATCATCAACTTCACGGAAAGCCTGCGGCCATTCACGGTCGTGCCAAATGACCAGTCAGTTGAATTCGTGCAGCTGATCACCCCAATCCGAACTTTCTAAAACAGACTGCCAATAATTCACAAAAGCCACTCTCCGGAGTGGCTTTTTTTCGACTATTTTTTCATACAAGCGTTTTTTTACGGCTTTAAGCCCAAAATACCTGCTTTATGTACCACGATACTAAATGGGTAAATAAGCGCTCTGAGGCCCTAAAAAAGGCCTTCTTGATTGAGTTTCCCTGGAAAAAAGACTATAATTTATAAGTGGAATACTAGTTTTACATTGGTGAAGGTGAAGACTATCGAAACTTTTGCGATTAATGGTGAATTCATCACCCTCGGACAATTTTTGAAAGATGAATGTATCGTTTCCTCGGGCGGGCAGGCCAAGTGGTACCTCAAGGACAGTCCAGTTCTGGTCAATGGGGACAAGGAAGACCGCCGGGGCAGGAAGCTCTATCCTGGTGACCGTTTGAGCGTTGCCGGCAAGGAATATGAGCTGGTTCAGGGACTTTAATGTACCTGGGCCGGTTTAAGCAGAGCGGTTTCCGCAACCTGGCTCTCCTTGACCTGGAATTTGACCCACACGTGAACGTTTTTCTGGGTGAAAATGCCCAGGGCAAGACCAATCTGCTGGAAGCAATCTACTTTCTGGCCCTTAGCCGGTCCCACCGGACCAGCAATGACCGGGAGATGATTGCCTTCGGCCAGGACTTTGCCAGCCTGGCTGGCCGGGTGCACAAGCGCCAGCTGGACCTTGACCTGCGCATCGTCATCAGCAAGAAGGGCAAGAGCGCCTGGGTCAACCGGGTCGAGCAGGCCCGGCTGTCCAAGTATGTGGGCCACCTTAACGCCATCCTCTTTTCTCCGGAAGATCTGGAATTGGTGAAGGGGGCCCCTTCTTTGCGCCGGCGCTTCATGGACCTGGAATTCGGCCAGATCAATCCGGAATATCTCTATTTCGCCAGCCAGTACCGGCAGCTGCTCCAGCAGAGAAACAACTATCTCAAGCAGCTGGCCCGCCGGCAGGCCAGTGACCAGGTCCTGCTCGGGGTCTTAACTGAGCAGGTGGCCACGGCGGCCAGTGAACTGATCTGGCGGCGCTACCGCTATTTGGCTGACCTCAACCGCTACGCGGCCGAGGCCTACCGGGCCATCAGCGGGCAAAGAGAAGAGCTGCGGGTCCTTTACCGGCCTTCAGCCAAGGAGATTACGGCTGCAGACCAGCCGGCCCAGATCAAGCAGAAGATGCTGGACCGCTTTGCGGAGATCGCTGACGATGAGCTCAGACGGGCCACGACCCAGCTGGGTCCCCACCGCGACGACCTGGAATTCCAGCTGGACGGCAAAAATGCCCACCTGTTTGCCTCCCAAGGGCAGCAGCGGACCATTGCCCTCAGCCTGAAACTGGCGGAAATCCAGCTGATCAAGCAGCTGACGGGAGAAGAGCCGATTCTGCTTTTGGACGACGTGATGAGCGAACTGGACCAGAACCGCCAGGCAGCCCTGCTCAATTTCATCCATGGTCAAACCCAGACTTTTATTACGACAACCGATCTGGATGGTATTTCCCAGGAAATAGTCAAACAGCCGCGAATTTTTTACATCCATTCCGGCAAAATTATAGAAAAAGAGGAAGGATTAAATGGCAGACGAAGATAACAAGTTGAAGAAGGCCAAGCAGTTTGAACGAGAAGCTGACAAGTACAATGCCAGCCAGATTCAAGTCCTTGGCGGCCTGGAAGCCGTACGCAAGCGCCCGGGGATGTACATTGGCTCAACCAGCTCCCAGGGCTTGCACCACCTGGTCTGGGAAATTATCGACAACGGGATCGACGAAGCCCTGGCTGGTTTCGCGACCAAGATCGAAGTCACCGTCAACGAAGACAACAGCGTGACTGTCCAAGACGACGGGCGGGGGATCCCGGTCGACATCGAAAAGAAGACCGGCCGGCCAGCCGTTGAAACTGTTTATACGGTTCTGCACGCCGGTGGTAAGTTCGGCGGTGGCGGATACAAGGTTTCCGGCGGTCTGCACGGGGTCGGGGCTTCCGTTGTCAACGCCCTGTCCACCAAGCTGAACGTCACTGTCATGCGGGATGGCAAGAAGTACCACATCGCCTTTGACCACGGCCGGGTCGTTGAAGAGCTGAAGGAAGTCGGCACAGTGCCTTTGACTGAACACGGGACCATCGTCCACTTCTGGCCGGACCCGAACATCTTCACGGAAACCACGGTTTTTGACGACAAGATCTTGAAGAACCGGATCCGGGAACTGGCCTTCTTGAACAAGGGGCTGAAGCTGACCTTCACTGACAAGCGGAAGGACACGGCGGAAACCGACGTCTACCACTTCGAAGGCGGGATCAAGGAATACGTCTCCTTCCTCAACCGGGGCCAGGAGGTACTTTTTGACGAGCCAATCTACGTGGAAGGCAAGTACGAGGGCATTGACGTTGAAGTATCTTTGCAGTACACGACCGGCTACAAGACAACCTTGATGACTTTTGCCAACAACATCCACACTTATGAAGGCGGGATGCACGAGGCGGGCTTCAAGACGGCCTTGACCCGGGTGGTCAACGACTACGCCCACAAGGCCAAGATCTTGAAGGAAAACGACGACAACCTGTCCGGGGAAGACATCCGGGAAGGGATGACGGCCGTGATTTCCGTCAAGCACCCGAACCCGCAGTTTGAAGGGCAGACCAAGACTAAGCTGGGCAACTCCGACGCCAGAACTGCCGTTGACCGCGCCTTCTCAGAAACCTTCTCCACTTTCTTGATGGAAAACCCGCAGGTGGCCCGCAAGATCGTGGAAAAAGGGCAACTGGCTGAAAGAGCCAGAGTTGCCGCCAAGCGCGCCCGGGAAGTTACCCGGAAGAAGTCCGGCCTGGAAATCGCCAACCTGCCAGGCAAATTGGCCGACAACACTTCAAATGACCCGAACATCTCAGAACTCTTCATCGTCGAAGGGGACTCCGCCGGCGGCAGCGCCAAGCAAGGGCGGAGCCGGCTGACCCAGGCCATCCTGCCCATCCGGGGGAAGATCCTGAACGTGGAAAAGGCCTCAATGGACCGGATCCTGGCCAACCAGGAAATCCGGACTCTGTTTACGGCCCTGGGGACCGGCTTTGGGGCAGACTTTGACGTCTCCAAGGCCCGCTATCACAAGCTGATCATCATGACTGACGCCGACGTCGACGGGGCCCACATCCGGACCCTGCTCTTGACCCTCTTCTACCGCTACATGCGGCCGATGATCGACAAGGGCTATGTTTACATCGCCCGTCCGCCTCTGTACCAAGTGCGCCAGGGCAAGCTGATCAAGTACCTGGACACTGATGAAGAACTCCACGACTACCTGGGGTCATTGCAACCAAGCCCGAAGCCAATCGTGCAGCGCTACAAGGGGCTGGGGGAAATGGACGCTGAGCAATTGTGGGAGACGACCATGGACCCTGAAAACCGCCGCCTGGACCGGGTGGACCCGGGATACGCCAAGGACGCGGATGAAGTCTTTGAAATGCTGATGGGCAACGAAGTTGGCCCGCGGCGCAAGTTCATCGAAGACAATGCCCAATATGTTGAAAACTTGGATGCTTAATGGGAGGTAGGAATGGATAACGAAAATCAAGGACAAGACCGGCGGATCAGAAATGTCGATCTGACGCAAACGATGCGGAGCTCCTTCTTGGACTACGCCATGTCCGTCATCGTGGCCCGGGCTTTGCCAGATGTCCGCGACGGCTTGAAGCCGGTTCAGCGGCGGATCCTGTACGGGATGAACGAGCTGGCCGTGACTCCGGACAAGCCTTACAAGAAGAGTGCCAGAATCGTCGGGGACGTCATGGGTAAGTACCACCCGCACGGCGACTCCTCCATCTACCTGGCCATGGCCCACATGGCCCAGGACTTTGCCTACCGCTACATGCTGGTAGACGGGCACGGTAACTTCGGTTCCGTCGACGGCGACCGGCCGGCCGCCATGCGTTATACTGAAGCCAGAATGAGCAAGATTGCCGTGGAAATGCTCCGCGACATCAACAAGAATACGGTTGACTGGCAGAGAAACTACGACGACACGGAAAATGAACCGACCGTCCTGCCAGCCAGAATTCCTAACCTCCTGGTCAACGGTTCCAGCGGTATCGCGGTCGGGATGACTACCAACATTCCGCCGCACAACCTGTCTGAAGTCATTTCCGGCATTCACATGCTGATGAAGAACCCGGACGTGACGACCAAGGAACTGATGAAGGCCATCCCAGGGCCGGACTTCCCAACCGGCGGGATCTTGATGGGCCGGGGCGGGGTCCTGCACGCTTATGAAAGCGGCAAGGGCAACATCGTCGTCCGGGCCAAGACCGAAATCGAAACTGAAAAGAGCGGGCGGGAAAGAATCATCGTCAGCGAGATTCCTTACCTGGTCAACAAGGCCGAACTGGTCCAGAAGATCGCTGAACTGGCCCGCGACAAGGTGATCGACGGCATTACCGGGGTGCGGGATGAATCCGACCAGAGCGGGATGCGGATCACGATTGACGTGCGCCGGGATGCCAGCGCCAGCGTGGTTTTGAATAACCTCTTCAAGGAAACTCAGATGCAGTCCAACTTCGCCATGAACATGGTGGCGATCGTGGACGGGGCACCGAAGTTCCTGACCTTGAAGCAGATGCTGCAGTACTACCTGGCTCACCAGGAAGACGTCATCACCCGCCGGACCAAGTTTGACTTGGAAAAGGCTGAAGCCAGAGCCCACATCCTGGAAGGTTTGCGGGTAGCGCTGGATCATATCGACGAAATCGTCAGCTTGATCCGGAACTCTGAATCAAGCGACATCGCCAAGGCGGGCTTGATCAGCCGCTTTGACCTGGACGACCGCCAGGCCCAGGCTATCCTGGACATGCGTCTGGTCCGCCTGACCGGTTTGGAAAGAGACAAGGTCGAAGGCGAATACCAGGAGCTTTTGGTCAAGATTGCCGACTACAAGGACATTCTGGCCAAGCCTGAAAGAATCGACCAGATTATCTACGACGAGCTGCTGGACATCCAGAAGCGCTTCGGTGACAAGCGCCGGACCCAGATTACGGCCAGCGAAGTGGTCACGATCGAAGACGAAGACTTGATCGAAGAACAAGACGTCCTGTTGACTTTGAGCCACCAGGGCTATGTCAAGCGGATGCTGATCGACGACTTCAAGACCCAAAACCGCGGCGGCAGGGGGATCAAGGGGATGGGCGTCCAAAAGGGCGACTTCATCGAGCACCTGCTCTACTCAAGTACCCACGACTACCTCTTCTTCTACACCAACAAGGGCAAGGTCTACATGAAGAAGGCCTACGAAATCCCAGAATACGGCAGAAGCGCCAAGGGGCTGCCAATCGTCAACCTCCTGCAGCTGGACAAGGGCGAGCACATCCAGACCGTGGTCAACCTGCCGCAAGGGCATGACGACGACTACGCCTTCTTCATCACCAAGCTGGGGACGGTCAAGCGAACCAAGATCCGAGAATTTGAAAATATCCGGACCAACGGTTTGATCGCCTTGACCTTGAAGGATGGCGACGAACTATCCAACGTCCTGACCACTGACGGCCAGCAGAACATCTTGATCGCTACCCACCAGGGCTACGCCGTGACCTTCAATGAAGATGACGTCCGGGCCATGGGGAGAAGCGCGGCCGGCGTCCGGGGGATCAACCTCCGCGAAGGCGACTACGTGGTTGGCTCCGGGATCTTGAAGCCGGAAGACGAAGTTCTGACTATCTCGGAAAAGGGCTACGGCAAGCGGACCGCGGCTAGCGAATACCCGGTCAAGGGCCGGGGCGGCAAGGGGATCCAGACCGCCAAGATCGGCGAAAAGAACGGTCCTCTGGCTGGCGTGGCCGTGGTTGACGGGCAAAGCGACATCATGCTGATCACCACTGACGGGATCATGATCCGCTTCAAGACCAGCGATGTCTCCCAGACTGGCCGGTCAACTATGGGCGTCCGCCTGATCAAGGTGGCTGACGGCAATGCCGTGGCAAGCATGGCAGTCGTGCCGGCTGAAGCTGAAGGCGAAAGCGAGCCGGAAACGGAAGTTTAGCGGCAAAGAAGCAGAAAAAAGTAAGATAAAATAAAAAATTACCAGCATTTTTGGCGTAATAGTTAGTGGGAAGAAAATCCCGGATCACGTGTAAAAAATGTTTGGTAATTTTTTTATTTTGTGCTAAAATTAGGCATTGCGAGTAATTAGATCAATTACTCCTTGTTCTTGATTTTAGCAAGAACCATTTAGTCCAAAAGGAGGTGCAATAGTCTATGACAACCAAGTACGAAATTACTTACATCATCAAGCCAGACGTTGACGATGAAGCAAAGAAGGCCATTATTGACAAGTACACTAAGGTGATCGCTGACAATGGTGGTGAAATGGTTGAAGCTAAGGACTGGGGCAAGCGTCGTTTCGCATACGAAATCGAAAAGTATCGTGAAGGTAGTTACTACATCATGACCTTCACTGCTGAAGACGCTGCAGCTGTCAACGAATTTGCCCGTTTGAGCAAGATTGACGACTCAGTTCTGCGTTCAATGACTGTCAAGTTAGACAAGTAATTGTAGTTTCCCGTAATACAGGAATAGGAAGGAAATAAGTATGATCAATAACGTTGTACTTGTTGGCCGTTTAACACGTGATCCTGAATTACGTACTACTGGGAGCGGCATCTCGGTTGCTACGTTCACTTTAGCCGTTGACCGGCAGTTTACCAATGCATCAGGCCAGAGAGAAGCGGACTTCATCAGCTGCGTGATTTGGCGCAAGGCTGCGGAGAACTTCTGCAACTTCACCAGCAAGGGCAGTTTGGTGGGCATCCAGGGCCGAATCCAGACCAGAAACTATGATAACAAGGACGGCCAGCGAGTTTACGTGACAGAAGTCCTCGTGGACAACTTCTCACTGCTCGAATCACGCCGCGAGCGTGAAAGCCGTCAGCAAAACGGCGGATTTGGCGGCCAAGGTCAAAGCCAAAACACCGGCTTCAACACCGGATTTGGCGGCGACAGCGGCTACGCCAACAACAACGCCTTCGGCAGCCCGGCCCAGTCAAACGGGCCAGCTAATGCCGGATTCAATGAAGATAACAAGAAAGATGCCGGCGGAGACACGAACACCAACCCGTTCGACAGCTCTGACGATGCAATCAACGTCTCAAATGACGATCTTCCATTTTAAAATTACACAAGAAAGGATCTGAAGACATGCCTCAACAAAGAAGAGGTGGTCGTCGTCGCCGCAAGGTTGACTTCATCGCAGCCAACCACATCGACTACGTAGACTACAAGGATGTTGATCTGTTGAAACGTTTTATCTCAGAAAGAGGTAAAATCTTGCCACGTCGTGTCACTGGTACTAGCGCTAAGAACCAACGCAAGGTTGCTAACGCTATCAAGAGAGCCCGGATTATGGGCCTCTTGCCATTCGTAGCTGAAGACTAAGCAGCAGGATCAATAAGCAAATAAAGAGACCGAAAGGAGCTGGACTCCTCCCGGTCTCTTTTTCTTTTCTGTTTTGTGGCGGGCGGCAATAGGTTATAATGGGAGTAGTTTAATCTGCTTTAAAGATGTGGAAGAATTTTATGAAAAACTTTTTACGCAAACTTGAATTGCCAGAATTCGTCCGGGATTCCAGATTAATCATTGCCTTCTCCAGCATCGCCTTCTTGACGGTGCTGAGCACGGTTGTGGCTTTCTTCATCAACCGGATCTTCGGGGTGGCGCTTTTGCTGGTCTTGATCGTGGATGTCTTTTGGGTCGTTTTCGGCGTTTACATTCTCGCGAAAAATACCAACAATTACGCGGCCAACCTCTCCTACCGGATTAAACGGGGGGAGCAGGAGGCCATGATCAAGATGCCGCTGGGGATCCTCCTTTACGACGAGTCCCGGCACATCCAATGGGTCAACCCTTACTTGCAGCTCTATCTGGGCGACAAGGACGCCATCGGCAAGACGATTACGGCGGTCGACCGAAAACTGGGCAAGCTGGTTGAAGAAGCCCTTGAGGCCCAGACTTCGGAAAGCAAGGTGGTCAAGTGGGGGGATCACCAATTTGAAATGGTTGTCCAAGACAGCATCGGGGTCATCTACCTGCTCGACATTACCCGTTATGCCGACCTGGCCGACAAGTACCGGGCTGAGCGCCTGGCTATCGGGCAGATTTTTGTCGACAACTACGACGAGCTCAGCGAGCGGATGCACGACCAGGAACTGGCTAGAACCAGCACCTACCTGCAGACGACCTTGAACGACTATGCCAAGAAGTTCAAGGCCTACTTGAAGCGGATTGATGAGGACCACTTTTTGCTTCTGGCCCACTTGCAGGACCTGGAAGCCATGGAAGAAGATAAGTTTTCAGTTTTGGACAAGATCCGCCTGGAAACCAGCCGGAACAACACTCCTTTGACCTTGTCGGTCGGGATTGCCTACGGGGGCGAGTCGCTGAGAAAGATCGCCAACCAGGCCCAGGCCAACTTGGACCTGGCCCTTGGCCGGGGCGGGGACCAGGTGGTCCTTAGGGAACTGGGCCAGGTAGCCCGCTTCTACGGGGGCAAGTCCAACCCAATGGAGAAGCGCACCCGGGTCCGGGCCAGAATGGTTTCCCAGGCCTTGGGCGAGCTCTTCAAGGATGTTGACCAGGTCTTCGTCCAGGGGCACCAGCGGCCCGATATGGACTCTGTCGGCAGCGGGATCGGGGTTGTCAAGATCGCCCGCCTGCACGGGGCCAAGGCCCACTTTTTGCTAGACACAGCCCACTGCAACTATGACGTTGACCGCCTGGTCAAGAAGATGCAAGCGGCAGACCCCCAGCTGGACCTTTTTGTTAGTCCGGATGAGGCCAACGCGGTCGCGACGGACAACTCCCTTTTGGTCATGGTGGACCACTCCAAGTACTCCATCACTTATGACCAGCGCCTCTATGACCGCTTGAGGAACCGGATCGTGGTGATCGACCACCACCGGCGGGGGGAAGAATTCCCGGAGAACCCGATGCTGACTTATGTGGAGCCATATGCTTCCTCAGCCAGCGAACTGGTGACGGAAATGGTCGAATACCAGCAGCCGGCTGAAGACAACCGGGTTTTGACCAACCTGGAAGCCACGGCCATGCTGGCCGGGATCACGGTCGACACCAAGGAATTCTCCTTGCGCACGGGGACGAGAACCTTTGACGCGGCCAGCTACCTGCGGTCGATCGGGGCGGACTCCTCGGTGGTCAGTGAGCTTTTGAAGGAAGACATTTCCAGCTTCCTGGTCAAGAGCCACCTGGTGGCCAGCCTGCAGATGCTGCGGCCGAAGATGGCGGTCATGCAGGGGCCGGAGGACAAGGTGATCGACCCGATCTTGACGGCCCAGGCAGCCGATATGGCGCTTGATTTGGAAGGGGTGTCGGCATCTTTTGCCATCACCAGAAGAAGCGGGGACAAGGTCGGGATTTCAGCCCGGTCGATGGGCCACATTAACGTCCAGGTGATTATGGAGAAGCTGGGCGGGGGCGGCCACTTGTCCAACGCGGCGACCCAGATCAAGGATATTAAGGTCAAAGAAGCCAGTCAGCGCTTGCTGGCGGCAATTGACGAATATCTGGAAGAAAACAGTTAAAGAAGAAAAGGAGCAATGAACGATGAAAGTTATTTTTATGCAAGACGTTAAGGGCAGAGGCAAGCGGGGCCAGGTCAAGGACGTGCCGGACGGCTACGCCCAAAACTACCTGATCAAGCGGGGCCTGGCCAAGGAAGCCAACAAGGGCAACCTGAACACCCTGAAGCGGGTGGAAGCCAATGAAAAGGCTGAATACGAAGCTCAAAAGGCAGCTGCCCAAGAGATCAAGAAGCAGCTGGAAGCTGACGAAACTGTGGTTGAACTGAAGTCCAAGGCCGGCAGCGACTCCCGCCTCTTCGGTTCAATCTCCAGCAAGAAGATCATCGAAGGCCTGGACAAGCAGTTCGGCATCAAGCTGGACAAGCACAAGCTGGAACTGCGGGAACCAATCAAGGTTCTGGGCTACACTAATGTGCCAGTCAAGCTCTTCAAGGGCGTTGAATCAAAGGTCCGGGTCCACGTTACCCAAGAAAATTAGGAAGCTGAAAGAAGCCGTGATTGATGGATAATCTTGTCACGCAGCAGATCCCGCATGATTCTGCTGCTGAAAAAGCCGTTTTAGGGGCGATTTTCATTGATCCCGAAGTCATCAACGAAGTCAGCTCGGTCTTAGAGCCGGCTGACTTTTATGAACATGCCAACCGCCTGGTCTATAGCGCCCTTTTGGCCCTCTATGACGAGAGCAGGTCAATCGACCTGGTTACCTTGCAAGAGGAGCTCAAGCGGCGGGGACAATTGGAAGAACTGGGCGACATGGCCTACGTGTCAGAGCTTTTGCTGGCAACGCCAACTGCCTTTCACGCCAAGGACTATGCCCGCATCGTCCACCAGAAGGCCCAGCTGCGCAACTTGATCAATGCCAGCCAGAAGATCATCTCCAGTGCCATTCAAGGGTCCGACAGCGTGGATGAGATCCTCAGCAACGCTGAAAATGAGATCATGAACGTCTCCAATGAAAAGGGGAGCGGGGGATTTCATAAGATTGAGGACCTGGTTGCCGGAGCCTTTGAGCAGATTTCAAATAATGCCCAGAATCAGGACGCGGTCACGGGTTTACGGACGGGTTTTGCCTATCTGGACGAGATGACGACGGGGCTGCATGATGACGAATTGATCATTTTGGCGGCCCGGCCGGGTGTCGGGAAGACCTCTTTTGCCATGAACATCGCCAAGAATGTGGGCATTACTGAGAAAAAGCCGGTAGCGGTCTTCTCCCTGGAAATGTCTGGTGAGCAGCTGGTCCAGCGGATGCTGGCGTCAACGGGCTTGATCGACTCCCAGCACCTCAGAACGGGGATCCTGGACAGGGATGAGTGGAACCAGCTGGACATGGCAGCGAGTGTCTTGCGGCAGGCTCCGATCTATATCGATGACACGCCGGGGATCAAGATCAGCGAAATCCGGGCTGAGTGCCTGGCCCTGCAAAAGGAGCTGGGCGACCTGGGCTTGGTCGTGATCGACTACCTGCAGCTGATTGAAGGGCCAAAGACTGAGTCCCGCCAGCAGGAAGTTTCCGCGATCTCCCGCCAGCTCAAGAAGATGGCCAAGGAATTGCACGTGCCGGTAATCTCCCTGTCGCAATTGTCGCGGTCAGTTGAGCAGCGGCAGGACAAGCGGCCAATTTTGTCAGACTTGCGGGAATCCGGGTCAATCGAACAGGACGCCGACATCGTTGGCTTCCTCTACCGGGACGACTACTACCGGGATGAGGATGCTGACGGCGAGGAACCGAAGGAAGATCCGGAAAATGTTGAAGTTGAAGTTATTATTGAAAAGAACCGGTCAGGCCGGCGGGGATCAGCCAAGCTGATGTTCTCCAAGCCTTACAACCGCTTCTCCAACCTGGACCCAGGCCATGAGGCCCAGGGGTAGGGGAAAGACAGCAAAAAAGCGCGAATCGTTGCTGATTCGCGCTTTTTGTTATTCTTGCTTGATGTCGTAGGCATCAAAGAAGATTGGCCCTTTCTTTGAGTCATTGAAATTCGGCCGGTTCTTGTAAGGATCCTCGCTCCTGTTGAAGGGCAGGGTAAGGCTCTGCCGGGCCGTTTCAATGATGTTGTTAAAAATCTGCCGGAAGATAGCCCGCATTTCCGGATCCATGGCAAAGTATGCCCGGCCAAAGCGGTAGGTGCCGGTAAAACCACTGATCTGTTTGATCTTAGTGATGTCCAGGCTGCCAAAAGCCTCAAAAAGGGCGGACCACATCTGCCCTCTTTTTTCCGCGGGAATCTGGTGGTTGAAGGCGATCAGGGAGTGGCGGATCACCCGGGCTGTAGCCGTGAGGCCCTCTTGCGCCAAAACATAGCTGTCCCGGCCAACGCTCCAGGTTCTTGGGTCGTGCTGGCTGAGGGCTGGCTGGGTGCACTTGACGACCAGGACGCGCTCAGTATGGTCCAGCATGCAGCCGACAATGGAGCTTTCCGGGATGTAGGTCTTCATCTTTTTGATATTGTCCTGGAAGCCGCTAGTCCCGTAAATCTGGTGCCGGTAGCCAGGCCCGTCAAAGCTGTAGGACTTGATGACCCGGGCTTGAATCTGCGGATCAGCAAAGGCCAAAGCGTAGTGGGCGTAGTTGCCCCCCTTGGAGTGGCCGGTGATATAGATCCGGTCATTTGGGTAGGCCTGGCCGATCTGGTTGAGATACTTAGCGGCCAGCCTCTGTCCGGTAATTTCCGGTGTATAATTCATGACCATATCCTCGCTCCAGCCGATCATGGACTGGTCGGTGCCCCGGTAGGCGACCAGGATGGTCTGGTCGTTCAAGCGGAAGGCGCCAGCGTTGAACTGGATGGGTTCAGGCTCAATCTCCATCTTGTTGACCCAGTCCAGGACGGTCAAGTCCGCCAGGCGGGGAGACTTGGGCAAGAGCAGGAGCTCGACTTTTTCTAGATTTTGCCAGCGGTCAGGCTCACGTTGGTAGATGGACTGGCAGACCTCGCCTAGGCTGTGGCCAACCGTACTGCCGTCAAAGGGAAGGTAGGCCAGGGATGCCATTAAGGAAGCATCCAGGCTGTTGAAAGGGCAAGCTTGAAAAGGCAGATCGCCTCGCCAGCGCAGATAGTCTAATGTTGATGCCATCGCAAAACCTGCTGCAAAAAACGTGTGCAATGTAGCCAAATAGTAATCTTTGACTATGTATTGTCCGAAGACATGAATACAGACATTTTTCTTATTGCCGTTATCACCGGTATTCCGATATCCCAACAAGGGGGTAACCGCATTGACCAGCGCAGGTACCGAAGCACCACTCTTGCAACTTCATGGAAAGGCTCTCGCCAATCCTCGGGTACAGCCAACCCGCATGACTAAGGCCAGGGCCTTAGCCATTAATTCTCCTTTCTTTAATATTTATAGTGCATGATTTAATTCTGGGTACTCAGTCAGCGCTAAAAGACTAAGCATCGCATTCTTATCCCGATCTACGATCTTATTGTAGTTCGGGCATTTTTCGTTGTAGCAGACGTACTCATTGTGTTTAGTACCATGCTTCTTGTTTCCATAAAGGGTGATCTTGTCATCACCTTTTTTGACATTGCCACAGGCCGCACAACGCTGAGTAGACGGATACAGCTTATTTGCCAGGATAAGTTCCTTACCATACCAATCGCACTTGTAGGTCAAGATCTGCTTAAACTTGCCAAACATCGACCGATGAACACCCTTTGAAGCCACGTGGCTCATCAGCATGCCCTTGACTGACAGACTTTCGATCACGATCTTGGCGTAGTCATTGACCAGTTCGGTCGTAAACTTGTGCATCAAGTCGTTTTGGATATTGCTTGCCTTGCGATAGCATGTTTGAAGCTTGGCTTTCGTCTTCAAGTAGTTCTTACTTTCGCAAGCAGCTTCTCCATTTTTAACTCGCTTTTTTGCAAGCTGCCTTTGATAGTGCTTGATTTTTTTATAAATTCTATCAAGCTTCTTAGGCAGTACGTTCACCCGGCCACCCGTGTAATCAAAGTGACCAACATTGACGTCAACCGCGGTAGCTTTACCTGTTTTGTCTGGCTGCTTAACATCTTCAGCCTTGATCTTATACGGGATGGCAACGTAATAACGGTGAAGTAGCTGACAACGCCAAATTCATCTGACAAAGGCTTTTCGCTCAGCTTAAAGCCACGCCATTGATCTTTTGGAACGCTGCTTCCTCTTGCCCGCTCCAAATAAAGAATTCCATCTTTGATCTTGCTCTGGTCACTTTTGAAGCCTTGTCTGGCTTCAAAAGTGACCGAAATTTTGGTTTGCCCCAGCCTGGTTGGGCCTTGTCAAAGAAATTGTTCCAAGCCTTACCCAGGTCGGAAATTGCCAGTTGCAGAATCCGGGCTGACTGTGTACACTGCCAGTCTTTTTTATCGGCAACTAACATATTACGAACTCTTCGTTCACTCGGCGAAGGCTTGTCTTTAAGCAGCACTTTCTGCTCTTCGGTCAGCTTTTTGGAGTCGGAGGCCAAAGAAGATTTAAGTGCTTGTCTTTCCTTGTACATTTCATTCCACAAGGCAAGGCCTTGGTTCCAGCAATAGCGGCGATAGTCACAAGCTTCATCCAGAACTCTTCTCATAGTCTCGTTGGGACGTAGTTCATAGACTCTTGTCTGAATTAATTCCGCCGGTACTTCTTCTATCTGTTCCGTCATTTAATTTCACCGCCTTTTAGAACCATATCATTCTCAATCTTTGTTTCGAGGAATACTTTAGCACGTATTCCTGTAGCTTTCCAAACATATGTTTCTAAAATACAGGTGAAAGCTGTTCTCTATCTTAAAGCAAAGTCCTAGATTTCTCTACGTTAATTCTGCTTAGTACCTATCTGTTAACTCTTATATATAATCAAACATATCAAATACGTTTTTCGCCACTAGTATTACGCTCCTTAGCTAACATTGTACATTATTGCGCAAAAAGCGGGGCGGAGAAGGCTTTATGTTGATTGAATGTAATTCTTTATTTACAAAAAACTTTAAAGGTATATGATTATGGCATAAAAATGAAAGGAGATGAGATGAATGAAAGTTGTAACAGTTAAGTCAATCTGGCTGACCCTGCTCACGGTCTTGAGCTTTGTCCTGCCATTTTGGGGCTGGCTGCCACTGGTGTACTTGTACAGCCAACGGCAGGATCCGGCCATGCAGGGGATGGAAAAGACACTTAAGCTCGCGGCTGGCGTGCAAGTAGCGTACTTGGTGATTTTGGCGGCAATCTTCTACTTCTTTGCCCCGATTCACGGTTAAAAACAGATAATTTCAATTTTTTTAGTAAAAGCTCTTGTCAAGGACACGTTTTTATGGTTTAATTAACAACTGTGTTAAGGCACAAGAGTTGCTGACTTAGCTCAGTTGGCAGAGCACTTCACTAGTAATGAAGGGGTCGGAGGTTCGAATCCTCTAGTCAGCATATATAAAGAAAATGACCTTGTTTAAGCAAGGTCATTTTTTGTTGCATTCAGTTTCAACATGACAGACCGCCGGCGACGGAATGGGCAATGCCTTGATCAAAATAGGCGATGCCCTTTTTTTCGTCGTAATTTTGCACTGCATCCAGGTTTATCAAGCTTTGCCGGTCAGCAGGGACCAAGCTTGGATACCTTTTTTCATAATCCTTGAGGGTGCCCAGGCAATCGAAGACCTTATTTTTGGCGTAAACCCGCAAGGTCTTGAAAGGCTGATTCCATATTTGGAAAACGGGAACTTCGGCTTGGCCTTTAGTCAGAAACATGGACAATGTAATTTTGGATTTTGAAAAAATGGTTGAAAGAAAAGCTAAGCGACTGTCCCGTAAGGAGATCACGCCGGCCAGTAGACTCAGCATTCTTTGCACGGGGCATGAAATCAGCAATTTTGGGATCGGCGAGCTCCTTTTTAAGCTGGTTCAGTTTCAGTAGTGGATGAAACAAGATTATTTTTTTATTAAAAAGTATTTACTTTCTCATTTTTAGGTACTAGAATATCAACATAAATAACAGCAAAGGAAATTATTAGAAAGGAGATGTGGAAAATGCGCGTTGAATTTAGCAACAGTGATAGAATCGGTTGGCGTAAGGGCTGTGGTACAAGAGCTGAATGAAAAAGTCATTAAATACTTAAACGGGGAACTGGATAGAAAAGACTTGAAGATTTCAGATCAAGAACTGATCAATATAATTGAGAAATTTCGGTCTTTAGGCTTAATTACTACTAATTCGTATAGCGATAACTCAAAATATTCCAGAAATATCAGCTTCTTTGAATGGATGGACACGTCTGACAATGTTGATCCAAATATATACCAAGAAAAATTACAGAAAGCAAAACATACTAACCTAGTGTTGGATGATTACTCGACGGAGTAGTCGTTCAACACTTTTTCTTTTACTATGTAAAGTGGAGATGAAGCCAATGCCGTGAGCTCTTTGGACACACGATGTCGTAAGTAA
>SKER01001020.1_pt1 | contig 25980 bp, 20 predicted proteins | sample 4826961 | NCBI WGS metagenome assembly SKER01 (sample SAMN11008804, study PRJNA524170) | human gut metagenome | biome: Human fecal sample; material: Feces; isolation source: fecal sample from pouch patient p47 | host: Homo sapiens | place: Israel: Tel-Aviv | collected 2016-11-16 | reverse complement strand
TCCAGATCGCAAATTGCTTCACCGTTTACAATACCGACAGAAACTGCGGCTACCATCCCTTTCATCGGGTTGGTTTTCAGCTTGCCGTTTTCCACCAGCTTCTGTAGCGCATCTGCCAGCGCCACGCAGGCACCCGTAATCGACGCGGTACGCGTGCCACCATCAGCCTGAAGCACGTCGCAGTCCAGCGTAATGGTGAACTCACCCAGCGCTTTCAAATCTACTGCCGCGCGAAGAGCACGGGCGATCAGACGCTGGATTTCCATTGTGCGTCCACCCTGCTTACCTTTCGCCGCTTCACGAGCGTTACGGGTGTGGGTAGAACGTGGCAGCATGCCGTACTCTGCGGTGATCCAGCCCTGGCCCTGACCTTTCAGGAAGCGCGGCACGCCTTCTTCAATAGAGGCGGTACACAACACTTTGGTATCGCCAAATTCGACCAGCACCGAGCCTTCTGCATGTTTTGTATAGTTACGAGTCAGGGTAACGGGACGCACCTGATTATTGCTACGGCCTGCTGGACGCATATTGAAATCTCCGGCTTGAAACAAATGTGGCTGCGCATTATACGGACTTCCGGCGGTTATTCCTATCCTGACAAGGCATCGATGGCTATAATCCTTCCACCTCTCCTTTTATAAACAGGAACGTCTATGATCCGCAGTATGACCGCCTACGCCCGGCGTGAAATCAAGGGTGAATGGGGGAGCGCAACCTGGGAAATGCGCTCGGTAAACCAGCGTTATCTGGAAACTTACTTTCGTCTGCCGGAGCAGTTCCGTAGCCTTGAACCTGTCGTTCGCGAGCGTATTCGTTCTCGCCTGACGCGCGGTAAAGTGGAATGTACTCTGCGCTATGAGCCAGATGTTAGCGCGCAAGGTGAGCTGATCCTCAACGAAAAACTGGCTAAACAGCTGGTAACTGCCGCGAACTGGGTAAAAATGCAGAGTGACGAAGGGGAAATCAACCCGGTTGATATTCTACGCTGGCCGGGCGTGATGGCAGCCCAGGAGCAGGATCTCGACGCGATTGCCGCTGAAATTCTCGCGGCGTTGGATGGTACGCTGGACGACTTTATCATCGCACGTGAAACCGAAGGTCAGGCGCTGAAAGCATTGATCGAGCAGCGTCTGGAAGGCGTCAGCGCCGAAGTGGTCAAAGTCCGCGCCCATATGCCGGAAATCCTGCAATGGCAGCGTGAGCGTCTGGTCGCGAAGCTGGAAGATGCTCAGGTGCAACTGGAAAACAACCGTCTGGAGCAGGAGTTGGTTCTGCTGGCACAACGAATTGACGTTGCCGAAGAACTGGACCGCCTCGAAGCGCATGTCAAAGAGACCTACAACATTCTGAAGAAAAAAGAAGCGGTTGGCCGTCGTCTGGACTTTATGATGCAGGAGTTCAACCGCGAGTCGAACACTCTTGCTTCGAAATCTATCAATGCCGAAGTGACGAATTCTGCCATCGAGCTGAAAGTGTTGATTGAGCAGATGCGCGAGCAGATCCAGAACATTGAATAACTCGTAACGCCAATTCTTCCTTTTCAGCCTTCACAAATGCCGCCCACTCAAACAGAGCGGCATTTTTCCTCCCCGCAACATTCAATTCTGTTTTGCGTGCCTGCTCCAGATTTTGCGATGTTTTTTTGCCCAGCGCAGTGAGAACGTGAGATACTCACAACTGTATATAAACACAGTTGTAAACTTACTTTCCTTGCAATCGATATCATATGGAGTGGGCAATGAACGAACATCATCAACCTTTTGAAGAAATACGGCATTATGGCACTGAAGGGCAAGAATTTTGGTCAGCGAGAGAATTGGCACCGTTACTGGATTATCGGGACTGGCGCAATTTTCAAAAGGTACTGGCCCGCGCGACTCAAGCGTGCGAAGCCAGCAATCAAGCTGCATCTGACCATTTCGTTGAAACCACCAAAATGGTTGTATTAGGTTCAGGGGCTCAACGAGAACTTGAAGATGTTCATCTCTCCCGCTATGCCTGTTACCTGGTAGTACAAAACGGCGACCCTGCGAAACCGGTTATTGCGGCAGGGCAAACTTATTTTGCTATCCAGACCCGACGGCAGGAGCTGGCTGACGATGAAGCTTTCAGGCAACTTCGTGAAGACGAAAAGCGTCTTTTTCTGAGAAATGAGTTGAAAGAACATAACAAACAATTAGTTGAGGCAGCGCAGCAAGCTGGGGTAGCGACAGCTATCGATTTCGCCATATTTCAGAATCATGGTTACCGGGGACTGTATGGTGGATTAGATCAGAAAGCCATCCATCAGCGGAAGGGGCTGAAAAAGAGTCAGAAGATCCTGGATCATATGGGTTCAACAGAACTGGCGGCTAATCTCTTTCGAGCTACCCAAACAGAAGAAAAACTCAAGCGGGATGGCGTGAATTCAAAACAGCAAGCTAATACCACACACTTTGACGTGGGTCGCAAGGTGAGGCAAACCATTCAGGAACTTGGCGGAACCATGCCTGAGGAGTTGCCGACCCCGCAGGTCAGCATCAAGCAGTTGGAAAACAGTGTAAAAATTACAGAGAAGAAATAGCAGAAAATAAAAACTCTTTTTGTTGATTGAGATACCCGATGCGTAAGCCAAAGTCCAGGTGCGGTGAACACAATGGCTAAACATTGCACCTTTCTTTTCCACCCCTCAATTTTAACCTATTTTTTCTTATGCATTTTCTCAGACAAGAAGTCAGAAGAATGCATCTACGCTACAGAAAATAGCGATTTCACATAACTACAAGTTATCAATTTCCTCTCACCTTAAAAAATCTCAATCGTGACAATACGCACAAATCGCTACCCTGCCAGACAGATTTTTAGGGAGAGAACCATGCTGTTACACATTTTGTATTTGGTTGGCATTACTGCCGAAGCCATGACGGGGCGCTGGCGGCCGGACGACGGCGCATGGATACATTTGGCGTAATTATTATTGCGACCGCCACGGCAATTGGCGGAGGGTCAGTGCGCGATATTCTGCTGGGCCACTATCCGCTCGGCTGGGTCAAACACCCGGAATATGTGATTATCGTCGCTACCGCCGCAGTACTCACCACTATCGTTGCTCCTGTAATGCCTTATCTGCGCAAAGTGTTTCTGGTGCTCGATGCGCTCGGACTGGTGGTCTTTTCTATCATCGGCGCACAGGTTGCACTGGATATGGGGCACGGCCCAATTATTGCCGTTGTCGCGGCGGTAACCACCGGCGTGTTTGGCGGCGTTTTGCGCGATATGTTCTGTAAACGCATTCCACTGGTATTCCAGAAAGAGTTGTATGCCGGTGTCTCATTTGCCTCCGCCGTGCTGTACATCGCGCTGCAACACTATGTTTCTAACCATGATGTTGTGATTATCTCCACCCTGGTATTCGGCTTTTTTGCCCGTTTACTGGCGCTACGTCTTAAGCTGGGATTACCGGTCTTTTACTACAGCCACGAAGGTCACTAAGGTTCAAAACCTGTGATCTGCTGGGCAGCCAGCCAACTGCCCAGCTTCTTGATTTGCGCATTTTCCTTCCATTCAATAACCTGTCTGGCGCGCCCCGATCCAGTCCCCGGCTGCTGCTGCCAGAACTGTTCCGTGCTAAATAAAAGTTGCGACCAGGACCGTTCATCACTGGCATTAAGCGCCGCCCGGGTTAGCGGTATTCCCATTGCCATCACCCAGCGAGTAAAAGGCTGCTGACGAGCCAGATTAAACTGATGCCATAACTGCGCACTTTTACTTTTCGCGATCCCCGGCGTGTTCTGTAATTGCTCTGGCGTTAATAAAAGCCAGGAAAAGATATGCTCAAAGCGATGAGTCTGATGCAGGGCGCGCCAGCCGGCCTCACCAATGCCATCAAGCCCCAGAACCTGTTTTGACCCCAGCCAGACTAAGCGTGAAATGAACTGTTCCTGACAAACATCAGAAGCAAAGTAGCAGGTCAACGAGTTAAAGCGGTTTTCTGGTGGTGTCGGTTTTGTACGTTCTGCTCCGCGCCAGACCACATCATCAATGCGAGGAATCCCCTGACCGGCAAGGCTGACGAGGATCTGATCACCAGGCGCAATATCCCACTCCTGCCAGCGCCTGACGGAACCAATATTCACCCGCTGGACTTTTTTATCATCCAGCATGACAGGTGCGAGTGACGCAACCACCGATATTTTACCGCTCTTACCCACCGCAAACTGAATCGCCTTCACTTCGGCAACCTGAGCTACAGGTTGATATTTCCAGGCCACCAGCCACTCCGCCTGGCCCGGTAACCAATGACGGGATTCGGGTTCTTTCGCCGCTCGCACAACCACGCCATCGGTGACGAAGGGTAATTTTGCTTTCCACCACTCATTGCGTACGTGCGCAACCTCATCAGCATTTTTAACCGCGCGGGTATACGTCTGCGTTAAAGTAAAACCTGCGGTAGCCAGATCCTTTAAACGATCGGTCATTAAATGCGGTCCATCCGGCCATGCCCAGACAAAAACAGCCAGTGAGTTTAGCGTATCGCTATTCCCCTGGCGCATCATCAGGCCAGCAACTTTTGCGCGGGCATTTATTCCCCCCATTTGTTGTTGGATATGCCCCTTACGCTTGAGAAATATTTCCCCCTGAAGCGTGCTGTTGGCTAAAGGCCCGCTAACGGTTTGCGGCACAGCGGAAATTAAGCGAACTTTCTGCGTCCAGTCCTCGCCTTTCAGGCCATTACCGCGACTGATTGCTTTGTTCAGTTTCCCGTCCCGATAAACCAGGGTTACCGCAACGCCATCAACTTTTGGCTGCACCCAAAGATCGCTACGTTCGCGCATCCACAGACTTAATGCGTTTTTATCCGCCATTTTGCGTACACCCGTATGGGCAACCGGATGCATAACCGCACCGTTTAAAGGCGGCATCATCACATCGCGAGTCTCGTTCCCAAAACAGCGTTGCCACTGCGTGAGACGGGCGCTTAACTGATCGTAAACACCGTCTTCCACCTCACTTTTCCCTTCCTTCCAGTAGTCATCGTCCCACTGTTTTATTTGCTGTTGCAGGCGGGAAATTTCTTCCTGTGCTCTGGCTGGCGACCAGGCCGGACAGACCGCCCACGCCGATGATTGCCAGCACAAGATACTTATTAATATCGCCATCCATACTTTCATCATCACCTCCGCTGTAGATAGTCAGGCAGATATACAACGTGGTGAAAGCAAAGCCGAGTGGCAAAAACGGAGTCTGCGAGGACGCTTCCTGAGAATCGTCTTTATTGCAGTGAATCACAGGCAAATGCGGAAGCAGCTACGCAAAATGCAACAACTTTGCGCAAAAAGTGTGAGCAAGGGCTACGTCACATGGCCGCGCCGTGTATAATAAGCTCGTATGTAGGCTTTATTTCGCTAATCACATACGAAAGATACTCATGGCTCAAGGCACGCTTTATATTGTTTCTGCCCCCAGTGGCGCGGGTAAATCCAGCCTGATTCAGGCTTTATTAAAAACCCAACCGTTGTATGACACCCAGGTTTCTGTTTCACACACCACACGCCAACCGCGTCCTGGTGAAGTCCACGGTGAACATTATTTCTTTGTTAATCATGATGAATTTAAAGAAATGATTAGTAGAGATGCGTTCCTCGAACACGCAGAAGTTTTTGGTAATTACTATGGCACTTCGCGTGAGGCCATTGAGCAAGTACTGGCGACCGGTGTCGATGTTTTTCTCGATATCGACTGGCAGGGTGCGCAGCAAATTCGCCAGAAGATGCCGCACGCGCGGAGTATCTTTATTTTACCGCCGTCTAAAATCGAACTGGACCGCCGTCTACGCGGTCGCGGTCAGGACAGCGAAGAGGTCATTGCAAAGCGTATGGCGCAAGCTGTTGCAGAAATGAGCCATTACGCCGAATATGATTACCTGATTGTGAATGATGACTTCGATACCGCGTTGACCGATTTGAAGACCATTATTCGCGCCGAACGTCTGCGCATGAGCCGCCAAAAGCAGCGTCATGACGCTTTAATCAGCAAATTGTTGGCAGACTGAACCTGATTTCAGTATCATGCCCAGTCATTTCTTCACCTGTGGAGCTTTTTAAGTATGGCACGCGTAACTGTTCAGGACGCTGTAGAGAAAATTGGTAACCGTTTTGACCTGGTACTGGTCGCCGCGCGTCGCGCTCGTCAGATGCAGGTAGGCGGAAAGGATCCGCTGGTACCGGAAGAAAACGATAAAACCACTGTAATCGCGCTGCGCGAAATCGAAGAAGGTCTGATCAACAACCAGATCCTCGACGTTCGCGAACGCCAGGAACAGCAAGAGCAGGAAGCCGCTGAATTACAAGCCGTTACCGCTATTGCTGAAGGTCGTCGTTAATCACAAAGCGGGTCGCCCTTGTATCTGTTTGAAAGCCTGAATCAGCTGATTCAAAACTACCTGCCGGAAGACCAAATCAAGCGTCTGCGGCAGGCGTATCTCGTTGCACGTGATGCTCACGAGGGGCAAACACGTTCAAGCGGTGAACCCTATATCACGCACCCGGTGGCGGTTGCCTGCATTCTGGCCGAGATGAAACTCGACTATGAAACGCTGATGGCGGCGCTGCTGCATGATGTGATTGAAGATACACCCGCCACCTACCAGGACATGGAACAGCTTTTTGGTAAAAGCGTCGCCGAGCTGGTAGAGGGGGTGTCGAAACTTGATAAACTCAAGTTCCGCGATAAGAAAGAGGCGCAGGCCGAAAACTTTCGCAAGATGATTATGGCGATGGTGCAGGATATCCGCGTCATTCTCATCAAACTTGCCGACCGTACCCACAACATGCGCACGCTGGGCTCACTTCGCCCGGACAAACGTCGCCGCATCGCCCGTGAAACTCTCGAAATTTACAGCCCGCTGGCGCACCGTTTAGGTATCCACCACATTAAAACCGAACTCGAAGAGCTGGGTTTTGAGGCGCTGTATCCCAACCGTTATCGCGTAATCAAAGAAGTGGTGAAAGCCGCGCGCGGCAACCGTAAAGAGATGATCCAGAAGATTCTTTCTGAAATCGAAGGGCGTTTGCAGGAAGCGGGAATACCGTGCCGCGTCAGTGGTCGCGAAAAGCATCTTTATTCGATTTACTGCAAAATGGTGCTCAAAGAGCAGCGTTTTCACTCAATCATGGACATCTACGCTTTCCGCGTGATCGTCAATGATTCTGACACCTGTTATCGCGTGCTGGGCCAGATGCACAGCCTGTACAAGCCGCGTCCGGGCCGCGTGAAAGACTATATCGCCATTCCAAAAGCGAACGGCTATCAGTCTTTGCACACCTCGATGATTGGCCCGCACGGCGTGCCGGTTGAGGTCCAGATCCGTACCGAAGATATGGATCAGATGGCGGAGATGGGTGTTGCCGCGCACTGGGCTTATAAAGAGCACGGCGAAACCAGCACTACCGCGCAAATACGCGCCCAGCGCTGGATGCAAAGCCTGCTGGAGCTGCAACAGAGTGCCGGTAGCTCGTTTGAATTTATCGAGAGCGTTAAATCCGATCTCTTCCCGGATGAGATTTACGTTTTCACACCAGAAGGGCGCATTGTCGAACTGCCTGCCGGTGCAACGCCCGTCGACTTCGCTTATGCGGTGCATACCGATATCGGCCATGCCTGCGTGGGCGCACGCGTCGACCGCCAGCCTTACCCGCTGTCGCAGCCGCTTACTAGCGGTCAAACCGTTGAAATCATTACCGCACCGGGTGCTCGCCCGAATGCCGCGTGGCTGAACTTTGTCGTCAGCTCGAAAGCGCGCGCCAAAATTCGTCAGTTGCTGAAAAACCTCAAGCGTGATGATTCTGTAAGCCTGGGCCGTCGTCTGCTCAACCATGCGTTGGGTGGTAGCCGTAAGCTCAATGAAATCCCGCAGGAAAATATTCAGCGCGAGCTGGACCGCATGAAGCTGGCAACGCTTGACGATCTGCTGGCAGAAATCGGCCTTGGTAACGCAATGAGCGTGGTGGTCGCGAAAAATCTGCAACATGGGGACGCCTCCATTCCACCGGCAACCCAAAGTCACGGACATCTGCCCATTAAAGGTGCCGATGGCGTGCTGATCACCTTTGCGAAATGCTGCCGCCCAATTCCTGGCGACCCGATTATCGCCCACGTCAGCCCCGGTAAAGGTCTGGTGATCCACCATGAATCCTGCCGTAACATCCGTGGCTACCAGAAAGAGCCAGAGAAGTTTATGGCTGTTGAATGGGATAAAGAGACGGCGCAGGAATTCATCACCGAAATCAAGGTGGAGATGTTCAATCATCAGGGCGCGCTGGCAAACCTGACGGCGGCAATTAACACCACGACCTCGAATATTCAAAGTTTGAATACGGAAGAGAAAGATGGTCGCGTCTACAGCGCCTTTATTCGTCTGACCGCCCGTGACCGTGTGCATCTGGCGAATATCATGCGCAAAATCCGCGTGATGCCAGACGTGATTAAAGTCACCCGAAACCGAAATTAATGTTTTATGAACCCAACACGTTATGCACGCATCTGCGAAATGCTCGCCAGGCGGCAGCCTGATCTGACCGTCTGCATGGAGCAGGTCCACAAACCTCATAACGTTTCTGCGATTATTCGTACCGCAGATGCCGTTGGCGTACATGAAGTTCATGCTGTCTGGCCTGGCAGCCGGATGCGCACCATGGCTTCGGCAGCTGCGGGTAGTAACAGCTGGGTACAGGTGAAAACGCACCGCACCATTAGTGATGCCGTCGCTCATCTGAAAGGCCAGGGCATGCAGATTCTGGCAACCCATCTTTCTGATAACGCTGTCGATTTCCGCGAAATTGATTACACTCGCCCGACCTGTATTTTGATGGGACAGGAGAAAACGGGCATCACGCAGGAAGCGTTGGCCCTGGCGGATCAGGATATCATCATTCCGATGATCGGCATGGTGCAGTCGCTGAATGTTTCCGTTGCCTCAGCCCTCATTCTTTACGAAGCCCAGCGCCAGCGGCAAAATGCGGGCATGTACCTGCGTGAAAACAGCATGTTGCCGGAAGCCGAGCAACAACGCCTGCTGTTTGAAGGCGGCTATCCGGTGCTGGCGAAAGTCGCAAAACGCAAAGGTCTGCCCTACCCCCACGTTAATCAGCAAGGCGAGATTGAAGCCGATGCTGACTGGTGGGCCACCATGCAGGCTGCAGGGTAAGTGCGATGAAAGGTCGCCTGTTAGATGCTGTCCCGCTCAGTTCCCTAACGGGCGTTGGCGCAGCGCTTAGTAACAAGCTGGCGAAAATCAACCTGCATACCGTGCAGGATCTACTCTTACACCTTCCCCTGCGCTACGAAGATCGCACCCATCTCTACCCCATCGGAGAACTACTACCGGGCGTTTATGCCACGGTGGAAGGCGAAGTGCTGAACTGCAATATCTCCTTCGGCGGTCGGCGGATGATGACCTGCCAGATCAGCGACGGTTCCGGCATTCTCACTATGCGCTTTTTCAACTTCAATGCGGCAATGAAAAATAGCCTGGCGACAGGCCGCCGCGTGCTGGCCTATGGCGAAGCAAAGCGCGGCAAATATGGTGCGGAGATGATCCACCCGGAATACCGTGTGCAGGGCGATCTCAGCACGCCAGAGTTACAGGAAACGCTCACACCGGTTTATCCAACTACGGAAGGCGTAAAGCAGGCTACGCTGCGTAAATTAACCGACCAGGCGCTGGATCTGCTCGACACATGCGCCATTGAAGAACTCCTGCCGCCGGAACTGTCACAAGGAATGATGACGCTACCGGAAGCGTTGCGCACTTTGCACCGCCCGCCGCCGACGCTACAGCTTAGCGATCTCGAAACCGGGCAGCATCCGGCACAACGCCGGCTGATTCTGGAAGAGTTGCTGGCGCACAACCTCAGCATGTTAGCCTTACGTGCCGGAGCACAGCGTTTTCATGCCCAGCCGCTGAGCGCCAATGACGTGCTGAAAAATAAACTCCTCGCCGCCTTACCGTTCAAGCCAACGGGCGCACAGGTACGCGTAGTGGCGGAGATCGAGCGCGATATGGCGCTGGATGTGCCAATGATGCGCCTGGTGCAGGGCGATGTAGGTTCCGGTAAAACGCTGGTCGCCGCCCTCGCCGCGTTGCGTGCGGTTGCCCACGGCAAACAGGTGGCCCTGATGGCACCAACCGAATTACTCGCCGAGCAGCACGCCAATAACTTCCGTAACTGGTTTGCACCGCTCGGTATCGAAGTAGGCTGGCTCGCCGGAAAACAGAAAGGTAAAGCACGACTGGCTCAGCAAGAGGCCATCGCCAGCGGTCAGGTGCAGATGATTGTTGGTACGCACGCCATTTTCCAGGAACAGGTGCAGTTTAACGGCCTGGCGCTGGTGATTATCGACGAACAGCATCGTTTTGGCGTGCATCAGCGTCTGGCGTTATGGGAGAAAGGCCAGCAGCAGGGCTTCCATCCTCATCAGTTGATCATGACCGCCACGCCCATCCCCCGAACGCTGGCGATGACTGCGTATGCCGATCTCGATACCTCGGTGATAGATGAGCTGCCGCCAGGCCGCACGCCAGTGACTACGGTCGCTATTCCTGATACCCGCCGTACCGATATCATTGACCGCGTGCGCCACGCCTGTATGACTGAAGGGCGTCAGGCGTACTGGGTTTGTACGTTGATTGAAGAGTCGGAATTACTGGAAGCGCAGGCGGCGGAAGCGACCTGGGAAGAGTTGAAACTGGCGCTACCAGAGTTGAATGTTGGCCTGGTACACGGACGGATGAAACCCGCCGAGAAACAGGCTGTGATGACATCGTTTAAACAAGGCGAGCTACACCTGCTGGTTGCCACTACTGTCATTGAAGTCGGTGTTGATGTACCCAATGCCAGTCTGATGATTATCGAAAACCCGGAGCGTCTGGGTCTGGCGCAGTTACACCAGCTTCGCGGGCGTGTAGGTCGTGGCGCGGTGGCTTCTCACTGCGTGCTGCTCTACAAAACGCCGCTCTCCAAAACCGCGCAAATCCGCCTGCAGGTACTACGCGACAGCAACGATGGTTTTGTGATTGCACAGAAAGATCTGGAGATTCGCGGCCCTGGCGAATTGTTAGGTACACGTCAGACGGGGAATGCTGAATTTAAAGTGGCGGATTTACTGCGCGATCAGGCGATGATCCCGGAAGTTCAGCGCCTGGCGCGACATATTCACGAACGTTACCCACAGCAGGCAAAAGCCCTGATAGAACGCTGGATGCCAGAAACAGAACGTTACTCGAATGCGTAAAAAGCGGCGGTGAGAAGACCGCCGCTTCATCGGTTAACCGGCAAAAATCGGCAACATCAAATACAGCTTAATCACCAGTGCATTGACGATATCGATAAAGAACGCACCGACCATCGGCACGACCAGGAACGCCATGTGCGACGGGCCAAAGCGTTCAGTGATCGCCTGCATGTTGGCGATTGCTGTTGGCGTTGCACCGAGGCCAAAACCACAGTGACCCGCAGCCAGCACTGCCGCATCGTAGTTTTTGCCCATCATGCGCCAGGTAACGAAGATGGCATACAACGCCATGAAGATGGTCTGTACCACCAGAATCGCCAGCATCGGCAACGCCAGCGAAGCCAGCTCCCACAGTTTCAGCCCCATCAGCGCCATCGCCAGGAACAACGACAGGCTTACGTTACCCAGCACGGATACCGCTCGCTCAAAGACGCGGTAAAAGCCCATCATTGACAGACCGTTGCTCAGAATCACGCCAACAAATAGTACACAGACGAAGGTCGGTAGTTCAAAAGCAGTACCAGCCAAAAGTTGCGCAACAATTTTCCCCACCGTCAGGCAGATAGCAATCAGCGCGATAGTTTCAATCAGCACCAGCGAGGTGATCATGCGGCCCACATCCGGCTTTTCGAACGCAGTCGGAACTTCCTGGTCATCCGGAATACCGTTCGGTGTGGTGGAGTGTTTCACCAGATAGCGTGCCACCGGACCGCCAATCAAGCCGCCCAGCACCAAACCGAACGTTGCACAGGCCATCGCCACTTCTGTCGCATTGGTGAAGCCATAACGTTCAATGAACAATTTACTCCATGCAGCACCCGTACCGTGACCGCCGGAAAGCGTAATAGAACCGGCCAGCAGCCCCATCAGCGGATCAAGCCCTAACAGGCTAGCCATACCAATGCCAATGGCATTTTGCATCACCAACAGGCCAACAACCACAATCAGGAAAACCCCCACCACACGCCCACCAGCTCGCAGACTGGCAAGGTTGGCGTTCAGGCCAATGGTGGCGAAGAAAGCCAGCATCAACGGATCGCGCAGGGACATATCAAAGTTGACTTCCCAGCCCATGCTTTTTTTCAGTATCAGCAGCGCCAGCGCCACTAATAAACCACCCGCAACAGGTTCCGGTATGGTGTATTTCTTCAAAAAGGAGACGGAATGGACCAACTTGCGCCCGAGCAGCAACGTCAGCGTTGCGGCAACAAGCGTTGCTAAAGTATCGAGATGAAACATAGTTACTCCTTTGTGTCCGCATCACTCTTTCATACTCGTCATACTTCATCGCGCATTTGCAGTAAGGCGAAATATGACGAGTATCGAGTCATGCTTTCCTGGTTCGAATTCTTAGCTGAAACTAGAAAAATGGCATGGATTTTAAGCAGAAAACAACTAAAAGTTATATAAAAAAGTACATTTATCTCATTTAAATATTTAGATGAGGATGTGGCAAACGTTTGCTTTTCTCTTTCGGTCAGCTAAAATGCCCGCTTTGCTACCACGGGATTGTTTTCGATGTCTGTTTCCACCCTCGAGTCAGAAAATGCGCAACCGGTTGCGCAGACTCAAAACAGCGAACTGATTTACCGTCTTGAAGATCGTCCGCCGCTTCCTCAAACCCTGTTTGCCGCCTGTCAGCATCTGCTGGCGATGTTCGTTGCGGTGATCACGCCAGCGCTATTAATCTGCCAGGCGCTGGGTTTACCGGCACAAGACACGCAACACATTATTAGTATGTCGCTGTTTGCCTCCGGTGTGGCATCGATTATTCAAATTAAGGCCTGGGGTCCGGTTGGCTCCGGGCTGTTGTCTATTCAGGGCACCAGCTTCAACTTTGTTGCCCCGCTGATTATGGGCGGTACCGCGCTGAAAACCGGTGGTGCTGATGTTCCTACCATGATGGCGGCTTTGTTCGGCACGTTGATGCTGGCAAGTTGCACCGAGATGGTGATCTCCCGCGTTCTGCATCTGGCGCGCCGCATTATTACGCCGCTGGTTTCTGGCGTTGTGGTGATGATTATCGGCCTGTCGCTAATTCAGGTGGGGCTAACATCCATTGGCGGCGGTTACGCAGCCATGAGCGATAACACCTTCGGCGCACCGAAAAATCTGTTGCTGGCAGGCGTGGTCTTAGCCTTAATTATCCTGCTTAACCGTCAACGTAACCCTTACTTACGCGTGGCCTCACTGGTAATTGCGATGGCGGCCGGATATGCGCTGGCGTGGTTTATGGGCATGTTGCCAGAAAGCAACGAACCGATGACACAAGAACTGATTATGGTGCCAACGCCGCTCTATTACGGTCTTGGCATTGAATGGAGTCTGCTGCTGCCGCTGATGCTGGTCTTTATGATCACTTCGCTGGAAACCATTGGCGATATCACGGCGACCTCTGACGTTTCCGAACAGCCGGTTTCCGGTCCGCTGTACATGAAACGCCTGAAAGGCGGCGTGCTGGCAAACGGCCTGAACTCGTTTGTCTCGGCGGTATTTAATACCTTCCCGAACTCCTGCTTCGGGCAGAACAACGGGGTGATCCAGTTAACTGGTGTTGCCAGCCGCTATGTCGGTTTTGTCGTCGCGCTGATGTTGATCGTGCTGGGTCTGTTCCCGGCAGTGAGCGGTTTTGTACAACACATTCCAGAACCGGTTCTGGGCGGCGCAACGCTTGTAATGTTTGGCACCATCGCCGCCTCCGGTGTGCGTATCGTTTCTCGTGAGCCGCTGAACCGCCGGGCGATTCTGATTATCGCGCTGTCGCTGGCGGTCGGTCTGGGCGTGTCTCAGCAGCCGCTGATTTTGCAGTTTGCCCCTGAATGGCTGAAAAACCTACTCTCCTCCGGGATTGCCGCGGGCGGTATTACTGCCATCGTGCTGAATCTGATTTTCCCACCAGAAAAACAGTAATTCACTGGCGGCGGTAAGATAATTACCGCCGCAGTCTCACCTCTTTCACCATTCCCGCCTTGAGGATTGCGCGTAAATCGTGCATAACTCCCTTATGTGCATTTCACGGGATGGAAGACCATGAAATTTATTGGGAAGCTGCTTCTCTACATTCTCATCGCTCTGTTAGTGGTGATCGCTGGCCTCTATTTTCTTCTGCAAACCCGCTGGGGAGCAGAACATATCAGCGCATGGGTTTCCGAGAATAGCGACTATCATCTGGCCTTCGGGGCGATGGATCACCGTTTTTCCGCGCCATCTCATATCGTGCTGGAGAACGTCACGTTTGGTCGTGATGGCCAGCCCGCGACCCTGGTGGCCAAAAGTGTCGACATTGCGCTAAGCAGTCGGCAACTGACCGAACCACGCCATGTCGATACCATCCTGCTGGAAAACGGGACGCTGAATCTCACCGACCAGACCGCGCCGCTACCGTTCAAAGCCGATCGTCTGCAACTGCGTGATATGGCGTTTAATAGCCCGAATAGCGAATGGAAACTGAGCGCGCAGCGGGTAAATGGCGGCGTAGTTCCGTGGTCACCAAAAGCCGGTAAAGTGCTGGGTACGAAGGCGCAGATTCAGTTTAGTGCCGGATCGCTTTCGCTCAATGATGTTCCTGCCACCAATGTACTGATTGAAGGCAGTATTGATAACGATCGCGTTACGCTGACTAACCTGGGTGCCGACATCGCCCGCGGGACATTAACCGGAAACGCGCAGCGTAACGCCGACGGCAGCTGGCAAGTGGAAAATCTGCGCCTGGCGGATATCCGTCTACAAAGCGAAAAATCGCTAACCGATTTCTTTGCGCCATTACGCTCTGTCCCGTCGTTGCAGATTGGTCGCCTGGAAGTCATCGACGCTCGTTTGCAAGGTCCGGACTGGGCGGTGACCGACCTCGATCTCAGCTTGCGCAACATGACCTTCAGTAAAGATGACTGGCAGACACAGGAAGGCAAACTGTCGATGAACGCCAGCGAGTTTATTTATGGCTCGCTGCATTTATTTGATCCGATTATAAACGCAGAATTTTCCCCGCAGAGCGTAGCACTGCGCCAGTTCACCAGCCGCTGGGAAGGGGGTATGGTCAGAACGTCAGGAAACTGGCAACGCGACGGGAAAACGCTGATCCTCGATGATGCGGCAATTGCCGGACTGGAATATACCTTGCCCAAAAACTGGCAACAGTTGTGGATGGAAACGACACCCGGTTGGTTAAACAGCCTGCAACTGAAGAGATTTAGCGCCAGCCGCAATCTGATCATTGATATCGACCCTGACTTCCCGTGGCAGCTCACCGCGCTCGATGGTTACGGTGCCAATCTGACGCTGGTTACCGATCATAAATGGGGCGTCTGGAGTGGCTCGGCGAATCTGAATGCCGCCGCCGCAACGTTTAATCGTGTTGATGTCCGTCGTCCGTCGCTGGCGCTAACTGCCAACAGCAGCACGGTGAATATCAGCGAACTGAGTGCATTTACTGAAAAAGGCATTCTGGAAGCCACCGCCAGTGTTTCACAAACGCCACAACGTCAGACCCATATCAGCCTGAATGGACGCGGTGTGCCGGTGAATATTTTGCAACATTGGGGATGGCCTGAATTACCGTTGACTAGCGACGGCAATATTCAGCTTACCGCCAGTGGCGATATTCAGGCCAATGTCCCGCTGAAACCTACGGTTAGCGGGCAATTGCATGCCGTGAATGCCGCAAAGCAGCAAGTGACTCAAACCATGAATGCGGGCGTAGTTTCCAGTGGTGAAGTTACGTCGACGGAGCCGGTGCAGTAAAAATAAGGACGCTAGCGGATATCAGCGCTAGCGTTCCCCGTTATTAGCGCAAAATTCCATACTCACTGCACAATAACCATTTCACCGGTTCATCTTCTTCTATCGCCGGAAAACGTCCTCCCGGCTCAAGAAAATAATTATCGTGTTGGTCATCATTTACCATCGAGATTTCCCAGCCGAGAACAAACGCTTTTTCCGCCCAGAAGCGATGATACAGACGCGGCGGCAGGCAAATGCCCTGCCCCGGCTTTAGCACCAGCGTTTCACCAGGTTTCATGGTACGCCGCTGACCATCAACACTCACGGTAATGACTCGTTGATCATCACAGAGATTGGCTTCGTTGGCCCATGCCAACTGCATGCATAAGTCTCCACCGCCCCGATTGAGGATATCTTCCATTTTGTGGGTGTGAAAATGCCAGGGAGTCTGCTGATCTTGTTGGATCTGCAACATTTTCTCAGCATACGGTTTTGGATATGCCGCCGACCCCAGCGCGCCGTTGCGCATCGTTAGCAGTGTTAGTCCCGTTTGGTTGAAATCACCACGACCAAAATCGGTGATATCCCAACCGAGCTGTAAGTCGACCACTTCTTGCCAGTTATCCCGTTCCCGCTGCAGCCAGTCATCCACCGTAAAATAGGCGAACTCTGGCAAACAAACGCGGAAGGTCTGCGCAATGGCATGTGCTTTATCAATAACATAATTAATTTGTGAACGTTTCATTGGCTTCTCCGTTGCGCATAGCAAGCCAGGCAGCGCCACGCATTCCGCTACTGTCGCCGTGCTGTGCTTTTACAATGGGAGTGGTGAATTGATCGGTGAAAACCAGTGGAGCGACTTCTGCGTTCAGATCGGTGATAAGCAGTTCCACATTCGAAAGCCCGCCGCCGATCACAATCACGCCAGGGTCAACAACATTAACGATGGTTGCCAGCGTGCGGGCAAGCTGTTGGCGAAAACGTGCCACCTGCTGCATGGCACAAGCATCACCACGTTGTGCCAGGGTGACAATCGCCGCAGGAGTGAGCAAGTTACCAGTCATCTGTTGATAGCGTTCACTAAAACCGCTGCCGGAAACAAACGACTCCACGCAGTTGTGTTTGCCGCAATAGCAACTGACTGATGGACCATCTTCCTGCTCCGTATAGCCTGGCAACGTGATATGACCGCATTCGGCAGCATTTCCCCAGGCCCCTATAAACGGTCGTTGCTTGATGGCAATGCCACCGCCGCAGCCCGTACCAAGCGTAATACCAAATACCACGTCATAATCTTGCCCGGCACCGTCGCAAGCTTCTGATAGCGCGAAACAGTTACCATCATTGGCTATCACCACCGGTTGCCCAAGCAATTGCTGCAAATCAGCCTGTAACGCATGACCGTTAATCACCTGAATATTCGCGTTTTTAATCAGGCCAGTGAGTGGCGAGATACTGCCGGGTAAGGCGATCCCTGTCAGCATCGGTCGTTGAACGTCCCGCCTAATCTGCTCGATAAGCGCCACAACGCATGAGACAAATTGTTGATATGTCGACTTTTGCGTCGGGCAGCGGTAACGGCGAATCTCCCAGCCATGTGCATCCATGACAACGGCGGCGATTTTGGTCCCACCAATATCCAACCCCAGATAGTGCATATCTCGTTCCTTGTTGCGTAAAAGGCGGGTCACCCCGCCCTTCTGGCTTAGTACAGTGATGCTTTACCGAGCGAACCGAACAGTTTCATTTTGTGGCGAATGACTTCCCGCGCCGCGTTAATCGCATCCGGATAGATGACGTTCGGGTCCCACCAGCTCTCTTTAGCGAGAATTTCACGCACTTTCTGGAAATAGGCGTATTTCATATCGCTGGAGATATTGATTTTGCCGACGCCGAGCGTAACTGATTCAGCAATCTCCGCGTCCGGGTTTGCCGAACCACCGTGTAGCACCAGCGGAATATCAATACGTCCGGCAATGTCGCGCAAAATGTCCATTTGCAGCTTCGGCTGCATCCCTTTTGGATAGATGCCATGCGCTGTACCAATCGCCACAGCCAGTGTGTCGGTACCTGTACGAGCAATAAAATCGGCGGCCTGCGCCGGATCTGTGTAGGTCACTTGTGAAACACCACCTTCTACCGACGTTCCTGTTTGTCCGATGGTTCCCAGTTCACCCTCAACCGACACGCCAACCGCGTGAGCGAGGCGAACCACTTCTGCGGTCAGCGCCACGTTTTCTTCATACGGCAGCAGCGAACCGTCGATCATTACTGAGGTAAATCCGCAGCGAATCGCACGCAAAACATGCTCTACAGAGGCACCATGATCGAGGTGCAGTACAAACGGGACCGGACTACGCTGGGTAATTTCGCGAACGTGAGCGAAAAAGGCATCGCCCACAAAATCATGTTCGCTGGGATGGATGGCAATAATCGCCGGAGTATTTGTCGCTTCTGCTTCATCCACGACTGCGCGAAGGAAACAGTTATCCGCCACATTAAATGCGCCAATGGCAAAGCCGTGCTGGCGGGTAGGTTGCAGTAATTCTTTCATCGAAACTAACATGTTAAATCTCCAGTTTCAGCGTGTAGTCCGCCCTGCCGGTGCGTTATTGCACTGGCATAAAGGCCATGACAGAAAATGAATCAGGCTTTGCCGATAGCGCCGCTCGCCTGTAAATACGGTGTAATCGCTTCTTCGAAGGCCAGTTCCATAGCTTTCAGCGCGTCCACCAGTTCAATGGATATATCGTGACAGAGGGTATGCAGGAGCGCGGATTTCCCCCGTTCAAAAATGGCCGCCCCCACGTTGATTTTTGCTACCCCCAGCGTCGTACAGAGCTGGAGCTGATCGAACGGCGTACCGCTACCGCCATGTAATGCCAGAGGCACGCTCGAGCAGTGGAAAATCTCCGCCAGACGCTGAAAATCAATAGCAGGTACAACACCAGGCGCGTACATGCCGTGCGCCGTGCCTACCGAGACGGCCAGTAGATCAATGCCTGTCTGCGCGATAAACGGTTCCACATCAGTGGGTTGCGTCATCAGGTCTGCATTGGCGGCCTGGTCGTAACGCGGCGCATCTGCCAGATGGCCCAGTTCGCCTTCCACGCAGAGCTGCGCGCTGGCGGCGAGTTCCACCACCGCCCTGGTCTGGCGCACGTTTTCCTCCAGGGGAAAAGCAGAAGCATCAATCATTAATCCGCTGAAACCAGCACGAAACGCCTGACGAATACAGTCCGGATTTTTGCCATGATCAAGCGCCAGAGTGACCGGTACTGAGGCAGATTCCGCGAGCGTTTTAACCACTGCCGCCGCGACGGGTGCAGGAAAATGCGCCAGATGCCCCTGATAGAGATTGAGAATGATCGGAGCGCGATTCTTCTCCGCCACGCGGATAGCTGCGTGAGCACTTTCCAGATTCATACAGTTGATCGCCAGCAAGGCGTAATGTTCATGCCAGGCTTTCATCATCATACTTTTCATATCGGCAAACATAGGGCCTCCGGTTATTCGAGGGTGAAAGTGATCTCTTCATCTTTCAGCTTTTGATCGCTCAGTTCGTCAAACTCTTCGTCGCGTTCCGTTACCGGTTTCTTCCAGAGTGAAAGCATCACGCCACAAATCACCGTGCCTATACCCAGCGCCAGGCAAAACAGCAGAGGATGGGTGAACAGAGGCACAACAAACATGCCGCCATGCGGAACCGGACTCTCCACGCCCCACACCATGATTAAGCCGCCCGCGACCGCCGATGCCACCACACAAGATCCCACTACTCGCAGCAGGTCACGCGCGGCGATCGGAATGACTCCTTCAGTGATCATGCAGATCCCCATCGGAAACGCGGCTTTCAGCGCCTCGCGCTCCGCACGGGTGTATTTATGGCGTGTCAGTAAGAACGAAAGTGTGATGCCAAACGGAGGGATGATTGAGCCGACAAATTTCACGGCTTCTGGTCCGTAGACGCCACTGACCAGCAAGCCATCGGAAAACAGCGACATGGTTTTGTTGACCGGACCACCGAAATCGAAGGTTGCCATCGCGCCAAGTATGGCCCCCATCAGGAAGCGCGATCCGCCCTGCATCGACTCGAGCAAATGAATCAGTGCTTCTTGTAACCAGGCGATGGGTTTACCAATCAGCGTCATCATTAACAGCCCACCGATAATGGTGCTTAATACCGGCAACACCATGATTGGCATGAGTCCTTGCATCGACTGCGGCAGGCGGATATAGCGTTTAAGTAGCAAAATGGTGTAGCCCACCAGGAAACCACCCAACATACCGCCAATAAATCCGGTATGGATTTGCCCGCAGAGAAAGCCGACAATCAGGCCCGGGGCAAATCCGGGACGATCGGCAATAGAATAGGCAATTGCCGCGCTAATCAGCGGCACAATCAGCCCCATTCCCCAGCCGCCAATCTGATTAAGCATCCACGGGATTGTTCCTGTTTTTTCACCAACATCTGTACCGCCAAGAACTTGCCCCAACGCAATACATATCCCGGCGGCCACAATAAGGGGTATCATCCACGAGATGCCGGTTAATAAATGTTTTTTAATTTCCTGTGAAACCGGAATTTTATTGTCTTTCATATTAAGATCCCTCCAGTATAAGGATCATTTGTTTCCCAGTGATTTTTCGACCTTTTCAAGAAATTGAACGGGCGATTTAATGACGATCTCTGTCTTTACTCGCACAATACGTTTATTGGTGAAGCGTTCTTCTCCTTTTATTTTCACATCTACAGCAAGAATCACGACGTCAGCAGCAGAGATATCTGCCGCCTGTAATTCATTTTCTGTACCAATGGTTCCCTGGGTTTCAACTTTAATGGTATGGCCCAGAGCTTTTGCTCCTTTGATTAACTTTTCACGAGCAATATAGGTATGAGCAATACCCGCCGTACAGGCGGCAACACAGACAATATTCATGACATACTTCCTGTTATTTAGCAGACATCGGATTGTGCATACTGACTAAAGAGATCAATGATTTTTTGCGGACTCGTCTCAACTAACAATTGTTCTATGATGTCATCATCCGCCAGCGCGCCCGCGACCTGGGAAAGTAAACGGATATGGGTGGTATTTTGATCTTCAAGACGTACCGCAAATAAAATAATACAGCGCACGCTACTGCCATCCAGCGTTTCCCAGGGAATATCCTGGCGGGTACGGCCAATTGCCAGCGTAGTATTAATTACCGCAGAAGATTTACCATGCGGGATCGCAATATGATTTTCAAAACCAGTCGAGCCTTCCGCTTCGCGCTGCCAGACATCTTTAATAAAGGTTTCCCGACAATCGATCGCACCATCTTTTTTGAGAAGATTAGTTAATTCTTCAATCGCCTCCGCTTTATTCGTTGCTTGCATATCTAAAATAACGCGATTCGTATTCAGGATTTTTGTTATGTCCATTCGTCATACCTCATAAAATTCTGACATTAAATTTCAACGACCCGAGACGTCGCATGATGTAATTTTTCCGTAATCACCATTTCAGTGACCCGCTTAATATCGGCATCATTAAAAAAAGCGGTAACATAAGCGACCGGCATAGTGACTGTAGGCAAATTAATGGTCGAAATAATCAGTTCGATATTGTCAGGCAAAACCTGTGATAAATTCGCTGCTGAAATAACATCAACAATCGTCCATTCAGGAAATGCTCGCAGAATACGGCTTTTCAGTAGATGCGAAGTTCCGATTCCGGTTGAACAGACCAGTAATACACGTTTACGGGCAATTTGCCGCTCCATCGCAGCCTGAAAATGAACGGTCAGGTAACCCACTTCATCCTCGCTCACTGCATTCTCACCCCAGGTTTTAAATACCTGATTCACCACATATTGCGTCAACCGCCAGACATCCGCTAATTCTGCTTTAATATCTTCCAGCAATGGATTACGGATATGAATGCGATAATTTAGACGGTTAATCAGCGGCTTAATATGCACCAATAAGCCATCATATAATGCGCTGTCTTCACTAAAATCGCAGTCCACGATGTCACTGAATACCGTAATTAAACGCCAGGTAATCAGACGCGCTTCATTGCTGGCCTGCATATGTGAAATAATGCTAACATCTTTTTGTCCATCAATCGCCACACCTGATGAAATGATATATTGATAAATAAACCAGACTTCATCATCGGGCAATGTATGTGCAATTCGTTGTTCTATCTTATGAATCATCTGACTGGCAACATTAAAGATATTTTCATCATATTGTCTGGTTTGATCTTCTTCTCTTGATAACGCATTCCCGTGCGTGTTGCGATACATCATAATAAGGATGTGAGTAAAAATGTTAACGTAATAAGGTTCTCCCAAAGACCAACTTAATTCATTTTCCATATCCAGTAACAATGACTGGACAAATAACACCTCTTCTTCTCCAAAATAATGGACTAATGCTTTATAGCTTCCGGGATCCAGACGTGAATACACGACACCTTGCGGCTCATTATGGTTAATAATGCCGTTAATCAGTAATGCCATTGCCTGTCGGACTTGCCCTTCACTACCTTCAATATGCGTACCACTTGGACTGCGGATCAACGATAACCCCAACGGCGCAAGCCAGGACTCAATTACTCTCAGGTCATTAACAATAGAGGCTCCGCTGATAAAGTAGCGTTCTGACAATTTACTGATCGACGTTTCATTCGGTGTTTCACTTAATAACTGCGACGCTATTTTAACGCGCCTGGCATTATTCATTACACCATCAATCTCTTCACATTCTGCCACCAACAAATGATCAAGATGCAGCAAATCAGCAATATTCTCCGCGCTTAACATCACACCCGCGCCAGCACGCTTCTCAACATTTATTCTCCATTGTCCCAGCCATTGCTCAAGTAAACGTAAATCACGTTGAATGGTTTTTTCCGAAACATTTAAATAGCCGGCAATCGTAACAATAGTCGTATATTCCCTTCGAGGTAAAAGGAATCGTAATAATCTGTTTTGTCGCGAGGTAATCATTTGCATTTTTTACCCTTATCACAGATTAAGAAGCCCCATATGGAAGAGCTTCAGTTGCCATCTCTGAGGGTAAATATAAAGCAGAATAATTTCACAACAATACTAAAATCTGTCCGTAATCCGGACAGTGATAAAACAAAGCAAGGCGGTTAAGGGATATTTTTCAGCACAGATCACATTTTCGTGATGAATAATCGTGATCATGCTCGCAAATACGATGGAAGAAATATTTATTACCAGATGTGAGATTATTTACCGGATACGACACAAAACCATTCGTATCCGGCATTCTTCAATAGATTACAACGTAATTGTCAGCGCATTCCCTTGAGGAGTCACCACCAGTCCCTGCTCACTTTCAGCCTGCGAACCGCCTTGCAGACCATTTACTTTCACAACATTGCGCAAGCACAGTGTCCAGTTCTTCGCCTCGCCCGTACCAGTCACAGTAATCGTGTTGCCAGTACGTGCTGCTTTTAAAGTAAAGATCACCGAACCGTCAGCAGTGGGCACTTCACAGACAGCCTCATGCCCGTCTTGCAGATTAAAGAGGTGGAATGCCGTACCTTCGTGCCACGCGTAATCGGGACGTTGATCGTTGTTGCCCAGCGCCAGTAGGGTGCTATCACGCACATAAACGGGCAGACTCAGGAAGCTGTGCTGCTGTTTATGCCAGCGACTACCGTCGAGTTCATCGTTGTGCCACAGGTGTGTCCAGCGACCTTCCGGCAGGTAGAACTGCACATCGCCCGCTTCAGTGAACACAGGCGCAACCATCACGTTGTCGCCTAACATGTATTGACGGTCAAGGTAATCACAAGCCGGATCGTCCGGGAACTCCATCATCATGGCCCGCATCATCGGCGTACCCCGGGCGTTTGCACGTGCAGCTTCACGATACAGATACGGCATCATGCGGCATTTCAGTTGCGTGAAGAAGCGCACCACATCACAGGACTCATCATCGTAGGCCCACGGCACACGATAAGATTTGCTGCCATGTAAACGGCTATGGCTGGAAAGCAAACCAAACGCGCACCAGCGTTTGTAAACGTGCGCCGGAGCGGTATTTTCAAAGCCGCCGATATCGTGGCTCCAGAAGCCAAAACCTGAAAGGCCAATAGACAAACCACCGCGCAGGCTTTCCGCCATTGATTCGTAGTTAGCGTAACAGTCGCCACCCCAGTGTACCGGAAATTTCTGCGCACCAACGGAGGCCGAGCGGGCAAACAAGACGGCTTCTTCCTCACCAACGGTGTCCTTGAGCACGTTCCACACCAGTTCGTTGTAGATGTACGCATAATGGTTATGCATTTTCTGCGGATCGGAACCATCAAACCACTGAACATCGGTTGGAATACGTTCGCCAAAGTCGGTCTTAAAGCAATCAACGCCCATCGCGACCAGACCTTTCAGTTTGTCGGCGTACCATTTGCAGGCATCCGGATTGGTAAAGTCATAAATCGCCAGACCTGGCTGCCATTTATCCCACTGCCATAGCGAACCGTCCGGGCGTTTGAGTAAATAGCCTTTCTCTTGTAACTCTTTAAAGACGGGGGATTTTTGCCCGATATAGGGGTTAATCCAGACGCAGATTTTCAGCCCTTTCGCTTTCAGACGGCGGATCATCCCTTCCGGGTCCGGAAAAGTCAGCGGGTCCCACTCAAAATCGCACCACTGGAAGGCTTTCATCCAGAAACAGTCAAAGTGGAAAACATGCAGCGGCAGATTGCGTTCCGCCATACCATCGATAAAGCTGTTTACCGTCGCTTCGTCGTAGTTGGTGGTAAATGAAGTGGTTAGCCACAGGCCGAAGGACCACGCGGGCGGCAGCGCCGGACGACCAGTAAAGCGGGTATAACGATCAAGTACCGCTTTCGGCGTCGGGCCGTCGATAACAAAGTATTCGAGATATTCACTCTCAACGCTGAACTGCACTTTGGAGACTTTCTCCGATCCCACTTCAAAAGAGACACACTGGGGATGATTGACCAGTACCCCATAACCACGGTTAGTCATATAAAACGGGATATTTTTATACGCCTGTTCAGTACTTGTGCCGCCGTCCCGGTTCCAGGTCTCTACCGTCTGGCCATTGCGCACCAGGGCAGTAAAGCGCTCTCCCAGACCGTAAACTGTTTCGCCAACGCCAAGATCCAGCCGCTCAAACATATAATTTCGTTGATTATTCGTGTCCTGCACGTAGCCGTTATTTTTCACCTGACTACCGGTAATACGTTCGCCGTTGCGCAGAAAATCCAGTGACCAGAACTCACCTTTGCTGACACGCGCACTTAAGTTGCCACTTTTAAACTCAGCGTAACGTTCTGTGTTTTCGATAGTGACCTTCACGTCCTGCAAAATATTGAGCGGGTAATGAGGACCGTTATTCAGCGCCCCCTGAAAATGCTCAATCCGTACACCGACAATACCTTCCTGTGGGGAGAAAAAGCGCAGCGTAAATAAAGGCGTATCAAGCTGCCAGGTACGTTCACGCACATCACGAGGGGCAGCATAGACCACCATTTCATTACCCTGCTGTTCAACCTCGAACACCTGAAGCGGGTGAATCAAATTGAGGCCAGGTTGAATCAACCAGTTTCCGTCGCTAATTTTCATTGCCGTTCCTTAGTTCTGCACTTCTTGAGAGGTGAATTGTTGCTGGCAACGGCGTTTGCCCTGCGCCAGCTGTTCCATAACGGTTTTCAGATTGTGCGTCGTGAGCGAGTAGTAGCGTTTAGCGATAATCGCGCTCAGCAAGTAACAGATCGCCGGAACAATCGTGAATAGCGCGATAATGATGCTAATTGTGACGCTGTTCTGCGCTTTTTCTGCCGCATCATATCCGCCATAAGCCAGCATCCAGCCGATAAGGGCACCACCGAAGGCCAACCCCAGTTTGAGCACAAACAGCGTGCCAGCAAAACTGATCCCGGTCAGGCGTTTACCATTGCACCACTCGCCGTAGTCGACGGTATCGGACATCAT
>SKER01001016.1_pt1 | contig 26055 bp, 23 predicted proteins | sample 4826961 | NCBI WGS metagenome assembly SKER01 (sample SAMN11008804, study PRJNA524170) | human gut metagenome | biome: Human fecal sample; material: Feces; isolation source: fecal sample from pouch patient p47 | host: Homo sapiens | place: Israel: Tel-Aviv | collected 2016-11-16 | reverse complement strand
CTTCATTCAGGGTAATATCTTTGTCGGAAGATAGCGCTGCGGTAATATCTTTGTTAAACTGGTTCATGGGGAAAGCCTCCGTATTCTGATTGGTTTTTAGCGATTTCAATCATACGGGGAAGGCTTTCCCTTTTTCAATACCCTCAAGGTATCAATTTACACAAAATATTTTACACTCCCTGACAGGGGTACAGTACCATCTAAGAGGCTGGGAAAAAACTATATTTTCAGATGAATTTTAGAAAATAGTTATATTAAAAACCGCTAGGAATCAACGTTTTTAGTAACGTGATTTCTAACGGTTTTTAAGTCTTGGGACTTCCCTCTTATTGGGCCATTGCTAATGGTGCCACGGTTAACCTGATCTCCAATCCTAGTCCAGCTGCATACTTGTTTAAAGTGGTGAGGGTGGGAATCGATTCCATGCTTTCAATTTTCGCCAATTGCGGCTGACTCATGCCGATTCGGCGCGCAAATTCAGACTGCGTAAGACCTTGTTTGATTCGTTGCGCTTCTAAAAATGACAACGTATTAATGATCGACAACTCTTCCTCTGTTAATACGGTTTGGTTGTTAGTAATGTCACTCCATGTTTTCATTTTTATCGTCCCTTTCTTTGGTACCAATCATCTAATCGCACTAAAGCTCTGTTAATGGCTTTGGGATCCGTTTTGTTTTTCTTTTTGGTGTAATGACTAAGTAGTACGAACTTGTTACCTTGCCAGACCCCGTAGAAAACTCTTTCCGGCATTGGTCGCAATTCCCACAAAGGCAGATCTAACCCCTTTAATTGTTTAGCTTGCGGCGCATGTAACGTTGTACCTAAGACTCGTAACAGATTAATCTGGTGCTGCATCTTCACATATATCGCCTTGTCTTGCTTTTGATTGCTATGTGAGATTCGTTGGAAATAGTCAAAGATATCACTGTTTCCATTTTCATCTTCATAAAATATTACTTCGTACATAATACTTACCTACTATAACTCATTTGCTATACTTTGATTATAACTTGTTTGCTATAAAAATCAATAAAAAAGACCCAGCATCAAAAAAAGCAGGTACAAATATATGTACCCGCCTAGTCGGTCTTAAGCTGACTATTTAAATTGATTGGTACTATTATCCAGGGGCGGGTCTATAAATGGAAAAAGAGGCTGGGAAAAAAGTCTCAAGACTTAAAAACCGTTAGAAATTGTCGTCATTTCAGTGTGTTTTGTGGCCGAAAAGTCGAAAGATTGTTTTTTGGGAAAAGCCGGTAAATTAAGGGTAAATCAAAAGAAAAAATATGCATGAATTGAAGGAGGAATCACCATGCCAGTAGAAGAAGCCCAAGAAAAGCAACGGCTGAATACGTTTACCCTTTTGAATAAAGCAAACAAGAAACTTTCTGAAGCGGTAAGTAGCCCAGAAAAATTTGAGAAGCTGATTGATGATACTGGGCGTCGTCTTAACATCGGGAAGACGAACCTCTTGTTAACTCACGGGGTTGAATCAGACGTGGCATCTGACACTTACTTTAAGCAGCACGGCTTACAACAAGACTTCAGTAAGTTAGAAGGGATCCACGTAATCAAGCCAGTTTATGACAAAGACGGTCACATGATGATGAACGAAAAGGGCTACCCAAAATTCCAGGTAGGCAAGGTTTACAGTGTTGATGAAATTAGCCGGGCTTTCCCAGAAGTTAGCGAACAAGCTCAACAAATTGCGAAAACTCGGTACCGCAAACAAGCTAAATTTGAAGACCGCAAGAACGCTACTTATGCAACGTTCAAGGAAATGAACGTTTACAATCCAGAGTGGACCAAGACCTGGAAGAAGCGTCCTAGTGCAGATAAGCTCCTCCAAACTAAAATTGCCCGGAAGATGGCAATGAGTTACGCCGGGGTTAATCGGCAGGAATTTAAGTTCACGGCTGATGATCTAGAAACCTTACGAAACATGGATCCAAAGTCGATTGAAACAATGTACTCTAAGGCAATGAATTTGGCCCGGAAGGTTGGTCGGGAAGTTGACCGGAAGTTATCGCAAGAAAAGAGTGGCCCAAGTCAAACTCAACAACGTTCCTACAACAATCCAAAGTCACAAGCACCAAAAGTTGCTCAGGCAACTCAAGCGATGCCAATGCCAGCCCGGACCCAGGGTCGGGGCCGTTAAAATTAATTCAGAACCATGCAAAAGCCCACTAACCGTTGAGTTGGCGGACTTTTCTTTGCTATAATGATATTTGGCAAACATCACTAGGACGAATACCGTTAATGAACGATTACCAGATCGCTGATTTGGTAAAATAGCGAACCGTCCTACCAAACTTTGACACGGTTGTGGGACGGTTCTTTTTAGCCTGACTATCACGTCATCGTTAAGTGACGCTTGCCTTTTCTGTACTTAAATTATATCACAAAACAAACCCGGGTGCTGAGGCCCGGGTTTTGAGTTGATTGTGCTAAATCTGCTTTAATTATAGCATTTTGATAGGTTCTTGCATGGCTTTCCGGCCGAAAAGTCGAAACTTCCTTTTTTAAAAAATTCCGCTACATTTAGCTATGTAATATATGTTTTTTTAGCTAAATAAACGTAAAGGAGTCAGTTTCATGAAGTTATTTTCAAAGAACCGGAACAAAAAGAACGCCACCGCTTTAACTGATCTGTTAACCGTGCGTATGCGCTTGGGGGACGACTTTGACCCGAAAAATAACGCGGACGTTCAAGCAATTATTGACGACGTTTCCGCTGATGAAGCCAAAAAGGACGGCGTGGTTGCTATTAAAGATAGTTGGCCGTTTGCCACCTTTGCCACGGCGGAAGACTTTTTAGGTGAACTTCAGACCAAGATCGCTAGTGGAAATACCGCCGTTGACTTTAAGGAGTTTGCGATCTGGGAATACAACCCTAACGAAAAGTATAATCCGTCAAGCAAGGGTAACGGTAATCCCCGTATGATGATCTCGGTTCCGGACTTTGAACTAACTTACGACTACCAGAACCTGACGAAGGTTTTCTTTGAGGAAATTTTTAACGACCCGGCAAACGATGAAGTCAGCTATGAAGATAAGGTTGACTACTGCAACCAAATTAAAGACGCCTACATGGAATCAACCAACGCCAGTGAAAATGAAGTGGCTCGGATTCCATCACTAGACGAAACTAACAGCGGTCAGGTACTACTTGATGTCCCGGCTTTCAGCGGAGAAGACCTTGATGAATCTGGCGACCAACTGGCGGACGCACCAGTCTACGATTCCGCTACTGGTCAGTTTATCGTTCCCGAACGAACGGTGACGGTACCAATGCCAGACACGACTTCTTCTAGTGAACCACAAGTTCAATCAAACCAACAATCTGCTGAACCGGCCGTTAATAATAGTAATAACGTTCAGGATTCTGAAGTATCCGTTGACGATAACATGGTCTTAACGGAGCGGGTGACCCGGATTGCAAATGAAGAAGATACGGCGTTGACCACCCGGGCGCAACAGCGGGAAATGAACGACGCAATTGATAACCAAGAAGCGGACGCGCGGAACGTGACCAAGGTTAACGCTCCCCAATTTGACGTGAGTCAGGACCTAGAAGCCAAAGAAGTGGGTGAAGAAGGCTACGTTGAATATCACTTAAACGAACGAAAGAAATACTACAACAAGCGGTTAGTTGATGTAGCTAGTTTCTTGAGTGAATCAAACGCCCGCCTGATCATCAAGCGCCAGGAAGAATACCAGAAGTTGATCAAGCAAGCGGCTGCTAAGTACGTTCGTGACCATTCTGAATCCTTGAGTAGTCTTCATGACGAAATTGAAACCCGGGCCAATCGGGCTAAGAATAAAGAACTGGCAACGGAAGAAGAAAAGCTTGATAACGAAATGAACCAGGCCTTACAAGATGAAGAACGGCGCCACCAACAAGCCGTTGAACAGATTAAGGCTGATACAGAAGCTAATAAGCACGCGGCTAATGACCGGTTAACTAAGAAGTATAACGAACAGTCTGAAAAGGAATACGACCAGACTTATGCCAAGATCCTGAAGAGTATCAATGACGGGGCCAATAAGGTCACGGCGGAAAATGAACGCAAGTACGAAATTCAATCCCGGGAAGACGCTACCACCTTGGCTAACGAGGCCAGTGATCGCCTGCAAAAGATGGTAGATCAGGCCCAAGAATCTCTGAATGAGTACGAAACTCAGCTGGTACAAAATCAGCTGAACGGCCAACAAGTAAGGGCAGCCGAACAGCGGGCAGCTAACGAAAAGCGGCGGATCAACGCTCCTTATGCGGAATTAAATCGCCGGGCAGAAGAACTTCACGTCAAGGACAAGCTGATTGCCCAAACTCAGGCCGAACGGGACGCTTTACAAAATGAAGTGACCAGTATGAAAAAGGACCTAGAAGAACAGAAGCGTCGTCATGAAGCCGTACTGGCGGAACAACAACAGCGTTACGACACTTTGGTTAAGACTAAGATTAACGATTCTAAGGTTGAAACGGCTAAGCAAGTAGCCCAACGTGAGACCAATAAGGACGACGCTTTGGAAAAACTGATCACTTTACAACTGGCAAACTCCATGCAAGATACTCAAAAGAAACAGGAGGTAGCTAAGCAAGAGGCTCAGCAAAAGGACGCAAATGCCCAGGAAGTAGCGAATCTAAAGGAACAACTTTCTAATGTTAACCGGGGTGCCAAACGGGCTTTATACGGATTAGGAACCGTAATTGTATTAGGTGGGTTCGGTGGTGGATACGCCTTCTATCACCAGAATCAAGTCAATGCCCAGCGGGTGGCTAGTGCTAAGCAGGCGACTAGAACTCAAAAGAGTGGAACCATTCAGGCCATGACCCCCAGCCAAGTTGACGCTAAGGCCACGACCGCTTTACACGATGGAAGTTTGAAGGAATTAAATAAGTATCAGACAGAAACGTATTATGACCTGGACAAGGCGATTATCAATAATGACGCTAATGCCGTCAATGACGCTGCTAAACAGCTCGCCAACCTTAATTTAAAGGATAGCTACCGGGCTATGCAAACCGAAAATCTTCTGAAAAAGGCCAATAATAATGACCTAGCAACCAAAGTGGCCGATGCCAATAAGTAGCGTTATCTAAGGGATCCATTCACTGGATCCTTTTTTGTGGCCGAAAAGTCGAAACTTGCCTGAATCTCAATCCTTGATATGGTGAACCTGATTTAACTCATAAGGAGGAATGGTGATGAGGTGGTTTCGTCGGGACCGTTATGATGCGGAGCGGTCCGCCAAGACAAGAGAACGCACCAGTATTTTCGGTAGCCCAATCGTCTTGCTGGCAATCTGGCTAGTGTGGGCGTGGTTTGTTAGTTACTTGACTTGTTGGGTGGTGAGCGGATTAACGGCCTTCAATAGCTGGATTAACTCCCCAGACGGCTATGCCTTTATGAGTGGGCAACTAGTGGGTTTTGATAAGGTCTCGGCTGGATTTGCTTTTACTAATTTTGGTAACTACGCCACGATGGGGCAAAATTCCATCTTATGGTGGGGATTAGAAGCGGTGCTATCGCTGATGATGATCCCGATCTTCATGAAGGCGGGGTGGAAGAATCGGCGGATTAAACACCTGGAATACGGCAATGACCGGTTAGCAACCGATTCCGAAGTTCTCCGGCAGTACCCGCTAATTGCCGATCGGGGGGCGGAATTCAAAGGTTATGGTGGGGTCCCAATTAGCCACTTTAGTAATAAAGGGTTTTGGCATGAACACCCAATTACTTGGCTTTTTCATCATGGTTCGCTCCAAAATGATACTGGGGTGCCGGCCACTGGTTACTACTCCATTGATCCGACAAACATCAATTCTTTGATTGTCGGGATTACTCGTTCTGGGAAGGGTGAAACTCTGATCTTCCCACTTCTGGATATTTTGTCCCGGGCGGAAGAAAAAAGCTCAATGGTAGTGAACGACCCCAAGGGCGAAAACTACCAGATGAGTTATAAAACCTTGCGGAAGCGGGGCTACAACGTGCAAGTCCTAAACATTCAGAACACGGACTTCTCCATGTCATATAACCCGTTAAACAATATCATTAAGTTTGCCCAGGACGGGTACTTTGATGAAGTGCAAGATGCGGTTAACACACTTTCCTCTAGTATCTATGTTGATCCAAACGAAAAGGATAAATTTTGGCAGAACAGTTCGATCAACCTACTGAATGCCTTAATTTTGGCGATTATTGACTACGCTCGGCGGAATAATGAGTGGGAAAAGGTCACGATGGACAATGCCTTGCATATGATGACCGACCTCGGTTCATCGCAAGTGGCGGTGGACGCTAATGGTGACCCTATCACTGATGAAGAAACCCAAGCGAAAAAAACCCGGAATCGCCTTTCAATCTACTTTGATAAGCTGCGGAAGTTGAACGAACATGAGTACGACCAATTCCGGCAAATGGCGCTAGATGCCTTTGCCCAGTCAAACTTTGCCGGTGAAGAAACGGCCGGGAACATTTACGCTTCTGCCTTGAACGGGATCAAGATTTACCAGCAACAAAACATCGCCAAGCTTACGTCGAAGAATTCGGTGGACTTTGAGGCGATCGGTTTCCCCCGGACTCTAAAGGCTAAGTTCCCATCAACGTTTAACTTTGCGACAGCAAACGTGGAATTCTTTGACGCCGAAACGGGGAAGTCACTGGAAAAGCGGACCCAGTTGGTTGATAAGGTAGGACGATTAGACTACACGATTAAGACCTTGTTGCCTGATTCCTTTAAGATCCGCCTGGACTTCAAGTTTGCTAAGAATGCGGAAAGCCTGCAAGACAAGTACGTTGAGATTACTGGAATTAAGAAGTACAAGGAAACGGGGCTAGGGCAAGCTCGGCAGCCAAAACTGGATCCGTACACTAAGAAGCCAATGCTGGATTACGTTAAGTTAATGGTTAGCAAGAACAACCTGGGTGGCGAGCTGGAAGAAATTGAGGTTAATTACTCAGAATCACCAGTAGCTTTGTTCCTGGTGACGCCACCAAACAACCCATCGTACAACCAGTTACCGGCCTTTGCGATCGATCAAATTTTCAACACAATCTACTCAACGGCCTTGAACAACGGACGGAAGGCCTACAACCGGGTTCACTTCATTCTTGATGAGTTTGGGAACTTACCAACGATTGACAAGATGCATACGAAAATTTCGATCGGGCTAGGACAAAACCTTTGTTTCGATATTGTGGTTCAGAACCTTGAGCAACTTCAGATTAACTACTCTAAGGATCAAGCCTCAACGATTGAAAGTAACTGTGCTAACGTCTTATACGTTCTGACGGAAAGTGAACAGACTGCCAAAACGATCTCTAGTCGGATTGGGAAGCGGACGGCTCAGGTTAACTCACAAAGTGGGAAGGCCTTTGACGTTCACTCGGTTAATACTAACCAGAACTTTGTTAGCCAAGAAATTCTGTCACCGACGGAACTGATGCGGTTCCAGGGTGGGGAAATGGTCGTCTTACGATCGGTTTACCGGCAGGACCAAAAGGGCCACTCAGTTAGTGCAATGCCAATTTTTAACCATGGTGATACCAAGATGCCGTATCGGTACACCTTCTTAACCAAGGAATTCGATGACAAGACCACTCTTTCAGATATTGGGATTCGGTCGGAACACCGGAGCCTGGATCTAAAGAAAAACCGGGTTAACTTCGATATTGCTTTTAGTCAGCTTGAATTTGACAATCAACCGCAATCACAACCGGCTCCAGTCCAGTCAGCAATGCCGGATCCAACACCGATTGAAGAACCGGAAGAAAGTGAACCAACGCCTCCACAACCGGCGACAAATGAGCCAAAAGTTGATCAGGAGCAGGCTCGCAGCTATGAGTTCCCGGATATGTCAGACTTAATTTCGACAATCTCGGATATGCCAAAAGATGCGGTTTTGACCCTGGAAGAGATTAAGAATCCAGATTTGACTAATCAAGCCACTCAATACCTGTTCAGTCTCTGGCACGATGATTCAGAAAAGTCGCGGTTCGTCTTTGACGACACTCAGAAGTGGTGGTTCCACAAACGCCACAACTCCTGGGAGAAGATCCGGGAACGGTTTGGTTCGGACATGAATAGTTTCAACACGTTTAAGCAACAACTAGATGCACTAAAAAAAGCACAAGCACAATAATAGAAAGGACGTGAAGTAGCGTAATGAGATTGTTAACGTGGTTTTTGTTCGCGGTAACGGACTGGTCAAAAAACATTCCTGATGCGGATTCGCCTTTTGACCCGAAAAAGTATTCGGCCCTCGTTAGTTTCTACAAAACTTGGGACCCGTACATGCACCACCGTTTAGGGATCATTACTGACGTGTATGGTGCAATTGGTAACTTCGTGATCCATGGGCTATACAATGCCTGTTTAGCCGTGGAAAAGGTCTTTAACGCCATGTTTGGGGTGTTGGGTTGGTCAGAAACTGCCATCACCAGTGGCGCTTTAAAGCCAATCTATACGACAATCTCGATTATTGGTTGGGCCATGTTGGCCTTAAGCTTAGTGGTCCTTGTTTATATGAGCATGGGCCATGCGGTATCGTGGGGGAAAGTTCTCCCAAACGTTATCATGGTGGCTTTGACGATCACGGTTTTACCGTTATTCATGCAACAGGTCAACAAGATTGCACAGTCGGCTGAGCAGGATATTTCTTCGATTAGTCTGGACGGAAGCAAGAAAGCCACTAGTCTAGCGGTCCAACCAATAGAGAATAACGTAATCGACTTAGGGTATGTGGCCAACCATAATTGGGCTGCAGACCCCGAAAAAGCGGATTCCAAAGATAACAAGCTCAACAGTCTGAACACTGATGGTAAAATTGATGAGCTTGATCTTACCGATACGATGAGTAAGTCAATGCTCAAACTTTTAATTAAGGAATCTGGTAATGGTGGATTTATAGGTGCAGTAACGCACCCGATTAAAACTTGGAAGGCCACCCTTTGGCCAGCAACACCGTTTAACTACCAATACAACGGGAACGTTAATGGTAATGGTCAGGCTTCGATTTCCAAGGTTAAGGTGGCCGCTAACGGTTTAGGAAACGCTAACGACGATATGTATGAGCGTTACTACGTTCACTGGATCTTGTTGATCGGTCAATACTTGGTTTTGATTGCCGTATTAGTTTTTGCTGCCTTCCGGGTCGTAAAGGATATTTTTGAGCTTACGGCTATGAACCTGATCGCTCCAATTCTGGCTTACCAGAGTGTTCAATCCGGTAAGAAAATGCGGGACCTGATAATGTCAATTGTCGGTCTGTACACGTCAATTGTCTTGCTGATGGTCGTAATCAAGATGTACATGGTCTTTGTGGCCGTGGTACCAAAGATTGATGCAATTACTAGCCTGACGCCGTTCCAGCAAGGATTGGCCACAATCCTAATTTACGCTGGTGGTGGCTTTGCAATGTTTTCTGGGGTCAGTTACTTTGAACGAGTAACTGGGGTTACCCAAGGATTCAGTCAATCCGCTGGCCAAGTTGGAACCGTGGCTGCTGGTGGTGCAATGGCCGGTGGTCTGGCCGGAGTTGCCGTTGGGAAAGCAGCCGGTGCTGGTATGAGTCTAGCTGGTAAGGGAGCTTCCGGGCTGCGGAACATGTTCTCCTCTGGCAACAATAACCTTAACCACAATAGCAATGGTGGCCCTGGTGGTGTTAATAGTGCCGTTAAGAATGCCACTAATGAAGCTACTGGCGGGGTTAACGGAGCAACCGCTGGTGGCGGTTCGTCCACTGCTGGTGGTGTTGCCGATAAAGCCTCGAACGGTGAAAACGGTAAGCATGGTGAAAGTGGATCTGGTGCTAATGGCCAAAATGGCGGTACTGCAACCGATGCCAACGAAAATGGTAACGTTGATCCTAACCAGCCAAATGGCGTTGACCAATCAAACGATTCAGGGACACCTGGCAATGGTGGTGATGGCACTACCGGCGCTGACGGCCAAGATGCTGATAATCCAAACCTTGATAGTAACCAGGGCGACGGTGTTAACGATCAACCTGATGATCAACAACCGACTGGCGATGATACTAGTGCCGATGACGATACCAGTTACGACGGTGGTGACTACGATGGAAACAATTCTAATGGGATTGAAGACACCACCCCAGATACCGACAATGATCAAGGGGTAACGCAACCGGATACCGACACTGGTAACTCCGATAGTAGTAGTGACACCCAAGCACCTGATGCCGGAGATGCTAACGGAATCCAGCAAAATGATGATCAACCAGCTGGTGAAGACCCGAACAGTACGGACGCTGAAAAACCTAATGATGCTAAGGGCCTGACCGAAAGTGACCAAGATAATCCAAATGGGAATAGTAATGGTACTTCGGAAGGTGGCGTTAACAACGGTGATCAACCGTCAGAAAGCTTGCAAGAACACGGCGATAAGAAGGAGGAACAAACTCCACCACCAACCTTCCGTCAACGGGCCGGAAACGTGGCTAAGCGGGGCACTAAGGCTGTTGGTCGAAAGGCCGTCAATGAAGTCAAGGCTGCACCAAAGCATGTTGAAAATGCGGGTCACAAAGTCTTTAACTTGAGTAACCAATACCTGCAAGGTCGGGGCTTCAATGTTGGCTCTGGGAATGTTCGTGGGGTTGATTCTCACCGGTTTGAAGATGAATAAGCCCAAATAAAAAAAGATCAGTGACTTATCACTGGTCTTTTTTTGTGGCCGAAAAGTCGAAACTTGCCTGAATCTCAATCCTTGATATGGTGAACCTGATTTAAAAAAAGGGGGAAGAAATACGTATGCGTGAAATTACCATCACACCAGATGTCCGAGCGGAAATAAAGCTGGGACTAAATATTTTCTTGAAAGACGTCGGCGAAATTGGAATTACCGTAGGGATTGCTTTCCTGTTATCCAACCTTTTCCCGGCCGAACAGTCACTCCAACAAACGATCTTCCTGATTATGAGTATTGTGTTGGCGATTTACCTGGATTTGCGGCCACGTTCTAACCCAGGTAAGCGAAACTTTGAACTGATTTGGTACTTGTTGCTTGACCGGCACGCCAAGCTCTACAAGTCGTATGGATACTATGAATTCTTGAAGCGGGACCAACTAAAGGAGTTACGGCAATATGGCGATTAGTGGAAGTAAGCAACAAGCAAATAGTAAGGGATCGGGACGGCGTAGCCCGTTAGTCCGTCTATTTGGGCGAGGAAAGAAGCAAGCAGCTACCAATGACCCGGCACAAACTAACCGGGGTGAAATGCCAAATTATGCCCCAATGATTGATTACTTACCTTACAAGTCAATCACTAACGACCGTTACCACTTCATTGTGCTAAAGGATAAAGAAGATGGTTATGCCGAAATATTAAGCATTCGGGGTCAGGGAATTAACTCGATGTCTTACCGGGAACAAGAAAACATTGTCAATGGATTCGTGAACTTCTTGAAGACGGCCCTAGAAGATATGAAAGTAATCATTTCACCATTCCCGGCTGACACTAGCAAACAGCTTGAACATAGTACCAAAATGTATAACTTAGTTAACCAGGAGTTAGCTCAGACCCAGGACCCTCGGAAGCGACGTCAGTTACGAACCCGCTTGCGGTACATTAACGACCAAATTCATATGAACGGGGAAGTTGAAGACCAACTGTTCAATGAAGAATACCTGCTAGTAATCTTTGGCCGTCACCAAAAGGACCTAATCAACAACCGGGAAAACGCCATTCGTTGGGGTGGAAATGCCTTGATTCTGGAACCAATCTCGCTGGAACGGAAACAGGCGGTTTTGGCCCGGATTAACAACTTGAACACTGAAAAGTAGAAAGGATCGTTATGCGTAGTAAACAGATTTTACGGCTCCAGGAAGCGGGCTGGGACCTGGATTTAGCAGCTAAAACGCAGCCCCAAGGTAACTTGCGGGAGAGCGCTCAGCATCTACAAGTTGGCGACGGCTATGTTACTTGTATCCGACTTTACAAGTATCCTTCTCATGGTCTCGGACCGTTCTGGGGGATTCCATTGACCAACAACGACGGAACCATGGCCGTAATGGACTTTGGGACGGAAGACAAAAACGAAATTCTCCAGGCCTTATCCCGTTCCGCCGTCGAAAAGAAAACCCAGATTTCTGGTAAAGCCAAAGAGGCCGATAACGTGGAAGCCGCTGACGCCTACCGGGACCAGATGCGATTGATGCAAGAACTGCAATCTGGCCGGGAAGTTATGAAGCGGTTCTACTTACGGATTTTCGTTTACGACAAGACGTTAGAGGGCCTTGAAAAGAAGGTTAAGGAAATTACCCGGGACAACGGACAATTTGGTATGGTGCGATACGCTAACGAACAGCTCAACGAACTGAAGAGTATTTGGGTGCCAACAATGAAGGAGCAAGATATGCTCAATCACCCAGTTGGGACCCCAATTAATTCTTATGCGCTCGGCGCCTCGTACCCGTTCAATCACGTTAAGCTCGACGACCCAAACGGAACTTACTATGGCTACACCAAGACGAACGGGGCGGTAGAATTTGATCCTTTTCACCGGGATAACCGGCGAACCCGGTCGTTCTTCTTTGTAACGGGAAACGCTGGTATGGGGAAGTCAACGCTACTTAAGAAGATGAACGATGACGTTTATGCTCGGGGCGCTTACATTCGGAACTTTGACGTTTCGTCAGAATACTCCGATCAGACCCGGGATCAAGGTGGCGTCGTAATTCGCCTGGACCGGCCGGAATACCTGATTAACCCGTTTGAAGTCTTTGCCACGGCGGTTAATGATGACGGTTCAGTTGATGAAATTAACTCAATGGCCCAAAACATTAACAAGCTCAAGAACATGTTCCGATTCCTCAATGAAGACGTCACTAGTGACGACGTGAATACGTTTGGTGACTGGGTGGAAGAATTCTACCGGACTAACGACCTCTGGGTAAAGAACCCGCAAAAGCAAAAGCAGGACGTTAAGGTAACGGGCTTGCCTCATGATATGTACCCGACTCTGCAAGACTTCGTGATCTTCGCCAACGAAAAGCAACGGTCAGTAGAACGGGACCCCCAGATCCACAAGACGTCCTTAATAACGACTTCGATGAACCGGATCACCCAAACCTTCCAATCACTGGAAAACGCCAATGGGGATATGTTTGACGGGATTACCCGGTTCCCTGATTTAAGCAAGGAACAAGTGGTTACTTTCAATATCCAAGGTTTGCAAGCCAAGGGTGACGCAATCTTTAACGCCCAGATTTATTCAGTTCTTTCCCTTTTGTCAGCTGATATTATCCGGAATGGTATGCAACAACGGGCCTTGTTAAAGCAAGGAAAACTAGACACTAACTTTGCCCGGTACTACTACCTCAACATTGACGAGGTGGAAAACATTATCAGCCCAAAGTTCCAGTTCGGGGTGGAATTCCTGGCGTCAATGATGGAACAAATGCGCAAGAACATGTGTGCGATCACGATGGCCGCCCCAACGATCAAGGACTTGATCATGAACGGCAATTCTAGCGATCCATACATTTTGGCCGTCCAAAAGATCTTTTCCTTGTTCCAGATTCGTTTCTTCTTCCAAATTTCCGACGATGACTTACCACGATTGGCCACAGCTTTGGGTGGATCAACCACGGAAGATGAACTGCAAAACCTAACCCGACTTGAACGAACGGAGGTGTTGATGAATATCAACGGTGACCGGAACGTTCAGTTTAAGGTTCAGATTACAAAACAAGAGGAACGGCGGTACGGAGGGGGAATTTAAATGGCGATTCAATCAAAGGGGCCAAAAACCTCACAACCGGCGAAAAAGACAAACAACCAGGATATTTCCCTTCGTCACCCCATCAAAACTTGGAAGAATGCCGATCAGGCTGTTAATGACCGTAAACAAGAAATTATTGACGGTAAGCGACCAATTAATAACGACCAATACGATCGGGGTAAACTCAAGGCTCTGGTGATTGCTGTGGTTGCGTTAGGTGCCCTTTACCTCCTCCTTTACCTAATTAGTTCGTTTTAAAAGGGGGGCGAAAAGATGAAAAAACATTTAACGGCCATTATTTTTGGGGTCGGTGGTGCCGTGGCGGTAATGATTGCTTTGATGATAGCAATCATCACCATCTTCATGGGATCAGCAACCTCGCAAAAGGACTGTGATTCTGAAGAAACACAATCAGCTACTACCACGGCCACGGTTGCTGGTGACTGGACTAAAAGCGGAACGTCGGCCAACACTAATGCCAAGGCCGTGTTTGACTACTGGACCCAAAAGAAGGGGTTCTCTGGGGCTGCGGCAGCTGGGATTGTCGGAAACATTGCCGGGGCGGAAGATTCTTCATTTACGCTTGATCAAAAGGAAATTGGTGGTGGTGCAGACGGTGGTGGTGGACTTTATCAGTTTACGCCCCGTTCTAAATATTTAAACGGGTCCTCTACGGTTAAAAAAACATGGAAGGGCGACTGGTCAGCTGACGACCAAGGTGATGCTGTTTGGGCGTTGGAAGTTTCTAATGGGATTGGTAATGGATACAATGGTTATGCCCATATGAGTGTCTCCACCTACGCTCACCTTAATGATATTGAAAAGGCAACGTTACAGTGGATGTGGGGATACGAAAGACCAGCTAAAAACAATAGTACAGGTCCCAGCCGAATTGCTGCGGCTCAAACGGCCTACAAGATCTTTAATGGGTCCTCAATTGCTGCCAACGATAGCTTGCTTGGCGGAGCTTCTTCTACCGCTGCTACGGGTACCGCAACTGGGAGTGATAGTAATGGTTGTGCTACTAACACCGGTTCTGGTGCTGGTGGTGACTGGGGTTGGCCGTTTAAGTCAATCAAGAATAACAAGCCGCAAATTAGTGGTGAACAGTTGTTCGGAAAGAGTTCATCTCGGCAAGGTGGATTCCATGACGGAGTTGACTTTGGGACAGTGCCTTACGGTGGCCAAGATATTCTCGCCATTCACGGCGGAACGGTTTACAAGATTGGTCACCAAGGACACACTCAAAACGACCTGGGTTACTATGTCTTTGTGAAGTCCGACGACGGTTACTATGAGGTTTACCAAGAGTTTGCCTTTGAACAAAGTGACGCCGACCAGAACCTGAAGGTTAAGGAAGGTGATACCCTTAAGACGGGCGATAGAGTGGGAACTTTGAACCAAGTTGGCGATGTTAGCCATGTTCACATTGGGGTTTCCAAGACAGAATTAAGTAAGGCTCAAAACTCCGCGTTCAAAGATGACGGCACATGGATTGATTGGACTAAACTGGTGAAGAAATAGAATAGGAGCAGATTTTTATGGGAATCAAAAACACACCAACACCCGAAAACAACGGCTTTGTGACCCCCACACGGGTACTTGCTTTAGTAGCCGGGACCGTTTGGCTGGTGGCCATTGTTGGTTGGCCACGAACCAAGCAATTAGACACCGTGAAGGCGCAAGTAACCAGCACCCAAGTGGCAGCCAAGAAGGCCCAATACGAGGCAAAACAGAATTCACCATATCGGTCCTTGTTTGACCTGAACGGAACGGAACAAACCGCAACCAACAAGATTAAAAACGCGGTTAGCACGATGTTAGGGGGAATTCACTCTGACGATGATTTGAAGAATCATCAAGCAGAATTGAAAGCGACCCTAGGCACCAGTGTCTACAAGAAATTACTAAAAGTGGCGCAAGCCAAAATGGCTAGTGAAGACGGCATGAAGAACACATACCCACTAACAGAAAACACCAACACGGTGGTTACGTTCCAGGACGTCAGTGATGTTAATCATGCCATGATTATTGTTGTTACCACCTACAAAGACGACAGCGGAACGCACAAGCGGGTCATTAATCTGAATTGGAATTTGAAAACCCAAACACCAAACGGTGGTGACGTGCAGACCGTTAAACTGAACAACTAAAAGGTGGTGACCAAAATGAATAAGCAAAAGAAAACAGCAATCATTGTCGCTTTACTAGTGCTGGGGGTGGGTACCCTTGGCTGGGAAACCTATGAACGAAACCAAATTAACCGTGAGCAGGCCGTTCAAACCCAAAAGCTAGAGAAAGCTAAGAAGGCGCTGACCAATGCCACCTTTAACGTTGATGACAAGCAATATAACAAGGCCTTAAACAGCGAAGACCCAATGGTTAAAAATAACGCGGAGGCCACTAAGGTCACCAATCAATTCCAAAAGGTAGCAACTAACTTCTTCAAGATTGCTTACACTTTCAACAGCCAAAAGAGTTGGGTTGCCCGAAAGGATAAGGCCAGCAAATATGCCACTGATGACGTTTTGAATGACCAAAAGCTGTTCAACGATGGAAAAGCGGACGACGGTAGTGACTACATTACGTCCACTGGTTTAAGTGCTAACTTCCAGAACGCTTATGTAGCTAATGGTGTGGTAAACGGGAACGATACGATTGACGGTTACGTACAAGTCACGTATCAAGCTAGTTACGGTGACCAAAACGCGGCTAATACCACATCAATTTACCTGGTTAAATATGACGTGAAAAATCAGAAGTTAACCAGCGTTCAATTGCTGGGCAACACGCAAACTAAGGCACAATAAGGAATGGTTAGCATGAAAGTTAAACATTCGCGTAATTTGTGGCAATGGTTCAGAACGCCCCTAGTAGCAACGGATTTGGAAACTCAATTACTTAAACAAGACCAAACAACTGAGAAGGTAATCCAAAAGATTGATCTTTGTACCTGGTTGGGCTATGTGCTGATCTTCTTCTTCGTCAGTCTCACCCTTGTTAACCCAATGCTAAGGATTAACGGTTTAGCGATAGCCTTTCTGGCCTGGTTGATGATCTGTAGTTGGGTAAAACTGGATAAAAAGCGAAAAATCGCCCGGTTAGGGTGGTTTACGCGGCCACTACCAATCAAGAAATGGGGGAAGGGCATTGGCTACGCCTTGACCTTCATTACGTTTGAAATGGCGCTGTCACTCCTGATCGTGGCAGTCAATCACCAGTCGGTCCAGTCCACCAACACCCAACAGATTCTCAAAATTATTGGGGCCCAGCCAATTTACATGGGTTATGTAATTTTGGTGGCCCCGCTCCTTGAAGAGCTGGTCTTTCGGCAAAGCATCTTTCGGGGCTTAAAACGGTGGTTAAGCCGTCACGTTCGCTGGTCTAGTCTGGTGGTCACGGTGATTGTGACCATCGTTGTGGCGTTGCTGTTTGCAGCGGTCCACGGGGATAGTAGTAGCCTGGAATACATTGTGGTGAGTTGTTACCTGCAATGGATCTACTGGCGGGAAAAGGATTTGCGCTTATCAATGATTACCCACGCCAGTATTAATTGATTTCCTTGGGAACTATGCTATTGCTGTAGTAAGATTGAATTACTACAGGGGTGATATGTTATGTTAGCTGATAAATATCATATGACGAAGGATCAGAACCGGCGCTTTGCAAGAAGCAACCTCACTAAATTAGTCCATACTAATGCAAGATTTGAAGGGGTCAACACGACAATGCCCCAAACCCAAACGATCATTGATGGATTAGGCGTTGACGGGGTTTCGATTGATGATATTAACGTGATTGTTCAACTAAAGCGCGGTTGGCAATCCGTGATTAACGCGGACGAGCCGCTAACATTAGACTTTGCAAAGAAAATCAATGGTATTGTGGCATTGCATGAATCGTTAGCACCAGGGGAGCTACGAACCGGTAATGGTTACGTCAATACCAATCAAGGTGAATTCATTCCTCCTGAAGTGGATATTGATGCGGAGAACACCTATCTAAAACAGTTGCTCAACGGATCAGAAAGCACCACCGAAAAGGCTTTACAGCTCATGTACCATCTAATGCGGTCGCAACTGTTTTGGGACGGAAATAAGCGAACGGCCGTGCTGATGGCAAGCAAACTAATGATTGACCACGGGGCGGGACTGATCAACGTTCCGTTAGATCGGTGGGGAAAATGGAACGAACTGATTGCCGAGTTCTACTTCTCAAACAATGATCAAAAAATCGTGAAGTGGACGTACCAACAAGCGATCCAGGGTGTTGATTTTCACCCTCAACGAAACCTACCTCACTCAAAGCCTAGAAGAAGATAACAAAAAGCTGCCTGATGGCGGCTTTTTTTGTGGGTGAAATGTCGAAACTTGTTGAATTGGAACTTTCTGATACGTTGAATTAGTAAATTTTGGAAGGAGCGATTTCAATGTATTCATACCGTGGTGATCGCTGAAGTAATTTCACTGGTGACTAGTGAAATTGCCGGTGGCGGCTTCCTCTACTTGATCAACCAGTGGACGATTTGGACGTTACTGGGATTGACTGTCATTTTGGTGATCACTGCGATGGCTTGAAAGGAGGCTACCTTGGATGTTGAGAATGATAAAAATTTTGGATTCTTTTGCTGTTTAATATTATTTTGATATGCGATTAATTTGAAGCTGTCGCCAAAATGTATTGCATTTTGCATGTGATAATGATAATATAATAAGCAAATCGAATGTTTATTTTTGCTGTATTTCTGATTCATTCTTCACCGGCTGGGCTTTTTTACAAGGTCTGTCTAGCTGGTGGTCTGCAAACTTAGCTCAGTCGGTAGAGCGCCTGACTGTTAATCAGGACGTCACTGGTCTAAGTCCAGTAGTTTACGTTGGGCGGCTCCTCCCAAAAAGTATCCTTTAGTGTCTGCTTGCTGACAAACACTTCTGTAAGGTATAACGATTTGGTTTTCTTCGCAAATGTGAATCAAATACTGCCCGATCCCTTAAGAAGTCCATTCCTCGGTGTGGCGCTGATGAGTGAATAAAAAATAAGCGGCCTTCTTGTGAGAGGGGTCGCTTATTTTTTTGCTTTCGTTTTTAATTTAATGTTAAAACAACATTCGATATTAAAAAACTTGTATATTAATTTGATAGAAAAATAGTTGCAAAATAATATTAATCAGTTAAAATAAAAACATATCAAAAACATATGCCACACTGAATAGGAGGAATCATTATGGAAAAGACAATGAATGTAGCGAACGACCTAGGCAATGGGTCAATTAAGATGACCCTAGACGGTGACTTTTTTCTGGCCCCATCAGTAATCGCTAATGAACCTGAGCAAGAGATTACAGCCCCAGTTGAATTTGATAATGCTGATCAACAACAACAATACATGGTCAACTTCCTGAACCAAATGGACGTGACCATTTCAAGCTCAGTTGTAAAGCGCCAGGGCCGCTTTCTAATCGCTCAAGCGGCGGTTGATAGCCAACTACCAATGACTATGTTTGACGTCAACGACTTCGCTGGCAAGGCTGATGATGACCTGGCCGTGATCCTGACGTTAAGTATGATTGCGGGTAAACGGGTTAAGGACGCTTTTAAAGAAGGTGAAGATCTTACGGAAAATCTCAAGGTCACGGTCAACATGGCCACGGCTTTACCAGTGACGGAAGGGAAACAAGCTGGGGTTAAAGACAACTACCGGCAAAAGTACCTTAAACAGCGGCACCAGGTAACTTTCCATAATTTCAAGGACCCAATCACGGTTGATATTACGTTCCAGCAGGTCTACGTGGCACTGGAAGGGGAAACAGCCCAATTCTTCATTAAGTACGCTACTTCTGGACTGAAGGAGGCCTTAAAGCAGGACTTAACGGCTAATTACCCGGACCTGGCCAACCAAGCCACGGTTGATGATATTGTCCAAGCAGATAACGTTTTAGGAATCGATATTGGTGAGGGGACCACGGATCTGGTCAGCATTGTTAACGGCAAGGTTAACGCTGCTGCTTCAATGTCGTTGGCCAAGGGTTATGGGAATGTTTTACAACAAGCAATGGACGTTCTCCAAGCCAACCAAATGAACTTTGATTCCCGGGCGCAACTACAAAATTACCTTTCGTCCAAGGTTAGCCCGTTCGCTAAGAAACACCAAGCTAAGGTTCAAGAGTACGTTTACCAGCAACTTGAGCCTTTTGCGGATCAGATTATTGATGCGGTTTCTAAGACAATGCGGACTACAGGCGCCCAAACCGAATTAGTCTTTGTCTATGGTGGCGGGGCAACGCCAATGTTGTCCCAAAGTCACTTACGGGAAAAGCTGGCGGCCAAGTTGCGGAACTTCAACGGTGGCGACGACCTGCCAATCATCTGGATTAACCCGGAATATGCTCAGGTAATGAACATGGAAGGGTTAAAGCTGATCTTAACTGCAATCACGAAAGACTAATTCGTGCTAGAATATAGCAAATTAATATTAATTAGCTAAAAAAGGAGCAATTAACATGACAGAAAAGAAAAAGGTTTATAGCTTACGGCTACCTGATGACGGTATTGTTGGCAAGTGGATTAGCAATCAAAAAAACGTCACGGCTTCAATTTCTCAGGCGTTGCTTCTGATCGCCTCTAAGTATGGAACGGAAGAAATTATGGAATCCGTACCCCAATACCAAGCCCGCTTGGAAAAGTTTAATGAGGACCTGATTAGTGACAACTCTGCCTTACGCAAGGAACTGAATGCTGTAAAGCAGCAATTGAGGAATCAAGGAATCACTCCCGTAACTCCTGAACCCCCAGTTACTCCAGCGTCTACTCCAGCACCGGTAGTTCCTAAATCGTCAAAGAATACCACTGGGGATCAGAATAACGGCCCAGATGTTGATATGTCGTTCTTATCTAAACAATAACGAAATTAGGTGATTTAAAGGTGACCAGCGGAAAAAATCGAGACCTAGCGTACTTTATCACGGCGTTTGGATCACTCAATGATTACGGAAGTACGCTTGCGGCGACGAAAAATGCTTTGGATAGTCAAGACCCAAAATTATTAGACGGGCCACAATCGGACCAAGGAATTTTTAAAGATGCTTTAGCAGGAATTAAAGCGATCAGAAGTGAAGGTTTTACAGTAGATGGGATCATTGCTGTTAACAAGGCGTTTGTCAATGCACCTGATGAAGATCCAATAATTCCAGGTCACTTAAGAAACGCCTACTACAATGATGATGATCGGATCAGCATTATAACCAGCCGGAAGACCGGTGGTATCAGTCCTAGTAGCTATTTCCCACCAGAACAAATTAATCGATCAATGCTGCAAGATATTATTGATGGTTTTAACAAAGAAGCTACTGATAATAAAGTAGTTGCTGGCTGGCGGGTTTTCGCTAAACTGGCAAAACTCCAGCCGTTCCAAGATGGTAACAAACGAACGGCACTGATTACCGCTAATCAGGCGATTGGGGCGTTAGAAGATCAGAACTATTTGGTTCCACCATTAGACGGGCTTGATAATACTGAGTTTGTGGTTAACCTAATGCGATTCTATGAGGCAAAAGATCCAGCCAGTGAAGATCAGGCTTTATCTAAAATGGTTGGACTAGCGCCTAATCGTCAAGAGCGAGAACGAGCATGGCAAGAGCAAGTTCGCCGGCAAAGCAAGGAAGAATTGCGAACTGTAAAATGTAAGCCAATGTTCCGATCAAGAAAAAAGGAACGATAAAACATGAACAATTCATACCAACAAGGATTAGCCGAACTTACTTCACTTAAGCAACAAATGGACGGGTACCGGCCACTGAATAAGTTGCAAGTAAGAACATTAGAGCAGCAGGTCCGTATTCCAACACGAAAATATCAATCACGATTATTTTTGGGGTAAATTTAGATGTTTTGAGAACTGTGGTGCCTTTTTGGTGCCTTAATGCTGGTTGACCCTTGGCATAATTAGGCAAATGGTTCCTGTACTCTCCTTTCATGTTTAATTTAACTCCGTCAAGTTATCTGAGCATGGTGAGCCTAGAATGTTGTTAAATCAACGTTCTAGGCTCTTTTTGTTACTATTTGCTTTTGTTGGGTTACGGATAATTTCGGTTAATTTTGACAATGGTTGGGTCCCGCTTGGGTCCCGTTGATTGATTCACCTGGACACCTTGGGGACCCAAAAGGATCCAAAATTAGACAATTTGAGTAGTTAGTTAATTTTCTTCCCCAAAAAAGACAACGCTTAAAAATTATTTTTAACTAATTTTGATTCGATCTACAATTAAATATAATCGGGACAAGAGATTCGTTTTAAGTTAAAAATAATTATTTTTGAGTTATTTTAATTTAATATGAATTAACTAAGTTGATTAGAGTCGTTTTGCAATCGATAATAATTGAAATGAATTAAGTTTGAATCAACGTCAAAGTCAAATGTAATTAATACAATGTCGATTGTAAATAAATATAGTTAATTTGAGTTGTTGAGTCATTTTGATTCAAATAACACTCACTTTGAGTTGATTAAAGACTGTTTTTGGTTAAAAATAATTCTGTCATGAGAACGTTTTGGTTCGAATATAATTAAAATAGCTTGCTTTTAATTATATTCGAATGGCTATATTGGTTGCTGAGTATTTTAATTATTTTTGATTCGATTTAAATCTACATGTAGTTGTATTAATTGATTTAGGGTCTGATTCAATTGCGTTGAAAATCATATTAACTGTAAATACAAACAAAGAGCAGCCGATATCAAGAGCTGCTCTTTGTTGAAGGTTTTAAGTTTGGCACACCGACTAACTATCGGCGGAGGAGAATTGTGGTAGGTTGGGAGGCCCTCACCACCTAACTCTAGGTTAGACTAGATCAGAATCAGGGTCAAACAATCTGATGATGATTATTAGGATTAGCCTCGTCTAAGATCATCTCAATTTGATTGTCGGTTTTCTCACGGAACTCGTCGATTAGATATGAGTAAATCCGGCTGGTGGTTGAAATATCAGCGTGGCCAAGTCGCTTTGCAATAACATAGAGCGGAACGTTATGCGATAGTAAATAGGCGACATGGGTGTGACGCAATGAGTGGAAGTGAAACCCCCGCTTGTTAAGATCTATTGCTGCTAGGGACTCCCGGAGCGTCTTGTTGACGGCTGCGGAAGTCGGAATCGTCCCGTACTGATTTAGGAAGACCATGGATTTAGCCCCGGCGAGGGGCTTTTTTAGTTGGTTCAACAGCCGGATTAAGTCATGATTGATCCGAATGACTCGATTAGAGCTGTCATTCTTAGTGGTTTTGATAGTGCGGGTTTCGTCCGCATACGAATGGTCAATAGTGATCGTCATTTCGGTTTCGTTGATGTTGCCCCAAGTCAATCCCTGGATCTCACCTAACCGGGCACCAGTGTAAATCGCCGTTAAAATCATGTACTTGGAAGTGAAGTGGGGATTGCATGAAGTAATCAAGTAGGCGACTAACTGGTGCATCTCAGTAATACTCAGGTACTCGATTTTACGGGTCTTGGCGTTGCTAAACACAACATCAGTCGTGCGAATGAAATCTTTGGCAATGTCGCCGTCCATTACAGCGTCCTTGACGCAAGCATGATAAAGAGCATTGAACTTGGTGACGGTTGATTTACTGTGATTCCGTCCATATCTAACCATGAAGGTGCGATAGTCCCGCCTGGTTATCTTACCAATGGGGATTGGAGGCATAAACTCCTGTAAGGCGTGGTACGCCGTCAGGTAGGTACGCCGGGTCCGATCACCAACGGAAGCATCTTTGTAACGTTCGTACCACGACCAGAAGTATTCTGCAAAAACCTCTTCGGAGCGTACACTCAAGGTGCCTTGTCGTTTGAGCGTGTTCATCTCCAGCTCCCATTTAGCTGCTTCGGCTTTATGATCAAATGATTTTTTGCGGTTAATCCGCTTGCCATTAGCGTCATACCAAGTAACCCGGGCCTGATAGCGCCCGGTTTTTAATTTTGTAATTGTCATGATATACTCCTAATATAAATAGAACGTATGTTCTTTTTGGCCGCTAAAAGAACCGCCTCGATAGGCGGACCACTTTAAGTTATTTATAATGTAACTAGGAACTCCGAAGCGCTCCAGGAACTGCATTATGTTGTCTGTTCCGATCTCGCCTTCATGGTCTTCGTAGTAGGTTATCAGCAGCTTGACCGCAATCCGATTAGCTTCTGACTCGACTTTCTCTCGGACCGTGCTCGATTCACAAGGGAAGATACACTCGCTTTGAACGACGATGTGAGCTATTTCGTGCGCTAGGATTGCGGGCTGCTCTAACACCGGCTTCCAGTTGGGATTGAAGTAAATTAACCTCAGTTCCGGACTAGCAACAGAGGACCAGGCGCTTGGGGCGCTATCCATGATTTTGACTCTTATGGATAAGGATTCCGCATAGTCGCATAGCCATTCAATGACGGCGTTATATCGACCGTTGATCATACTAAACCACCAGGTTTCTTATTCTTTTTCACTCAGCTTTGTTGTCATATCCAGGAACTTCTTTAAGTCTTGTTTCATGTATTCTCGCTGTTCTTCACTAATCGGAACACCCTTCCAGGAATGGAAAGTTGAAATCATTTCATCGATTGTGTCCTCATCAGTGGTAAAGCGGGAAGTAGAAGGTGCTGCACTAGGATCTCGGCGTTGATTATCAGTCAAGCCCATTAACCAGGCTTCATTTACGTCCAGCACCTTTGAGATTAGGTATAGGTTATGTTGCTTAGCTTTATATTGACCATGAACGTACCCCCAGATAATAGAACGGTTGATCTTTGTTCGACGACTTAGTTCCGCCTGGGAGATACCTCTTTCCTGCATGGCCTGGACCAACCGATTCTGAAAAGATTTATCCAATTTTCCTCATCTCACTTTCTGATTGAATTTTACCATATTTAACGCCGTTGTGTTGAAAAAGCCTAACACGAGTTGTTGCATTTTCAGAACTCGCAAGCTATACTATATGTGTTAGGAAAACATAACAAAAGGTTGGTGAGGTTCTTCATGGAAAACAAGATGGAAACCGAAAGAATTAAGTTCGATTACTCACTTCTTAAACAGAAAATGATTGAAAATCGATATAACATCACTACACTTTCCCGAGATTTAAGCATTGGCCGCATTACCTTGGGGTATAAATTGAATAGTGATACGTATTTTACGCAAAACCAGATTTGTAAAATCTGCGATTTGCTGGGGATTGAGTATCGGGAAATTCCTAACTATTTTTTTAGAGAACCTGTTTAGTTTTCAGAATTTATTACCCGGTTTAGTTTCAAATATTTGTTCAGAGAAGGTGAAAAAATGTCAAAAGTTTCTTTGAGTAATTTAGAAATCTCCATTCCAGATAATTTGGTCGTCATTCCAAAGACAGAATTGGACCGGCTTTGGAATGATGAATTGGTTGGCCGTATGTGGGGAATTACAGACGTGGCTAAGCGCCTAGGCGTTAGCGATAAGTGGGTCCGTAACGAGATCCTCTACAATCCCCGTTTTAAGTTGGAAATCGAAAACTTAAAGCTGCAAGGAGTCGTAATAAAAGGCCCGGGAACGTCACCATGGCGTTTCCAGGCCAGCAAGTTTGGACCGTGGTTAGACAACCATATCCAGAATTTTAAATGGAGTTAGAAAGAGGTAGGGAAGGGGGATCTAATGTTAAAACCAGGTTATGTCCGTATAATTGGTGTAAATTCTAAATAGGACTTTGTGAAATCTGAAAGGAACTTCATTATGCCAAAGGTTGAATTAAATTTAGAAGATGACGAATTAAAGGAACTATTACTAGGTGATCGGGATAAGGCCATGCAATCAATTATGGCCAAGATCCTTGATGAAATTCTTAAGTCCGAAGCGACTGAGCAGATTAAAGCTAAGGCTTATGAACGTTCGGATGAACGAACCAATTCACGGAATGGTTATCGGGTTCGTCAGCTTACCACACGAGTAGGAACACTTGAACTACACGTTCCTAAACTCCGTCATGGCAATTTTTCAACACAGCTGTTCAAACGCTACCAGCGTAGTGAGCAGGCCTTTGATTTGGCATTAATGGAAATGGTAATCCAAGGTGTTTCAACACGTAAAGTAGCTGAGATTACTAAGAAGTTATGTGGGACAACCTTTTCTAAAAGTACGGTCTCGGCTTTATGCAATAATTTGGACGACCAAGTGCTGGATTTTAACCGACGTCCCCTTACGCAAAAGTATGCTTTTGTGTATGCCGATGCAATTTTATTTAAGGTACACCGTGGTCACGTTGTGACAAGTAATAGCTTACTCGTTGCGATTGGAATCGACCCTA
>SKER01001010.1_pt1 | contig 26178 bp, 24 predicted proteins | sample 4826961 | NCBI WGS metagenome assembly SKER01 (sample SAMN11008804, study PRJNA524170) | human gut metagenome | biome: Human fecal sample; material: Feces; isolation source: fecal sample from pouch patient p47 | host: Homo sapiens | place: Israel: Tel-Aviv | collected 2016-11-16 | reverse complement strand
ACGTACGCCAGCGCCGTGGAGTCCGAGCCGCCCGACACCATGAGCAGCACGGGCGTTTCGGCGTTCGCCAGCCCGCGCTGCTCGATGGCGCGACGCGCCGCCGCGAGCACGTCCTTGGGACGAGCGGCCGCATCGGCGCCAAACCCGGCATCCCCTGCCGCGGCGCGCTCGTTCCCCGTTCGCTGTTGCTCTGCCATTTTCTTCCCTGCCTATGTATGGTTGCCGCTACATGCGCTCGATGAGCGCGATGGTCTCAACGGTATCTTCGTCAACCCGAGATTTTTTCTCGGAAACATATTCTGTCGTTTCCAAGCGGTTGAACTCCTTGACGCCGAGTGCATCATAAGCCTCTTCGGGCAACGTAGGATAAAAGGATACGGGGCACTTGAAGCGCACACGCGTCACAATCGTGTCACCCTTCTTCGGGTTTGCGTCAGGATTTATCTCAACGCTATCCACTACCTGCCGCAGAATCTCCTTCTTACGCACAGGGTCATACTCGTCGAAATGCTCACGAAACTCGTCAAGCATCTCGTATATGCGAGCAGTCGTCACTTGCTTCTCCTTGGCGCTCTCCAGCTTCGAGTTTGCGTCATCGAACGCAGTCTCGATGTCTGCGTACTCGTCATATAGCTTATCGAGCCGCGCCTGCATATCCTCGTACTTACGCTCATAGCTACGGTCGGACACGTCCAAAGAATCGAGCTTGCGGGACAGCATACGCCTTGCCGCCTTGTTGTTGTCCAGTGCCTTGCCTATGCGTTCCACGTCCGCTTCCAGCTTCTCAATATCCACAGCGGCATCAAGCTCGTCGCGCACACGCTCTTCGAATACATCGGAGTAGGCGGCACGTGCTATGACCTCGATTACTTCTCTGTCGATGTACTCTTGCTTGAACTGGCGGGTAAACGTGCAACTTGGCCCGAACTGTTTCTTGCTGTACTTGCAGGCGTACGCGTAGGTGGACTTGCCTACAGCCCCGTCCTTCTTTCGCTTTCCGTGTGAGACGTTGGCAATCATCTTGCGCCTGCATACCGGGCAGATGAGCATTCCCGTGAGAAGATGCACGTGCTCGCCAGTCTTTGCTTCCGGGAACGGATGAGACTCCTCGGCCATGCGCTCCTGTGCCGCGTTCCATGTAGCCTCGTCAATGATGGCCTCGTGCTCTCCATCGTACACGTCATAATCGGACTGCTTAATCATGCGGTATTCGTTGCGCTTGCCCTTGACGGGTGTCGTCCTGCGACGTCCGTAAGCAATTTTTCCAATATATACAGGGTTGCACAGTACGTTCTTTAGAAACGTCGGGACAAAGTGCTCGTACTTGCCGTTCCCACGGACATTCTTACGGTATCCCTGCGCATTAAGCCAAGATGCGAGCGCCATAACGCCCTTGCCGTTCTTGGTGTACTCGCGGAATATGATGCGAACGATTTCCGCCTCGTCTTCGTCGATTTCCAGATGCCCCTTGCCCTTTTCGTCCTTGACGAGCTTATAGCCATAGGGGGCTTGTCCGCCATTCCACTTTCCCTCGCGGGCCTTCTGCTCGCGCCCAGCCATCGTCTGAACAAGGATGTTTTCACGTTCCATTTCTGCGAACGCCGACATGAACGCAATCATCATCTTGCCCATCTGGGCTTCGCTGTTGATGCCATCCTTGACGCAGACGAGGTTTGTTCCGTAATCCTGCATAAGCTGAAGCGACGAAAGTGCGTCTGCTGCGTTACGCCCGAAACGGCTCAGCTTGAACACAAGAACATAATCCGCGCGAACGCCGGATTTTATCTCTTCCATCATCTCTTGGAAGTGGGGACGCCCGGTGATGTTCTTTCCCGAATATCCATCGTCAATATATTCGTGCAAGATGCGCAGGTTATTGCGCTTTGCATAGTCGCGCAGGTCGTACAGCTGCGCCTCGATTGATTCTCCATTCTCCACCTGCATCTTCGTGGAGACGCGAACATACAGGAAGCAGGTTTTTGCCTTGTCGGCCACCCCCTCGCGTAATTCTTTATTTGTACTCATTAAAATCCACCTCGGTTATTGATTCATAAAGCCCGTCGCCCATAGAACGTGGAAGACTACTTGTTACTGTGTATCTGCCTGAGATTTAATAAGTGCTTTCAGCTCATCGTTTTGACGGTCGAGTGTGTCGATGCACTCTTGCAAGTATTTATTCTCCTGTTCGAGGTCGTACACCTTGCGAATAAGGAAAATCAGAAATGGAGCCGGCTTGCGGTCTCCAATCTCCCAATGTTGCAACGAGCGCAGAGGGATTCCAAAATGCTCGCAGAACTCGGAGCGCTTCATACCGTACAGCTTGCGCAAGTGTTTAAGCTCCTCGGCTGGAGTCATGCTGCCTGTGTTCTCATCCATTGAAATCACCCCATTTTTGTATATATTATGCGCCCAAACGTGTATTTTATCAATAGCCTGTGGGTGTATATAGGCAATAATAGCGACCTATGGGCGCACGAAAAAAGCCCGGCACCTATTCGTACCGGGCTTTCACAAGTCGAGGCTGTAAATCAATTCAATCACCCACGTGCTTGTCCAGTGAAACCTTGAGAGCTTCGAGAGTATCAATAATCACATAGAGCTGTTCCGTCGTGCATGAATCAAGCAGATTCTGTATATGTTCCGACGCAACCGTCTTGGAAAATCGTGGGGTGTCGTAAAGCAGAGCATCCGTCTGCACCGAAAGAGCCTCCGCAATGTTTACGAGAACCGGAAGGCTCAGCTTAGTGTTCCCGGTCTCGATGTGGCTCATATGCGTTGCGGAAATGCCAGCCTTCTCGGCAAGAGCCTCCTGCGACAGACCGCATGCCTTGCGATAGCGGCGTATGCGCTGTCCTATTTCGTAGTATTTCATCCTCTAACCGCCCATACAATTCATCTACTTTTGAATCGTATGGAGAATGTGTGTAAAATATAATAATCTGTATAGGCTATTTTCAGCCCATACACTTCATATTCTTCTGGCCCCGACATATCATTAGACCCGCATCCACTTCGATGCGGCGGGTGAGGCTAAAAATCTTAATCATTTGGAGGTACATAGTATGAAGAAGAGAAGACTTACCGCAGCTGCGGTAGCCACTGCATGCCTGCTCACACTCACACTCGCAGGCTGTGGGGGTGCAAACGATGTAAAGAGTGCGAGTGAGCCGCTTGCTGTATCTCAGGCTTTCGGGCAGAAAAGCGTATGGGTGCAGTACAACAAGAATGACGCAATAGAGAAAGACGGAGAAATTGACCGCATTCTTGTCTTTGACGGAAACGGCAACGTCACCGCATACCAATGCGACGGAGCGACATTCGCAGACTTGAACGGTAAGTCTGACGATGAAATCGTTGAGATGGCAAAGGAGCAAGACAAGAAGGTATTCGACACAGAACGTCAGGACGCCCTCGACAGTACAGCTCCGGCCATTGAGCACATTCAAAGCGCCTACGATACTCTGAAAGATGAGTACGACAGCGGCACGTACACGTCCGGGCTTGGCGGAAGCGCACTGTCAGACCTAACCGACGCTGATTTAGAAGAGATGAAGTCTCTTTACAACCAAACGCTCTCCGAATTGGAAGCTCAACTGAACGCGGCGAAAGACGGTCAGGCCGCAACTAAGTCGGCTACGTATCAGGAACCGAAGGCTCAGCCTTACACGCTTCACATTGAGACAGACGGCAGCGGAAACAACACGCAGAGCGAGACGATATCCTTCGACGCCCCTTCGTATTCCTTCTACAAAGCGCAGTCAGGCCGCAAAGGGCAGGTAGACGACGAAGAGCAAACCCCTGCCGATGTACTCACTTGGGGTATAAACGTAAGCTATACCGAAGCCGGGAAGGCAATTCGCAACGAGAAAATCGAACTTTTTTCGCCTGTCAATAAGCAGACCGTCTACGACACGACATTCGCCGGCTTCAGCGGGCTTGCCACAATAGTCAACGAAAACCACGCCGGCTTCGTGTTGGACACCCCTGACACAAAAGGGATAGAGGTGGACTAAATGGAAAAGGCAATCGAATGGGTTAAAAACCACAAGCCGCATACAGCGGCCATCGCAATCGTAGTCGTTGCCGTCATAGCCGTGTCGATTGCCGCAGCATCAGGCGCTTTCACGCAGCAAGACAAGACCGGTACCGACGAACAAAAGACCGTCGATGTGACCCTCAGCGTCACGGCCGACCACGGCTGGGACGAGAACTCCACGCCCGCCATCGCCCATATCGAGGGCAATGATGTGGACTTCTACCATGCGGTGACCCCTGATGCCGACGGCAACAAGGGCACTTCCACGGTCAAACTCGCCGAGGGCGACTACACCGTGAGCTTCGTCAGCCCCGTCAACTCCGACGGTTCCGCATTCGACATCTACGACACGGGCGCTCCCGTCGACATCACCGTCGACGCCGACGCGAAGACCGCACCTGCCGTCAACTGCCCTATGGCGCAGATTCCCGCCGACAAGGTAACCGACGACATGCTCGCCGACATCGTCAACAAGACCAAGGACGCCATCAAGAAGGGTGACGAGACCTTGAAGGGCGATGCTGGCACGGGCATCCTCGACAAGCTCGACGGCAACGTCGCCAAGAACCCGAACGCGAGCGACAAGACCAAGCAGGAGGCGACTGACGCCGACAAGGACGTCGATGTCAACGACAAGCCTGCACAGACGACCCCGTCCGCCAAGAATGATAACGCCAAGAACGACAGCAACACTGGTTCCCAGTCTTCTAACACTGGCTCTTCGAACACTGGCAATTCTGGTTCGACTTCCAGCAAGCCTTCTCAGTCCAGCCAGCCTTCCAAGCCCGCCCATACGCACACTTGGGTGAACCACACGGCTACCCGTGACGTCTGGGTGAGCAACTGGGTCGACGTGCCCGACTACAGCACCAAGCAGGTCGCTGTCGGCACCAAGTACATCTTCGCTTACGATGGCTACACCACTACCAGCGACGCCGACGCCGAGGCACACGCTGTGGCGCTCATCAATAAGGGCGTTCCCGAAAACTACCGTATGGAAACTATCTACGAGAACCAGCAGGTTCAGATTGGTTCCCATAAGGAGGACCACGGTACCAACAAGACCGAAACCTACGTGGACTACGTGTATTGCAGTTCGTGTGGTGCTCGTCAGTAACGGGTGGCGTGCCCACGCAAGTGGGCACCGACGCCCGCAACCGATGGGTTCCCGTCTCACGCAAGTGAGATGTGGTGCTCGTCAGTAACGACGACATCATCACGGCACGTGCTGTGTTCGGGCATAGCCCTCACAGACCCGCGCGCTCCCTTTCGGTCGCGTGCAGGTGTCCGTTTCCCGAACAAGGGGAGCACCCGTTATACGGATGCTCCCCTTTATTTTTACGCGATTCTGATAATAACACGGCCCCTTCGGGGAAATAACAGGTCGCGGCGCTGCCGCGAACCATCAAGAAAATCACAAGCGAGGCTTGCTATCGTAAATACGACTTAACGGACGCAAGCCGACGGTTCCCAAACGACCTGAGAGGCGATTTAAGACCCCGAAACAAATACGTTGGCATTCCCGTACCGACAACTAAATCAAATCGCTTCTAGGCATAAACCAGAGCCTCTGCACCATATAACCGACTCACGTCGGCGAGAGCCGAAAACGCAAAGCCATATAACGAAAGGGGAGAACCTAACATATGCGCTACTTCACATCCGACCTGCATCTGGCCCACCCGTTCGTCGCCGCGACGCGCGGTTTCTGGAAGCCTGAGATGCGCCCCGACCGCGACATCATCGAGACACCTGACGGTATCAATCAATTAAGACACGAGCTGTCGGAATACCGATTCAACGAGATGGTCGACACGGAGGCCCATGACAGGCTCATCATCCGACGCATCAACGCGGTGTGCGGAAAGAACGACGACCTCTACATCGCGGGCGACCTGTCCGCCGGTGGCCACAAGAGCCTCCGCCGTGCCCTGTACCTGCTCGACGACCTGACCGTACCTCATTCGCGCATTCACCTGATACTGGGAAACCATGATGGCTTCCATATACGAAACACCAACGCGTACGACTTCGCGTCCGTCTGCATCGGCTCCATATCGCCCAACCTGTTCCTGACGCTTGCGAACGGCATGCCCGCCATCATCTCGCACACGCCGCGCAAGGCGTACATCGAGCAGGGAGTCGAGCTGAAGGACGTCGCGGCGAACTCGCTGGACAAGGCATTGCTGAAATACGCACCCGACGTGCCGGACGGCATCGTCCATCTCTACGGGCATACCCACGGGAAATCGCCCGACGAGTTCCATGACGGGACGAGTATCAACATCGGACTCGACGCATGGCGCCTGCGCCCGGTATCCGAGCGTCAAATCATCGAGACGCTCACACAGATGCAGGCAACCGACTGCGTGTAAACCTGATTGAGACGGTAATGCGCCTCGCGGCGCACCGACCTTTGAAGGGCTTTTCGAGGTCTTTCGGCGGGCTGTTCTGAGACCTTTTCGCGCCCCTGCCCGAAGAAAGCCCCTGCGAAGGTCTTTCGGTGGGCTGTGCTGAGCCCATTTCGCGCCCCTGCCCGAACAGGGCCCCTGCGAAGGTCTTTCGGAGGTCTTTCGCCGGGCTTTGGATGGGCGCGCGTGAAAGACGCCTGCGGCGTCGGGTGCCTCTGAAACGAAGATAAGGAGGTACACGATGGACAAGGAGCGTCTTGAACCCAGCAGCCCCCAAGAGGAGGCCATGTGGAGGGCGCAGGTGCTCAGGCGCACCGCCCGCATCTGCTCGGCGAAGGCCAAGGAGCTTGAGCGCATGGCCAAGGTCGACGGGAACGCCCCCATGCGCGACAGCGGCACCCTGAAGGACGTGCTCAAGCGCATCGACAACGTGATGGAGTGGCGGTTCGTGAACGCGCTGGGCGAGGTCGTGCTCGACGGGGACATCCTCGCGGAGAGCATCGACTGCGAGACCCTGCGCACCATGCGCTACTGCGTGACGGAATACCTCAAGCGAATCGAGGAGCGGGAAGCGGAGGAGGAGAGCGATGAGTGACTACGGCATCAAGACCTACGCCGACCTTGCCGAGACGTGCGGCGGGATGGTGCTCGCAAACGAGATTGCCAGCCGCCCGCTCGAACCCGTGAGCGGGGACTGGGCACCGTGGGACGAGATTTTCCAGTGGTACATCGTGCAGGACCCGTCGTTTATCATGGAGCACACGGGCGAGCCGGTGTTCCACGACGAGGAGCTTGACCTGTACGTGTGGGGAATCACGCACTTCGGGACCAGCTGGGACTACGTGCCGGCACCTGAAATCCATTGAAAAAGGGAGCAGCTTGACGCTGCTCCCTTATCTTTTCGGCTACTCGCCGAACTGCTTGCCCTTGTCCGCCGACCTCGGCGTGCTTGGGCTGACACTTCGAGCCCTGGCATAGCGCGCCCGCATGGCCTTGGCGTGCGCCTTGGTCTCGCGCTCGTCCTCGTCGGACAGCGCCTTCTCCGCCGCCTTGAGGCGCTTCTCGGCATCCCACATGCTCCTGCGGGACTCGTAGACGCGCCTCTCCGCCGCCTCGCGCTGCCTGCGGGCCTCCTCATCGAGCGCCTCCTTAATCATCATGCGCAGCATCATGGCGGTCATGTCGGCCATCATGCGGGACACGGGGTCACGGGCGTTGCGCCCCGCCTTGGCGAACACGTGCATGCCGGCCAGAAGCCCCGGGCACGGGCGTTGCATGGTGTCGAGTGCCTCCTTGGAGGCATAAAACTCGCGCCTTGCGGCGTCCACGTCCTCGCGCAGCTTCGCCAGCTGCTCGTCCGGGTGGTTCCGCGCCTCGACAATCTGCTGATAGCGCTCGTCCACGAAGGGCTCGCCCTCCTCGCGTGAGCGGTGGATGTGCGCCTTCTGAAGGTCGGACGCCATCTCCGACACGTACGCCCGGTCGAGGTCGTACACGTCGAGAGCGAAATCCGCAGAAGGTTGTTCTGCCGGTTCAGCCGTCTCGGGCACGTCGGGAAGGACTTCCGGTGCCGGGGCGTCCTGCTGCGGTACCTCAAGCTCGCGCTGCTTCGCCTCGAAGTACGCCTCGATGCCCTCGCGGGTCAGGTCGTCGGCGAGGTTGGAGGCACGTCGCTTGCGGGTGCGGCGCTTCGGTCCCCACTCGTCCACGGCCTTGTAGGACCATCCCGTCGTGACCTCGCCGGTCTTCCCGTCGGTCTTCGTGGTCTCCTTCAGCGTCACGCCGCTCAACTCGAGATTGCGCCTGAACTCGTCCAGCGTGCCGGCGCGGTCGCGGGCATTCGCCACCCTGTCGCCGAGCCTTCTGTCGAAGGAATCCGGCTGGAACGTCTCGCGCTTCTGCTCCCAGAGGGACATCTCCTTGTCCGCCCCGAGCACCGAGAAACCATTCTCACGGCTCAGCTCATCATTGACCGCCTTCACACGCGGAGCGTAGAGGCTCGTGTCCCCTTTGTTGATGACCTGACCGGTACGGGCGTCGTGGTTCGCAATGGTCGCGTGCGCATGCACGCAGCCTCCCTCGCCGTCCACGTGCATGGTGACCCAGCACATGGAGTCGGGGGCAAGCTCGTGGCACAGCGTGTACGCGTACTCCATGCCACGCTGGATGTCGTCGGCCTTGCTTGGGTCAAGCTCGTCGGTCGCCCATGAGATGCGCAGCTCGTAGCCCTCGTTGACCGCGTTCGGGTGGCGATGCTTCTGCCCCTCGCAGTAGACAATGAAATCCCCTCTTGAGGCGGCGTCACCCATCTGCGCGGCGATGCGGTCCGTGCCGTTTTCCAGATGAGCGCGTCTGCGCTTTCCCTCGCCGAACTCGGTGTACGACATACGCCCGCGCACGTTCGGAAGCGACTGCACATGCGTCGTTGACATCAGACATCACCTCCCGTCTCCACGTACGCCTGCAAATCCGCACGCAGTCCATCGACTTGCGCCCGGAGCTTGTCCACCGAATCGCGGAACTCGCGGAACGCTTCCGCCTCGTCCTTCGTCCTCATTTCCTCACGCACCGCGTCGAGCACTCCCATGCCGCTCAAGCGTCGGTTGCGCGCGCGGGCAATCTGATTCATGTTGACGCCGATGCGGTTCAGCTCGACACGGACACGGTCCAGGGCCGGGACGTCCAGAACCACCTCGCGGCTGGGCGGCGCGTACCGACTCGCGTACAGCTCACCGCGAAGAAAATTGGAACGCGAGCACGTCCCGCGCTGCTCGTCCAGCAGGGAAAGCTCCGCGTCGTTCATACGCACCTGAACCACCTTGTCGCGGCGGTCTTTCACGTACTTCTGGCGCGTCGCCTTCCCGCTTCTTTTTTCATACGTTTCCGCCATGCGGAACACCTCCTTTGCTGCTATCCGAAACGCCCGCCTGCGGCGGACAATCCGAAATGCCGTTTTCGGCTAATCTCACAACGTCTCTGCGCAAAGGGGAAAAGAGCAAGCATTGACTCCGTACGTACAAATTGCGATTCTCGCAATTTGCCCTACTCCGTCAGCTTGCGAGGGGGCGGCTGCGCCGTCCCCTTCGAACCCCCGCCTTTTGTCCACCGAGCCTCGCCCGTCCATGTCGGACACGGGAACGACTTCCCCTGTCCGACATGGAACCCGAATCCCTCGGTGGAACCCGGCACGGCTACCCTCGGTAGGCCGCGCCGGAAAAACCGCCGTGCGCTTCCGACGACTCTCCAGCTTCTGCGGTCGGAACATGACCGGAATCCGCAGCGCCAGCGGCGCGCGCATCCGGCGTTCCGTGTCCGGTGCCCGGCTTCAGTCCCTTGACGAAGTCAAGGACCTCTTCCGCCGAACCCATGCCCTTCACTTCAGGGAAAACCGCCACGAGCGCGTCGGCGTAAGCCTTCGTCCTCGCGGCCTGCGCCTCGCGGCGCAGCTTCTTCGCCTGAGCTTCCAACGCACGTGCCTTCTCGGCCACGTCATCAAACCTCTTCGTTGCCATAATCTATTCCTCCTTAATCGTTGAATCGTCTATGTCATAACCGCCGTCGAAGAAGGCGGTCGAGATACGCACGTATCCGCGATAGCTGTCCTTGAGTTCCGGCATGCACAGACGGTCGGTGCTGGAGCCGCGATAGGTCTTGTTCATCCACTCCTTGACCTCGTATTCGAGAATCAGCGGCTCGGGGAAATCCATACGCCCGTCCACACGGACGCGTTCCTGCAACTGCCAGCCCTGTTCCTCGGCAAGGCCCTCGATTGATTCATAGAAAGCGTTTCGGCCGAGCATGCGGCCGGAGGGCTGATTGCGCTGGAACCAATGGCGGTACAGGTCGTACAGGAACTTGCACGGGAGCAGATGCCAAGACGCCGCGGGGAAAATCTCGTCGGCGAACTGGCGCAGGGGGTCGTTCGCCACGCGGAAATCATCCAGAAGCGCCGAGCAGGCATCCGGCTCGGCAAGCTCGTAATAGTCGGTCTCGGCGAGCACGCGGTAGAGCACGTACTCGAGAACGTCCTGACGGTTCAGGTAGTCGTCCTTGATGTACTTGCGCTCGCATCCCTGAAATCGCTTGTCGAACGGAATCACCAGCAGGCGGCGGTACATGGATTCGGACTTGTCGCGGAGCTTCGGCAGCTCGTTGACGCACTGAATCATGAACCCGCGAAACAGTACGTTGCGGGGTGCCTTGAACTTGCGATTCAGCTGGAAGGGGTCGCCCGTGATGACGCTCTTGAGCGCCGCCGCGTCGTCCACGAACGTCCCCGTGTCGTTCTCGTCGGTGATGACGGCCGACACACGGGTCAGAGGCTCCAACATGAACGGTTCGGAGAAGTTCTTCAGGGGAATGGATGCCCAAGCGCCCGACCCGCATAGGTTACGCAGCAGGACACACAGCGTGCCCTTGCCGTTGTTGCCCAGCGTCGAATAGAACCATGCGCTCTTGTTCCAGCTCACGTTCGGGCGGATGACGGCTCCGATGATTTGCCATAGGAGCTTGACGACCTCCGGGTCGTCGGACAGCTCGTCCATCCACGACACGACGTCCCAGTCGGTACCGTCATCGCCGTTGTGGATGACGGGATTCGGCGCATGGTCGACGAAATCAATATGGGATTTCGCCAGAAAGACCAGCTCGGGGTCAAAGCCCATCAGAATCTTGTTGCCGTAGTCATAGATGCCGTTGTTCACGGCAACGAGGTCTTTGTCCGTGCACGCCCTCTTCTTCTCGCAGATGTCACGAAGGGTGGCAACCGTCTCGGTGACGCCCTTCGTGGTGATTGCCATGTTGTAGCTGCGAATCAGGCGCGTCAGGACCTCTTCGGTCGTGTCATAGCACCCTTTGTTCGGACCGCTCTCCTGATAGACGCCTATATCGAAATTGCCGTCGTCGTCAGCCCTGTTGCAGGGTATCCCGATGGCGTGATGCAGCTCGCGCAGGACAATGGCAATCTGCAAGAAATGGAGACCCGACAGGCGCTTGTAGCGCTCCGCGCCCTGCTTCTCATCCGGATAGGCATCCTTATGCTTCGCACCGGGAGCCGCGTTCGGGTCGCGCTTACCCAAGTTGTACGCGTCGATGCATCGGTTCGTCAACGTCAGAAGCTCGAACTTGAGCTTGTCGCGAGAAGGAGGGTCATCAGGGTCGATGTCCTGAAGGTAGGACAGGGCGGCGTACGCGAGAAGATTGTCGTACGCGATAGTCTGCTCGGAGCAGAACGACACGATGTCCACCGCACACTCATCGGGCAGGCACAGCCAGCCCTTTTCCTCTTGAATATCAGTCGCATCTGTGCTAAAATATTTATATATAGATTTGGCCGTCCCGGAAGCTGTGCAGGCATCGGGGCGGTTTTCTTTTGCCTCCATGTTCTCACCTCCTTAATTCGTCAGCTCGACGTGCTTCACGTTCGCGTTCTTCCACGCCTTGACGTCGTCAATCTTGTAGCGAACCGCGTTTCCGACCTTGTAGTAGCTCGGACCCTTGCCCTGAGAGCGCCAGACGCAGAGCGTCCCCGCGCTCAAACCGAGGAACGCCGCCAGCTCGCGCGTCGTCATGTAAGAGGGCTTTACCTCTTTTACCTGCTTCTTTCCTTTAGCCATAACCAGCCACCTCCATGTTCAAAGTCCTTTTCGCGAAACAAAAAAAGCTCCCGTGGAAACCGAAGAGGGACAGAGGCGCAAAGCCTTGTCTATCTTCGGTTTCCACGGGAGCTTCGTGTTCGTTGTTTCGCCCGTGACGCACGGCCTATTCGACCGAGCGCTCGGCTCCTATTCCCGATAGCAACCCCGCATCAAGGACGGGACGGGTGCTGAGCCATTTATCTATATTAGTTCCATTATACGCCATTAGGGCAATTAAAGCAATATCAATTTTGACATAGCCGCAGGTCAGAGCCTATTTCCGCTCATTAATGGGCAGAAATAGGCTCAAAAAATCTTCTGCCCGCGCCCCGAACGCATCGGCGGGGGGAAGAAGACGTACGCCAAGGATTGCGGGGTCTGTTCCAGTTTGTTCCAGTTTGTTCCAAAAAAGTTGGAACAAGATTTTTCCGTGTTTACCTGCGTCTTTGCGCGATTCGCTGAATCCTGTTCCAACTCCGTTTTTCGAATTGGAACAGGATTTTTACGTGTTTACCTGGGGTTATGCTCATTTGTTCCAATTGTTCCAGTTTTCAACAAGTCTTATATATACATACATATATAAGACTCCTTCCTTTATTCTTTTCTCTCGCGCTTTAGGTTTGAAAATAATTGGAACAAATGGAACATTCACTAGAAATGCCTGGTAAATACGGGAAAAACCTGTTCCAACTCCGATTTTGCGAATTGGAACAACTGGAACAAATGGCACGTTTTCAGGAAAAAACCCTCATAAATGAGCATAAAATCGAATTTCAAAACTGGAACAAACCTTCTATACGTTAATAGGTTTTAATGAACGAGGCCCATGCCGCATCCCTTCTGTACGTTCACCCGCATCCGACTGCCGCCCGCAGGGCGGCCACCCTTGCATCGAGCGGATGCGAGATGCACATGGGCGCTCGAACGTCCCCAGACCGATTCAGAGGCGTTTTAAGGCACGAAAAAGCCCGAGGGGTACACGAGTACCCCAACGGGCTTAAAACAGCTTGGAACGTAAAATACAGTGTTCTACTTCTCCGTCTCGTCTTCTCCTATAAGTCCGAAATGACGGAACGCATCCAGAATCGCCTCGCGTTTTTCAGGCGGGCACTTCGGTTGCTTCTTGTCACCTGACCTGTCGGCCTGCGTTCCCAGTCCGCACTCGGCCTTCATTTGCGCGACGTACAGGGAGCTGACCTTCATGCCGTGCGTTTTCTGGACGTAATCGTGGATGTTCGCATACGTCGGCTGGTCCTTCTCCTCGGACAGCCCCATGTCCTTCGGACTGATGGAAACCGGTATGAAAGACTTCGATGCAGATTTCCGAGATAGAACTGCAACCGTCTCGATGTGGTCGGTGTGCGGGAACATGTCCACGGGCTGCACCGTTCGCACGCCGTAGCCGAATTGCTTGAGAAAGCCCAGGTCGCGGACCTGCGTTTCCGGGTTGCATGAGATGTAGACGATGCGCTCGGGTGCCAGCTGCACCGCTGCGCGCAGAAACTCCTCGGTGGAGCCGGCGCGCGGCGGGTCCATGAGCAGCACGAATGGTCGGCCCTCCTCATCGGTGCCTGCACGCCCTGCCGCCGCGGCCTGCGCCGCCATGTCGCGCATGAACGCGCCGGCGTCGGCCACCGCGAAGCGCGCATTGTCCACGCCGTTGTGGCGCGCGTTCTGCCGCGCATCGCGGATGGAGGATTCCACGCAATCCACGCCCGTGACCTGCGCCGCGCCCATGGAGGCCGCCACCAGGCCGATGGTGCCCGTGCCGCAGTACGCGTCGATGGCGTGCTCGGCGCCGGTGAAGCCCGCCAGTTCGATGGCCTGGCGGTACAGCACCTCGGTCTGCACGCTGTTCACCTGGTAGAACGACTGCGACGAGATGCGGAAGCTCAGCCCGCACAGCTTGTCCAGGATGAAGCCGGGGCCGTAGAGCACCTGCTCACGCTGGCCGAGCACCACGTTGGTCTGACGCTCGTTGATGTTCTGCACCACCGTGGTGATGAACGGGCAGCGGCGCACCAGCTCGCGGCAGAAGTTCTTCGCGCCGGGGAACTGCCGGCCGTTGGTGACCAGCGTGACCAGCACCTCGCCGGTGGTGTGGCCCACGCGCACCACGGCGTGGCGCATGAAGCCGGTGCCGCGGTCCTCGTCGTAGGGCGGGATGCCGAACTTCAACATAAGGCTGCGCACCGCACGGATAACCTGCTTGGCCTGGGCGTTCTCGATCAGGCACTCCCCCGTGTCGATGATGCGGTGCGTGCCGGCGGCGTACATGCCGCACAGGATGTCGCGCTGCGGGGAGGCAGGGCGGCTGGGGCGCTTGCCGCCGCCGCGCTTGCCGGGCGCGGCCTTGCGCGGCGCGCCGGGGGCGAACGGGGACATCACCTTGTTGCGATAGGCGTACGGATCCTGCATGCCCAGGATGGGACGCAGCTCCTCGGGGCCTGCCACCTGGGAAAACAACTGGGCCACGCGCTCGTCTTTCGCCGCAAGCTGCTGGTCGTAGGGCTGGTTGACGTGCTGGCAGGCGCCGCACTGGCGCGCAACCGGGCACTGCGGCAGACCGTTTGCCGCCACGTTGCCCTCCTGCCTGCGCTCCCGCTGACGCCGAGGACCGGCCTGGGGCCTTGCCGCCTGCCGCGAGCGCTTTCCGCCCTGCCCGCCCGCGCGCTTCTGGCCGTTTTCCTTCATGAGCTCCCCTTGTCCGCTTGCATAAAACCGTAACTACCCAGTATACGCACATGCGCGGCCGGCGAGGCTGCGCCGCCGACAACCTCAAGGCAGAATCCACGCCTCCCCGTAACGGGCCGGCAACGGACGCGGCACGGTTCGGCACACGTTCGCCCGCGCCGCCGTACACCGCGCCCAGAGCGCATATGATGGTGCAGACGGCGGCTCGCCCAACGTATGCGCGCCGGGCTCGTATGTGCAACGGGCCCGGCGCGCATACGCCGGCGCCGGCCGCCGAAACCCACCCATACGCCCCGCGCGGGCATCGCCCGCGCTCGCCCGAAACGAGGTCCCATGCAACGACGATCCCTCGCCGCCGCCATCGGCATCGTCATCGTGACGCTTGCCTGCGTGTGCGGCTTGTACGTCCACTTCATACAAGAGAAGGTGCACGACGAGAGCGCCGACCACCTGAAGGAAATCTATTCCCAGGTCAACAACACGTTCTCCATGCTGGTATCCGACAACTGGAACCACCTGAGCACATGGAACACCATGTTCGAAGACTCCGCCGCCCACTCGCCCGACGGCTCCGTATCCGGCGACGATGCCGAGCAGGCGCGCAAGTTCATCGACGGCGAACAGGCAAAATGGGGCTTCACCGACTTCTACTTCATCAACTCGCAGGGCGCCTACGCCACCCCCGACGGCGAGCGCGGCACCCTGAACCTAGGCCAACAGCTCGATCGGTTGAACGGCGGGAGCAGCATCGTGGCGGACACCGTCCCCACCAGCGGCACGGGGCTGACGGTGTTCGCCACGCCGGTGACGCCCGCCTCGTTCGACGGGTTCGATTACTCGGCCATCGCCATAAGCTACAACAACCATGACATGGAAGCGGCCCTTGACGTGAACGCCTTCGATGGGCACTCCAGCTGCTTCGTGATCACGCCGGCCGGCAACCTGCTGTTCTCCGCCACCGACCAGTACTCGCAGTCGTCGAACCTGCTCGACTGGCTCGGCCAGACAGCCTCATTCGGCGCAGACGGCGGCATAGATTCCATTCGATCCGACATCGATGCAGGTCAAAGCGGCACCACGCAGTTCTCCACCGCCACCAACCAGTACTACCTCACCTACATGCCCGTCGGGTTCCAGGACTGGGTGATGGTAGGCGTGGTCCCGAGCAACGTGGTCAACGCCAGCATGTCGGAGGTGCAGCTGCTCACCATCGCAACCGTGTCGGTGGTGCTGTTCGCGCTTGCCGCGCTGGTGGTGGTCATCCTGGTGCAGCACGGGCGCCGCGTGCTCGACCAGCAGGTCCGGGAGGTGAAGTACCGCGAGCAGCTGTTCAGCGCGCTGTCGGGCAGCACCGACAACATCTTCATCATGTTCAGCCCCAATGGCGGCTCGGTCGATTATGTCAGCCCGAACACGATGCGCATCCTAGGCATCCCCGCCGCCGACATCGCCAAGGACGTGCGCAACATCGACCGCTCGCTGGAGCCGGGATCGGTAAGCCTGCTCGAGACCAACATGCATTCGCTTCCCAGCAACGACCACCGCGACGGCGACAGCACGCGACGCCATCAAGAGACCGGCGAGCTGCGCTGGTACCACGAAACGCTGTTCCGCGCGAAAGTGGGCGACACGGAGAAGCTGGTGTACGTGCTGTTCGACCGCACGAAGGAGACCGAGGGCCGCGAACGCCTGCAGCAGGCGCTGGCCATTGCCAAGCAATCGAACCAGTCGAAGAGCACGTTCTTGGCGAAGATGTCCCACGACATCCGCACCCCCATCAACGCCATCATGGGCATGACGCAGATTGCGCGCGACAACACCGGCGACTGGGACAAGACCGACGAATGCCTGGCCACCATCCAGACCTCGTCGCAACACCTGCTCAGCCTGATCAACGACGTGCTCGACATGTCCAAAATCGAAAGCGGCGCCATCGAGCTGCAGGAGGAATGCTGCGACCTTGACACGCTGCTGCGCGACGTGGACGCCATCATGCGGCCGCAAACCGCCGCGAAAGGGCAGCTGCTCACGCTCGACGCGGTGAACGTACAGCACCGCAGCTTCGCCGCCGACCAGCTGCGCGTACGCCAGATCCTGCTGAACCTGCTGTCAAACGCGGTGAAATACACGCCCGACGGCGGCATGGTGGCCCTGCACGTGGAGGAGCACGAGCAGACCAGCCCGCATTTCGTGCGCCTGAGCTTCATCGTGCGCGACAACGGCATGGGCATGCCGCCCGAGTTCATCGATCACGTCTTCGCCCCGTTCGAGCGTGCCGAAGGTAGGCAGATGCAGGGCATCCAAGGCACCGGCCTGGGCATGACCATCACGAAGGCCCTGGTAGATGCCATGGGCGGCACCATCGACGTGGAAAGCAAGGAAGGCCACGGCACCACGTTCACCGTGAAGCTGAAGTTCAAGCTGGGCGAAGGCGAAGGCGCGAAGCCGTGCCCGTGCAAGGCCGCCGAGAACGACCCCGGCAAGGGCAAGCGAGCGGGCAAGGCCGCCGAGCGCGGACGCGCGAGGGGCGATGCGGATGAGAAGCGCCCCTCCTACACCGAGGTGTTCAAGGGCCGGCGCTACTTGGTTGCCGAGGACAACCAGATCAACCGCATCATCCTGGCCGAGATGCTCACCGAGCGCGGGGCGACCCTCGAGCAGGCGCAAAACGGCAAAGAGGCCGTGGAGCTGTTCGCCGAAAGCGAGCCGCAGCGCTTCGACGCCGTGCTCATGGACGCCATGATGCCCGTGATGGACGGCTACGAGGCCACGCGCGCCATCCGCAAGCTGCCGCGCCCCGACGCGCAGACCACGCCCATCGTGGCGCTGACCGCCAACGCCTACGCCGACGACGTGAAGAAGGCCCTGGACTCGGGCATGAACGCGCACGTGGGCAAGCCGTTCAAGATCGCCGACCTGGCGAAGGCCCTCGACGAGCTGCAGCGCGACGACGATCGATAGCGGCGGGGCGGCGGCGCCCCGCACGCCCCGCGCATAACGCGAGGCTATAATCGGAAGCGAACCACCTTGACCCCATGCCCCACCGCACCGAAAGGAGACGCCATGCAATTCATCATCCGTTGGCTGGCCACCGCCGTCGCCGTAGGAGCCGCCGTATGGCTGGTTCCCGGCATCGCCGTGCTGGGCACCACCGAAAGCTGGATCGCCGTGGCTATCACCGGCCTGGCGCTGTCGCTCATCGACATGAGCATCAAGCCGCTGTTGCAACTGCTCAGCCTACCCATCACGTGCCTGACGTTCGGCATCTTCTACCTGGTGGTGAACACCGCCATGCTGTACCTGGCCGCCTGGCTGAGCAACGGCATGTTCAACGTGGGGTTCTACATCTCCAGCTTCGGCAGCGCGTTTTTCGCTTCCATCGTCATCAGCATCGTGTCCGCCATCATGAACTCCATCGTCGCGGACAACTAGGCGAACGCGTCCGGGCGCGTCACGATGCGCCCGGACGCGGCTCCGGCAACTACCCTGCTGTCCCGTTCCAAAACCAACCACGCTGCACGCTCCCGCAGCAAGCCGCACGCGCCGAAACGCTGCGCGCGGTTCGCCGAGCTCAAACGAACGGCCGACAGAGCGTTCTTGCAAAAATAATCGATACAAAATCTTGCTAAGACTTCCATTTCCTCGTTTCGCGACGTATTATGTTACTAGTTTAGTAGCATATGAACATAGGAGGGGGTTCTCATGGATATGCTATCCGACGTCGCGCTGCTCTCGCGAATCCAATTCGCGCTGACCGTGGCGTACCACTTCATCTTCGTCCCGTTATCCATCGGCCTGGGCCTGATCTTGGCCATCTTCGCCACCAAGTACCATCGAAGCCGCAGCGAGGCCGACGGCAACGCCATGCGCTTCTGGGTGCGCATCTTCACCGCCACCTTCGCCATCGGCGTGGCCACCGGCATCACCATGGAGTTCTCGTTCGGCACGAACTGGGCCGACTACTCGCGTTTCGTGGGCGACATCTTCGGCGCGCCGCTTGCCGCCGAGGCCCTGTTCGCGTTCTTCCTGGAATCGGTGTTCCTGGGCGTGCTGCTGTTCGGGCGCAACAAGGTGTCCAGCCTGTTCTACACCGTGTCCGCGTGGCTGGTGTGGGCCGGTTCGTGCTTGAGCGCGCTATGGATCCTCATCGCGAACTCGTGGATGCAGACGCCCGCCGGCGCTGAGCTGGCCGCCGACGGCTCGAAGGCCGTCATCACCGACTTCCTGGCAGCGGCGTTCAACCCGTCCACGCTGCCGCGCTACACCCACGTGGTAGTGGCGCTGCTGATCATGGGCGCGTTCGCCTCCCTGGCCGTGGGCGCATGGTACCTGCTGCGCGGCAAGCACGCCGACTTCGCCATGAAGACCATCCGCGTGGGCGCCGTCGTGGGCATCGTGGCCTCGTGCGCCCTGATCGTCACCGCGCACTCCTCCGCTGTGGAGGTGTCGCAGGAACAGCCCACCAAGCTTGCCATGATGGAGGGCATGTACGACGACGAGGTGCCCCCGCTGTACGCATTTGGCTGGGTCGATGAGGAGAACCAGCAGGTCGTCACCCCGTTCTCTATTCCCGGAGGCACCAGCTTCCTGGCAACGGGCACGTGGGACGCCCAGTACCAGGGCCTGAACTCGTTGGCGCAAACCGAGAAGTACGGCGACATGGACGTTGCCGACCTGCCCGTGAACCTGGTGTTCCAGTCCTACCACCTTATGGTTGCCATGTACGGCCTGATCATGATCACGGCGATCCTGGCCGTGGTGTTCAGCCTGCGCGGCGGCCGCATCCGCTCCATGCGCTGGCTGCAGAAGCTGCTGCTGGTAAGCCCGCTGTTCCCGTTCATCGCCATCCAGGTCGGCTGGATCACCGCCGAAGTCGGCCGTCAACCCTGGGTCGTCTACCCTTCCACGTCCGGCCCCGACGGCGTGAGCCTGCTGACGAACAACGCCATCTCGCAGTCGGTTTCCGCGCCTGAACTGCTGATGACCTTGGCCCTGTTCGCAGCCGTTTACGTGTTCCTGTTCGTCGGATGGGCGCGCGTGATCTCGGGCTTCATCAAGCGCGGGCCCGTCGGCGGAGCCGTCCCCGCGGCCGGCTCCGCCGATGATGCAACCGCCGCCGTCAAGGAAGGGGAATAGCCATGAGCGCGCTTGCAGTCCTTTGGTTCTTTCTGATCTTCGTGCTAATCGCCGGGTACTTCGTGCTCGACGGGTTCGACCTGGGCGTGGGCGTCCTGTACTGCGCACTGGCGAAAGACGAGCGTGAACGGGCGCTCGTGCGCCGCAGCATCGGCCCGGTATGGGACGGCAACGAGGTGTGGCTGCTCACCGCCGGCGGCGCGCTGTTCGCGGCGTTCCCCGCGGCGTACGCCACCACGTTCTCGGGTTTCTACCTGGCCGTCATGCTGGTGCTGTTCGGCCTGATCGTCCGCGCCGTGTCGCTTGAGTTCCGGGCACACGACCCGCAATGGGCGCGCGCATGGGACGTCTGCTTCACCGTCGGCTCGCTCCTGCCGGCGCTGTTGCTGGGCGTGGCGCTGGGCAACGTGATCGCCGGCATCCCCATGGCAGCCAACGGCGATTACACCGGCGTGCCGCTTCTGGGCCTGCTTTCGCCGTTCACCCTGGTCGCCGGCCTGCTCGGCCTGACCATGTGCCTTTCGGCGGGCGCCGCATGGGTAGCGTTGAAAGCGCCTGCCGGCTCCGCCGTGCATAAGCGCGCCGCGAAGCTGCGCGTGCCCTGCCAGGTCGTAGCCCTGGTGCTGTTCGCCGTTGCCACGGTCCTGGCGTTCGCGGTGGTGAAACCCGTGTTCGCGCCGGGCATGCTTGCAGCCGGCGTGGTCATCGCCCTGGTGTTCCTTGCGTGCGTTATCGCGTCGATCGCGCTCGGCCGTAAGGGCAACGACCTGGTGGCGTTCCTTCTGCAGTCGGCGGCGGCCTTGTGCCTGGTGGCGCTTGCCGCAGTCACGCTGTTCCCCAACCTGGTGGTGGCAGCTCCCGGCAGCGTGGGCGCATCCATCACGCTGATGAGCGCGGCTTCCTCCGACACGTCGCTGGCGTGGATGACCGGCATCGCCTGCGTGGGCGTACCGCTGGTGCTGGCCTACCACGTGATCGCGTACCGCGTCTTCCGCGGGCGTCTGGACGACAAGGATGTGAACTACTAAATGAACGCGCGGGGTTACATGAAATGGCTGAGCATCCTGTGCCTGGTCATGGCGCTGTTCGGCACGGCGGTCATGCTGGTAGGCTACAAGGCGCCCACCATAGGCCCGGTGGCAACGGTGGCAACGCTCGTCATAGCCGCGGCCGCGCTGGGATGGAAGGCCCGGGAGCGCTAACGCCGAAACCCGACAACCGATCCGCCAACTTCTCAAAGGGGGCGATGGGAACCGATTCCCATCGCCCCCTTTCGCATGCCCGGGTTTTGTGAGGTTCCGCTGCACGGCTTATGCCGGTCGCGTGGATTCCCCGGCAACTTTTTGAAATGTCGGGCAAGCGTCCTAGTATGAAATCCGAGACAAACGGTATCCATTCCCAAAATCAGGCAAGGGGTTGTTCCACACATCATGAAATCGAATAACGACGCCGCAAGCGTCAAGTGTTGTGCGCGCAAAATCTGGGCGCACTTCAAGGAATTCGTCGCTTCAGTCAAAGGCGATCTGAAGGAAACGCACGACGAGATGTTCCAGGGAGCCGACACCCCCAAACAGCGCCTGCAGCGCTCCGTCAAGCACGGTTTGTTGCTACTGGCCCAGTTATGCCTGATCATGGGCGTATACGCAGCCGGTTGCGCACTGGCATCCGTGCTGCCCATCACGCTTCCCGGCAACATCTTGGGCATGGTGCTGCTGCTGGTGCTGCTGGGCACGCACATCCTGAAGACGAAGTACATCAGCGAGGCGTGCGACTACCTCATCGACAACATGTCCGTGTTCTTCATTCCCGCCGGCGTGGCCATCATGGGCTGCTTCTCCATACTGGAAGCGGCGGCGGCGAAGTTCGCGTTCGTCTGCATCGCCACTACCGTCATCGTGTTCTTGGCCACGTCCTATACGGTGTTGTTCGTGTCCTGGATCATGGCGAAGCTGGGCAAGGACACCGCGCTAGCCCCCGCTGTTGAGGCGGAAAACGCGCCGAAAGCCCAGGCAGGCATCACCGACTCCAACAGCAAGCATGGCGAGGGCGCCGGCAAGCACCATCCTCATACGCCGGGAACCGGCATCATCTCCCCCATCGCCGGCAAGGAGGCTTAACCTATGCTGAACCTCATCGCAACCCTGGCCGTAGGCACCGTCATCTCCTTCATCGTGTTCAAGCTGGCCGTGGCGCTGTACAAGAAGGTGCGCTCCCCGCTGCTCAACCCGCTGCTGGTGACGGTGGCGGTCATCATCGCGCTCCTGTGCGTCTTCCACATCCCGCTGGATTCCTACGAGTCCAGCGTGCAGCTCGTCTCGTTTCTGTTGGGGCCGGCGACGGTCGCCCTGGCGTATTCGGTCTATCGCCAACGCCAGATCCTCAAGCAGCACTTCATCCCCATCTTCTGCGGCTGCCTGGTAGGCTCGGTCGTGTCGATGATCAGCGCATACACGCTCTGCGAGCTGCTCGGCCTGGGCGACGAGATGGCTACGTCGTTCATCCCCAAGTCCGTGACCACCCCGATCGCCATCGCCGTGTCGGAGCAGCTGGGAGGCATCACGTCCATCACCGTGGCGGCCGTCATCATCACCGGCATCCTCGGCGCCATCTTCGCGCCGCTCATGTCGAAGATCTTCCGCGTGAACAACCGCATCGCCAAGGGCGTGGCCATCGGCACCTGCAGCCACGCGGTGGGCACCACGAAAGCCCTTGAGATGGGCGAGCTGGAAGGCGCCATGTCCGGCGTGAGCATCGCCGTATCGGGCCTGCTCACCACCGCCATCGTGATCATCGCCGGCTGCTTTATGTAGGCGTTCGGCGTTTGCATCGTCGTGACCGCACAACAACACCTCACGGCACAGCTTCTCCGCCTAACCGGCGCCCGTAGCGATTGCCGAGACCCTGGCGCGCAAGCAGCAGGCCGAGGTCATGGCTCCAGCCCCTTCCTCAGCCCCCCCAAACCCGCAGAAAGCCGCGAAGGGCCCTGCGACTTCCCGAATCTGCCTCCAACCACGGCGCCGACCTTCCGGCCACGCCATGCGGTTTGGGAAGCGAATGGGAGCCGCAGGGCCCTTCCCTATTCGCAAACGTCCGCCTGCCGGCATTCGGCAGGCGGACGTTTTTCCTTACAGCGCCAAGCGGTAGATCTCAGCGGCATCCTCCATGGTCAGCTTCTTGAAGCTGCCGAACGGCTCGCCCTTGTTCTCGCGCAGGGTGGGGATCATCTCGGCGATGGCGTCCTCGATGTTGTCCTCGTCCAGACCGAGCTCGCCCAAGCTGATGGGCATGCCCAGGCTGGCGAAGAACATGCGCGTCTCGTCGATGGCGGATAGCGCGTCGGATTCGATGTCGCCCGTGGGCGCCAAGCCGAACACCTCGTAGCCGTACTGCGCGAAGCGCGCCGGATTGGCGTCGTAGACGTACTCCATCCATGCCGGGAACAGGCAGGCCAGGCCAGCGCCGTGCGTGACGGTGGTGTCGTAGGCGGACAACTCGTGCTCAAGGCCGTGCGTCGCCCAGTCCTCGTGACGGCCCATGCCCAAAAGCCCCTGATGGCACAGCATGCCCGCCCACATGATGTTCGCGCGGGCATCGTAGTTCTCGGGCTCGGCCAGCACGCGCGGGGCCTCTGCGCGGATGGTGCGCATGACGGACAGGTTCATGCCGTCGGTGACGGGCACGGCGCCCACGTCGTCGAAGAAGCGCTCGAGCAGGTGGCAGAACATGTCGGTGATGCCGGCGGCCGTCTGGAACGGCGGCAGCGTGAACGTGAGCTCGGGGTTCATGAACGCCAGCTTCGGGCGCTGGTAGTTGCTCGCGTAGCCGGTCTTCATGCCCAGCTCGTCGTTGCTGATGACGGTGTTCTTCGACGCTTCGCTGCCGGCTGCCGGGATGGTGAGCACCACAGCGATAGGCAGCACTTCAGTGTTCGGATATTTCTTGGTGATGAGCTCCCACACGTCGTAATCGATGCAGGCGCCGTTGGCGATGGCCTTCGCGGAGTCGACCACCGAGCCGCCGCCCACGGCCAGCACCCAGTCCACGCCGTTTTCCTTACACAATGCGACGCCCTCGCGCACCAGGCCGATCTCAGGGTTGGGACGCACGCCGCCCAGCTTCACGTACTCGATGCCGGCCTGCTCGAGCGATGCGCACACGCGGTCGATGAGGCCCGACTTGATGGCGCTCTGCCCGCCATAGTGCAGCAGCACCTTGCGCGCGCCGCGCTCGGCCAACATGGGACCGACCTTGCTTTCGGCGTTGTGGCCGAACACGAAATGCGTTGGGGAAACGAACTCGAAGTCTTCCATGGGAACCGCCTTCCTCGGTTTCGGGATGCCGCGCCGCCCACCTTCGCCCGCAAGCAGCACGATGCGCTCAGTATAACGCGAACCCGGTGCCTGGCGCTATCGGGTGAAGATTGCCGCGCTCATGCGATAAAGGATAGCTGAGCGATGCCGCATAACCGCCCCAACACCATAGATAGTTGCGCGATGCCCGGTACGATAAAAGGCGGTTTTGCAACGCCGCAAATCGCCCAGCACCATGGCATACGAGCGCGAGTCACGCAACTGCCTTCCAGAACGACCAACCGAAAGGAATATGAGATGTTCCGAGCGCGGCCGCGCTATCGTTCCCTCCTTTTGGTACGGGGATGCGGACGTTTCTCTATACCGACTATGCAGCCAGCCGCCGGTACGGCTACTCCTTGAGCAGAGACGCGTCCAGGTAGCGGCGGGAGCGAACGCTTTCGGTAGGAGCGAACGCCGGCGCAAGGCGAAGCGATTTCTTGCAGGTGCACAAGGAAAAAATAAAGCCGGGTAGGAAGGACCCGGCTTTCGAAAGGAATCCCGACAGGCAATGTGCGGGGTCTTGGCAACCCGCGTTCCGCTTGGCGACGGAACCTGCAAACCCGAGACAGTCGATTTGGCGAAGATAGTCGTTTGAGTTTTGCAATGTTATCCGCTGTCGGACAATGAATATTCTTGCATGCCATATTGATTCATGCAACCTTTCAAATTACCTGTTTACCCGGTCGAAACAGTCATTTTTCGCCGTTTTACCTGGTGTTATAGCCGTAGATACGGACAATTGTGAGTTTTTATAGAAATGCATAATACTTCATGTTTTATGCATAAACCACTCAAAAGGACGCTCAATCGATAGGCGCCGTGAATGATGCAGCGCGCTCAGGCGATAGACACCGCGAAACCGCGAGGCAGCATCCGGCAGGGCGCAGGATATGCAACAGCACCGGGATTTGCCCGCTGCCTATCACCGGAACGCGAGCACAGCGACCCTCAAACCGCAAATCGTGTCCGACAAGGCGCGGCGTGTGCAGCACCCTACATACTCTCAACTGTTTCAACCAGAACGCAAAAGACGCCCCGATTCGCATCGGAGCGTCTTTTCATTGTAGCTGCGCATTCGGAATCACCAGAGCGGAACGCCATGCCGGCATGCATTCGCATTTGCCGGAGCCGAACGGAACCCCCGCAAGCCAGGCAAGACCGCCTTCGCCGTGAAGCTACGCGTTGGCCAGCGGGCTGGGAACGGCGTACACGCGAGCGGCATTTTCACGGTCAAGGTCGTAGAGCGCCTTGGCATCGCTGCCGAACAGCCTCATGCGCGACACCTGCTTCTCGGCGTTGTCCTCTTCCTCCTGCTGCTCCTCGATGAACCAATCCAGGAACTTCATGGTGCGATAGTCCTTCGCCTCGAAGGCGGCGGTGTAGATGTCGTTAATGGTGCTGGTGATGTACTTCTCATGCTCCAGCGCGGCCTCGAGCGGCTCCAGGTGGTTGCTGAAGGTCTTGTCGGGCTGGTCGATGGCCTGCAGCTTCACCTTGCAGCCGTTCTCGTGCAGATACTTGCGGAAGATGAGCGCATGGTCGCGCTCCTCCTGCGTCTGGATCTCGTACCAATGAGCGAAACCCTCCAGACCCTCTTCCTCATAGTAATCGGCGAACGACAGGTACAGGTACGCCGAATACAGCTCCTTGCGAATCTGATCGTTGATCAGCTCGTACACCTTTGCATCCATAGCATCCTCCTTCAGGACAGAAAAGCCGGCAATGCAGCCGGGGTTTGAACACATCCATGGTACGCCGCGCACGACGATTGCACCAGCAACGACATAGGAGCGGCACGATTGCGCACAACAGCCAGACTGCACGATTGCGAGCGCGACGATCGCGCGGCAAGCTGCGCGCGCGAAGGCCGGGCGGCGGGCTGCCGGTGCGAAGGCCGGGCGGCGGGCTGCCGG
>SKER01001001.1_pt1 | contig 26477 bp, 30 predicted proteins | sample 4826961 | NCBI WGS metagenome assembly SKER01 (sample SAMN11008804, study PRJNA524170) | human gut metagenome | biome: Human fecal sample; material: Feces; isolation source: fecal sample from pouch patient p47 | host: Homo sapiens | place: Israel: Tel-Aviv | collected 2016-11-16 | reverse complement strand
GTTTCATTCACGGATGTGAAAATCCTAATGGCAATATGTCATACCAACTACTTCCCTTATTATAATAAAATAAGTGTAGATGTTAGAGTTAATTACTCTCTAACAACTACACTTTTATGGTACTAAATGGCAGCTTATGATCTCATGGTGATAGATGATTTCGGATTAATGGATCTGGACATCGAGAAATGCCGCGATTTATTTGAAATCATCGAGTCCAGAGACTGCCGCAAGGCAACTATTATTATCTCACAGATTCCAGTATCTGGATGGTATCAGCTTTTTGGGGATTCCACCTACGCAGATGCCTGCTTAAGCCGAATGACATCCAAGGCATATCGCCTTGAATTTCCTGGCAGGGATCGCAGAATAACCAATAGTAACTAATCAACCTGCTGAGCTTTGCTCAGTTTGAAGCGGAATGGCGCTCCGTTCCTCCGGAACGGATGCGCAGTTCTTACGGAATATGCAATATATCATTTGTAAAGCAAAAGATATCAATGCATTCCAATCAGAGATCAAAAAATAATTTTTTTCAAAAAAGACTCCGGGTTTCATAAAACCGGAGTCCCTGAAAATCAAATTTCCCTTACGTCTTTCTTATCTACACTGATCACGACAATCGCTATCACAAATGCTATTGTACTTTTTATGTCTTTATCTCTATGTTTTTTTGAATTATAATCCCTCCCGGCACCTAATACATTTTTATAATGCCTTGTCCATGAATGCAATAATACCCGCTTCGACTTCGTTCTTAATCTCAGCATAATTATGTATCTCGTGGCGGTATCCCGAGTACAGCTTCGTCGTTACGTTATGTCCGGTCTGTACCAGCCAGTTACTTACCTGATATACACCGACACCATACTCACCTACCGGGTCCTGATCTCCCGCAATATTATAGATTGGCAGGTCTGTCGGCACTTTTTCGGCCCACTTTGTTCCCTCGATCTGTAACATCATCTGGATGAAATCATATACCGAACGGTTGCTGGTCGGTCTGGTAAATGCATCAAACGGATCATCGGCATGATCCCGCTGTACATACGGATCGGCACAGATCCACTCATTTCCGATGCTGACCTCTCCACAGCGCTCACACATCCATCCCATCAGTTCTCCGGTATATGACGGATCGGATTCTTCTCCATGTCCCGCATCGATCGCTTCTTTTAATTTCTTTCCCGTCTCTTCTGCTCCGCGGAAGATTCCCGTTGTTCCGCAGATGGTTGCCCCGGCCAGTTCGTCCCCGTATTTTGCAATGAAATCTCTTGTGATAAAAGATCCCATGCTGTGTCCAAATAAGAAATATGGCAGATCCGGATATTTTTCACACACGATTCCCTTCAATGTATGCTCGTCTTCCATCATTGTATGAGGTCCTTTGTCTCCCCAGTCGCCCCACACATTATTGACCATTGCTGTCTTCCCATGTCCTACATGATCGTCTGCTGCCACGATATAACCCGCATCCATGAAGGCAGATATCATATGCAGATAACGTCTGGAATGTTCCCCAAATCCGTGGATCACCTGGACAATTCCCTTCGGTTTGCAAGCCGGAACATAGATCCATCCCTGGACCTGGTCACGTCCGTTGTAGGACGCAAAAGATACTTCGTGTAACATAATGTATTCCTCCTTTTCTATCTTATCCGTACGATTTTAGATTCTTTTATTCTGTACGGTTATAAGCTGTTCTTCAAAAATCCTCCAGTATTCCTCTTCCACCTCACCAAATGCTCTGACCTCATACCTCAGATCAATATGCAATTCGGGCGCTTCGCTCTCCTGTTTCTCTCCCAGAAGAAACGTCAGATCATACCATAGCATTGCCTTATCAATCGCATTCAACTGCATCTTCTCTTCCGGTGTCAGGTCCGAACCGAGAAATTTTTCATAAATCATAGAAAGCATACGTTCTTCGCGTTCATTATATTCCGGCAGTTCCTTCTTAAAAGGCGACGGAACATCCGACATATAACACTCGCTTGCATCGTGAAGCAGGCATGCAAGCACCATCCTATCCGACAGACCTCTCGCCTTTGCCTCTTTTGCACAGCAAATGCAATGTTCCCCGACCGACCAGAACGTCTTCACATGACCATTTCCTCTGCATATCAGGGACAGCGCATGTGCAATATCTGCTATGTCAAATAACTCCGGATCCGGTTCTGTTGGTTTAAAATGTTTTCCTGTGTAGGTCGTAATGTATTCACTCATTTTCTTTTCTGCTCTTTCACATACTCTTCCAGAATCTCCGCTGCCCTTCTGCATGCTTTCACACAAGGTCTGCTCTGATAATACGCTTCCGTTCTGACCGCAGGCTCTTCCAGATCTTCGCCCTTCTCCAGCCCGAGAAGTTCCCGGCAGATCAGGCTTCCTTCCGAAGCTTCAAAGGATCCACAAAGCTTCTGCACAAGTACATAAAGCTGCTTTTTCCCCGCCGCATCTTTCGGATCGTCATATCCGTACAAATCACCGATTACCATGACCATCCCCGTCACGGCACCACATACCTCACGCAGCTTGCCAAATCCCGCTCCGAACGGGCTTGCTTTTTTTGCTGCCTCTTCCACTGTTATTCCCAGTTCTTCCGCAAATGCTGCATAGACCGACTGGCTGCAGTTGTAGCCTGTGCGGAAGAGGGATTCTGCTTTGTCTGCTTTGTTCATTGATTTTCACCTCCGGTTGTAATAACATAATCTGTCACACTGTTCTTCTATACTGATTATGATACCATGAAACCTTAACACCCTCAACTTATATTATAAGCCACTTTTCACGCCAAACATCCATTTCACGCCCTTAGCCAGCCTTTTCCCCGCATCTGCAAAATGCCCTCCCGCATTCCACTCTAAAACCACGGATTCCACCATCGAGTCCTCCTGTAACAGCCCTTCCTGCGCCCTGGTCCTGTCACCGACCGCTGCCATTACTTTGTTCTTCGCCTTCTCTTCCTTTCCACCAAGACTCAGATACACGCTACATTTACTCTGAATCACATGATTCCTCACATAATGGTCCCAGTCCGGGAACCACAACGAACCCGAACAGCATACAATTCCAGAAAACACATCACTTTCATAAGCTGCCCATAGCGCGAATAATCCGGCAAGCGAATAACCCATCAGCCAATGTTCCCTGTCTTTCACGCCAAAAGTCCGATCAATATGTGGCACACATTCCTCTGTCAGCCATCTCAGCGTCTTCAGACCTTGTCCGGCGAAGCCTTCCTTTCCGAATACAGCCGATGCTTCCCACGGTGAAAAGTCCCGGTTCCAGTTCTCCACCTGAAATGCAACGAGCAGGAAATTTTGTTCCGGCACAAGTTCCAGTAGAGATTCCCACAGATGTTCTACTTCGTTCGGCTGATGTGGATACATGCCCCAGAAGATGACCGGACCGCCGGTTTCGTTCTGAGCGAGATGTAGTTTGATTCCGTTTATTGACATATCCTGAATCATCCCGGCACTCCCGCCGCTCTTTTCTTTTGTTAGCTCCGTTGTAAGCATTTGCTTTTTCTCTTTATTTTCCATCTGCAATTCTCCTAAATTACAAAGATTCATCTTTATTAATCTCTTCCACATACCCGGCTGTAACAATGCCTGCCGGCAATGCCACAATTGCTCTAAATGTTCTTTTTTCCCAAATTATGAAAAGTATCAAGAATAAAAATTTCATCATTAGTATGCACAGCCCTTTCTTCTTACTAAAGTTTATCTTTTCTCCCGATACAACTTCGCCGGTCTATGCCCGGCATCCCCCGTCATCTCCCCAGTATCTTCTACCAGATCAGCCACTTTTCTTCGAAACGCCGGAACCAGAAGCTTCGTATCCAGCACCGTCTCATGAATCTGCTGCAATTCTCTCAGTGTAAACTTCTCCTGTAAAAGCCGGAACGCTATATGCGTCTCCGTAATCCACTTGCGAAGCTGTACGATTGCATCTGCAAGAATCAGCTCATGGTCAAATGCAAGGTCATCACTTTCTATCGTCTTGAATTTCTTCTTTACATCCCACTTCGAAGTTGTCTCTTCTAATCTTGCATGAAGCTTCTCATCCCCATGTGTCAGACACAGATTCCATATACCGGCTTCTTCCTGAAATGACACATCAAACCACTTTGCATCCGAAGCATCATCTCCTGCCTGGATTATTTCCTGTCCAGCATTAACAAGCGCCATGAATCCATTGCTGATCACCCATCTTCTCGGATCACGGTCTGGATTGCTGTAGGTACCGAACTGCTCCAGGAAATTACAGTTGCAGTTTGTCTCTTCTTTTAATTCACGTTCTGCGGCTTCGCCGATGGTTTCCTTCGGACCAACGAATCCGCCCGGAAGGGCATAACAGCCTTCATATGGTGCCGCACCTCTCTGGATTAAAAGTACCTTTAACTCTTTCTCGGCTATTTTTCTATAATTATCTTCTTCTTTATCAAACATTCCGAAAATGACGATATCTGCAGTCACGGATGGTTTTGGATATTTTGAATCATCGTAAGTCTTTACAAATTCTTCGTTAGCCTTTTGCATTTCTGATTTTTTCCGCATGATTACTACCTCTTTCTTTTTTCGTCCTATATTATTATCTTTATGATAGTATCACTTTGATAGTATGTCAATATACAAATTTACGCACACGAAAAATGTCATCTCATCTTCTAACGTTCTTCGTGTACGTTTATCCTCTTCAGATACTTCACTACCTTGCTTATTTGTTTTTACTGAATCTTTTCACATATACTCTTTACACATATCTCTTTACGCATATCTCTTTGCACATATCTCTTTACGTATATCTTTTTACGTATACTTCTTCCGTGACAACCATTTCTGATCGATACACTTCACTTCCCCATCAAACCGGATATGTAAATGCACCCCGCCAGATCTCTGGTTGATCTTCTCCACAATTCCATGTCCGAATTTCGGATGTGTCACTGCGTCGCCAAGCTTATACTGAACCACCTCATCTTTTTTCTTCTGTGCAGTCTTCAGTTGCTGATAAGTATCCCGGACCGGCACGGATTTATCATGGATTCTGTTCTTTAATACCTTATCATAATCATGATTCATAAGCGCTTCTCCCGCCTTATAATACGGCGTCGGCGCCGCTCCGATAAGAGAACAGCAGTATTTCCACGCACTTCCGTGCGTTCCCGCCTGCCATTTATACTTTTCGGGAATCTGCATATTGTACTGCATATAATGGGCATACTCATGCTTAAACAGATCTATGCGGTCTTCTTTAGACAGCGGATTCTTCACACCATATGCAATAAACAACAGCGAAAAATGAAAATGCTCTTTTTCATGTGCACTTCGTCTAGTGTAAGATCCCAGTGTGTCCGTATCATATCCAAATGTTATCGGTACTTTTGCCCCGTTTAAATGCAGCTTTCTATCCAGTTCTTCATATAGGTTCTGTATTAATGCCCGTAAAATCGGGATTTCTTTCTGCAGGCGTTGTCGCAGGAATTGGTCTTCTCGGTTGTAATCTATCATCTTCTCACTCAGTATTCTTTCCTTAATCTCAAATTTATTTGTTATTATTTTTGAGTTCCTTTTTTACTTTCTTTATACTCTTTTACTTCCAATTTTTCCAGATGTCTGGCTGATATCCTACTGTTGCCTGTTTCCCGTTACGCACAATCGGTGTCTTGATCACCTTTTGATTTTCCAAAATCTTTTCTGCTTTATCTTCCTCTGCAAGATAAGTAATCAACGCAAGCAGATCTTTATCCTTGCACTCCTGATCAATCAGTTTTTCATATCCTCCGACAGCCTGGCATACTGAATTAAATTCACCTTTGCTGAGACCCTTTTCTTTCATGTCCACGAACTGATATTTAATTCCTCGCTCTTTGAAAAAGCGTTCTGCTTTTTTGCTGTCGAAGCTTTTCTTGGTTCCGAAAATTTGTATGTTCATTTTTATTCCTCTCTATATTTTCTAATCCATCTCTTCTTCCCAATAATCATACGCATCGTCATATCCGTCCTCATAACTACCGTCTCCGAATTCTTCACCCCATTCATCCGCAAATTCATCTGGATCATCGTAATCATATACGTCATATGGATCATTTTTTGAAGAAGATCCCGAAGAACTTCCCCATGAGCTATTTCCGGAATAACCGGAAGATCCTGTGCCCTTTGTTTCTCTTGACTTTGCATACACTTCCTGCCCATTCACATATACCCATCTCGCATATTGATTCTGCTCTAATGTGTAAGTCTGGTCCGGCTCCTTTTTTATCGTAATGTCACCCGAAAGATTCTTATCACCTATGTAGACAGCAATCCACTTATCTCCCATCCGTATATCCTGCGAATATTCATATACACCTTCACGATTGTCCTTTACCATTCTTACCTCATTCATCAGTTTAATAAATGGTTCAAAATCCCCATTTGATGTATTTTCTGTATAAATAGAATCAATCGAGTCGCTGTAATAATCCAAAATGAAATAATAAAAATAATCTGATGGATCATATTCATCTACTCCCCAGTACTCGTCGAAATAATCACGAGAACATTTTTTATAAGTCACTCTGATATCTCCTATACCAGCCTTCCTCATTTGCTCTTGCAGATTCTCCGTATATTCATCCATATATTCTATTGCTTCACATTTTGCATTTATCTTATCCTCTTTTTTCTGCGTCTCCTCCTGTTTTTGCCTTTGTATCGCATTCTTTTCATCCAGTTTTATAAGCTTATACATTGCGAAAACCACGCATAAAAACACAAAAACTGTACATGCCACCTGCAAAGCTTTCTTTCTCTTATCTTTTTCCATGCATTTCCTCATTCACTTATTGGCTCTGTCCGTTATGAATTAATCATCATAATGATTCCAACCGCTCAAGATTCCATGGTTACTATGTCCTGTCTTCTTCCCCTTCTCATCGTAATGATTCACACCACCTAAGATTCCCTGATGGCTGGAGCCTATCTTATTTCCTTTCGCATCATAGTGATTCATTCCTCCGAGCAGTCCCTGATGACTGGAACCCGTCTTATTCCCATTGGCATCGTAATGATTCATTCCTCCAAGGATCCCAGGTCTGCTTTCTCCAACTTTTCGGCCTGATGCATCATAATGATTGATATTTCCAAAGATTCCTTTTCTGCTGTATCCTTCTTTTTTACTCATAGTCGTTTCCCTCCGTATTGTATGTTATTTCGACTGATCTAAGTAAAGTATATATGGTTAGGTGGGGTATAAATAGGCCTATAGGCTGTTAATTATGAAATAATTTCTTTTTTGTTGTATGAACCACAAGTCTTGCATACTTTGAAAAACGCTCTGCTTTTGCTGTCGAAGCTTTTCTTGATTCCGAAAATTTGTATATTCATTTTTGTTCCTCATATAATTACTCATCATAATAATTCCATTTTAGGTTAAATTTTTTGGTTGTTTGCTTTGCATTAGTTTTAAAAAGCTCCATTCTTTTTTAGAACGGAGCCTTGTGATATACAACTAATAAGTGAAAGAGATTATTTGGCAGGCGTCGCGGCTCCTGCATCTCTTTTAACCCATAGGGTGCGTGGTTGCAACGAAATTTACCACCTCAAATAATCTCTTTACTATCTTATACATATTATACGCCAATTATTCTTTTCTGTAAATAATCTCCTTGTTACGCAAATAATTATTTAACCTTCTTTCGGTTATTTTCCACCCTGTAATAACCGAATTCTTATAATCTTTTCTGTCATTAACCGTTAAAATTTTCAACACTAAAAGAGCACTTTCCTTCGCATTTTCAATCTTTTTTACAATTAAACCTGTATTAGGCTGTTTATCCTTAAAAATATAATCTGGATCATCTATTATTCTCTTCAGATAATACATGGTATCCATATATGCTTCCGGATGCCTTTCTCGAATATGTTTTACCTGTTCATCTGTAATTATCACTTCACCACAGATATGATTTTTTGAAATGCATTCATAAATTTTCCAATCTAATTCTCCTAAATTATGAATTACATCACTTTTCTTTTTTCTGATAATGTCATCTTCTACGCGAACACAATTATATCCCATATTGGTGCTCCTTTCTACCTATAACTTTCTTAGGGTTCTGTGATTACGTTCCTTTTTCGTAACCAGTTTTTATTATTCTAACATACAAGTCTCAACACGCACAATAGTAAAATACACTTTTCTTTACTCTATCAATATTGTCCTCTATAAAAATAAATATTCAAAGTAGCTTTTAACATTCTCCTAATATATCTTTCATTGCAATATGATTAATCACTCAAATATTCTTCCTTACTTTTCTTTCAAAAAACGTCCAAGTTTATTTGCTACATCATGTACATTTTTTACTGCACTGCCAAACCGTTCTACTTCTTCACTTCCATACTCATCAAATATTTCTTTAACAGCAGATAACTTTTTATCCTCTAGCATCTTCCATCTATTTGCATAATTTCCTTTACAATATACAAATTTCTTTTCAACAACTCTCATACTGAGATCATTTGGCATGTGTCATTACTTCTTCAATCTTCTTCGCAACCGCCACATCCGCCGGTAGCCACTCCACATCCGTAAGCTCCTCCCTGGTCAGCCACCTGGCAGCCTCATGCTCCTTCAGCACCAGATCCCCTTTCACGATCTCACACCAGAAGCAATCCATCGAAAGATGAAATCCCGGATAATCATACTCCACCGTCTCGATCCACTCACCAACCGCAACTTCCGTATCCAATTCTTCCATAATCTCACGCTTCAACGCTTCCTGCGGTGTCTCCCCGGCTTCGATCTTGCCGCCCGGGAATTCCCATCCGCCTTTGAACTCGCCGTATCCGCGCTGCGTTGCGAATATCATCATTCTTCCGTCTTCCTTTACTGCCTTTATCACTGCTGCCACAACTCTTATCGTCTTCATCTTACCATTTATCTCCCGTCAAAAATCTTCCTGTAACAGTCTCTATTCATTCACAATATACTGGTAAATATCCTCTCTCACCGGAGTCTCCAGCTCCCATTCGATCTCCACCGCCGTCTTATCCGTATTCGGCATCACAAACTGCTTCGCATTCCCGGTCGCGATCACACGGCCCAGATAATAGAATTCCTTGGATATCTTATCATCCTTATTCTTTCTCACAAACAGTTGCACATCTATGCCACGTTCTGTTGCGTTCAGAAAATTCTGCACATCTTCCGAGTCCATGCTTCTTCCGCTTTTGGAAATCGCGATCAGCCGGTTCTCTGCTACGAAATGATCTTCGTATTTCGTGGTATCGCTGATATTGTCCTGCTTATCGTAGTTAATGAATATCGGAAATGTCTTAGTCTTCTTATCATATTTGTAACCGCCGATGTTCAGCGGCACTTCATTTCTCTCCCAGTTCAGCAGACGGCAGGCATCCTCATATGTATATTTCTGATATAATACCAGATTCGTATCCTGATAATGGTAACTGTAATTGACCTTATATCTCGAGATTCCGAAATCTATCAGTTCCTCCAAAATCGCACAGAATTCCGGATTCTCTAACATTTTCCCATAAGTATCGGAAATGCCGTAATCATCCTGTTCCTTCTTCAGAAATACACACTGTGCGTAAGTCTTCTTTGCTGCGCTCGTCGGAAATTCATTGGTCATCATATTGATCACATTTTCCGTGCAATGCTCGTCCATCTCACAATAATATTTCTCGGATAAATGCTTCTGCAGACGCCCAATGATTCCATGGTGATACTGCAACGTACGTTTCAATAATTCCAGCTCATGAATCCGCTTTCCACTCGCCAGCTTTTTGGAAATGAATTCGATTGCTTTTTCTTCGTCTTCTGACAGTCGGATGGTATATTCCTTTTCGTATTTCACAAGGAATTTGTAATATGAACCCAGGCTGTTATTGTCGAAGATCCGCAGCACATCCATTTCCCCATATTTATCAAAATCCGCAAGCGCCGGGATATGCCCCAGCTTATTCTTCAGATTCGTATAATTCTCCCGGATTAATTTGATATCGCTGAAGTTCGCATTATCAATCGCCTGGAAAATCCGCTTTCTGGAAATCTCATCAAAGTGAATCGTACTCGCACCCGGAATCACTCTGCCGCCTTCCGTGACATAGCGGCGAATATTGTCCTTGTTATAACTACGGTCGCCGGACAGCGCAATCGGAATCATAAAGTTATTCCGATAATTTCCGATGAAATCCAGTACAACGACATATTCTTTGTTCTCGGCTTTTCGAAGTCCACGACCAAGCTGCTGGATGAACACGATCGGCGACTCTGTCGGACGAAGCATGATGACCTGATTGATCTCCGGCACGTCCACACCCTCGGAAAATATGTCTACGGAAATGATGTAGTCCAGCGCATCTTCAGATTCTTCTCCTGCCAAACGTTCAATTGCTGCGGCTCTTGCTTCTTCCGAATCACTACCGCTCAGCACCAGCGTCCGCCAGCCCTTGTCGTTGAATTTCTTCGATAATTCCTTCGCCTCATCAATCCGGCTACAGAAAATCAACCCCTTCACGCGGTCACCACTATATCCGAAATATTCCGCCTGTTTCATGACATTTTCCACACGTTCTTCGGATGTCAGATAGCGGAAGTTCTCCACCTTTTCTTCAGATGATTTTCCCGCATCTGCAATAATATCCAGATCCGTGATTCCAAAATAATGGAACGGACACAACAGATCCTCCTCCATCGCATCCTGCAGGCGGATCTCGTATGCGATCTGATGATTGAAGATTTCGTAAATGTTCCTGCCTTCCAGATTGTCGTCTCGTTTATCTGGCGTTGCGGTCATACCAAGCCACAGCTTTGGTTCGAAATAGTCCAGGACTTTTTTGTAGCTGTTGGCGGCGCTGTGGTGGGCTTCGTCAGCGTATGTCAAGATAGGACTAACAATTTTTTCTGCCATATTATAGATGGCAGAGTTTTTCCTAAAACCGTTTTTAAATATTATCCAAATATTTCATTGCTTCGTCATAACTAACTTGTGAATCTCCATTTGAATCGTGAATAACATACTTATTATCTTTTTTTATAAATCTGTCTTTATCAATAACGATTTTTCCAGCATCAAATGTCAACTTGCCAACATTTTTTGAGGACTTAAATAATCCAAAAAGTTCAATATTAATACTGTCAACCAGGCTATTAGAATGAACCTGCTTAACTACACCATCCGACTTTACCAGATACCAATTTGATCCGTCTTTATAAACAATCCTGTGTTTACTTCCCATATCCAACACTTCTGGATACCTAATAACCACGCTAGCCCATGATGTATCACTTGGGTTTTTGGTTACAGAAGCATATGCTGCATTTACACTTCCAGTTCTCTCTATCAATTCGAGGGTTGACCTAAGCACATCAATTTTTGATTTTCCCTTTTCAGCTATTTCTCCCTCAATAACATCAAAGAAATATCTCCAAATAAAGGCTTCGCTGGTAGATGTATTGCTGCATAGGCTCCATGAGTTACTATATCCTTCTCCACTTGATATCCTGTAGTCAGCAAACGATAGCATAATTGCCGAAAAATAATTCTGTCCTACCACTCCCTTTTCATTTACAACCTGCTTCATCAAGTTCAAATATCTTATAAACTGTTTTACATCCGCATCACCATTTGAATCCTGCGAAAACTTAACCAGGAAATAGATCATGTTTTCAAACAATGGAAGTTCTCTTTCTGCCTTTTCTATGGCCGGCTTCCACTCTGCCGGATTATTGCTCTTCAATTTATATTTTTCAATTTCCTCTACCAGCTGTGAATACACATGTGACACATCAAAATACTGTTTCAATTCTTTCAGCTTATTTTCATCAAAATTATTAGCCGATATCAGAAAATCCCCACAGGAAGTGTTTTGGAACGCTACGGGCACAAACACATTTACAAACCCAGTAAGAATATGTTTATCTCTAAGTAACGAATCATATCTAGCCTTAAATGTACTTGCGGTCTTCATTAATCTTTTAATCAACTCAATCCATTGTGATCTGCAGGAACAGTCTGTAGAAATCAACTTACCATGAACATCAAATTCAGAAGCATTAACTAAATACTCATAGTATAAAGACGCTACTATAACTGTTTTCGTTGATCCAATACTTCCTTTATGGCTTGATAATTCTTTCAATAATTGAACTTCATCTTGATAGTTATCAATTGAAAGGCTGATATTTTGATTTTTAAGCACTCTGTCAGAAATAATATCCAAAAGCTTGCTGGCCCATATATAATCATCTATAGTAATCTGTCCTTTTTTCCCTGCATTATTCACATCGCATAAGTCTTTAAATTTTACAAGAAAAGTTACAACATTCTTTTCATCAATCCACTTAAATGATTCCTTTCCTCCAAAGAAGAAACTATTGCAGTTAACTGTGTGTCTAAATTCAAAGATATAATACAAAAAATTCATCATATACGGTGCAATGTCATAATTCTCTGTGCCAGCAAAAGCATCTCTATTCTTCCAGAATAAATCAGTCCATATGCCATCCATTTTGACTTCAAAATCTACCAAGAATTCAACCTTTTCCGTCTTCCCACTTGCTAGTGCTTTTTTTCTCAATTTATCTAATTCTGCATATAATGTATTTTTGAAATTATCAAATGCAGATAAAGGTTTACCACGTCCATTCATTTTAATATAAATGTTGTCGCTCGCCTGAATGGAACACCAATCAAAAAAAGATATCTCCATTGATGATTTGTTTCAAGAATTCTTTTGCCTTTTCCACCTTCTCATCGGCTGGCAATTTATCTGTGATAATCATAAATTCATCCTGAATAGATTGTAAAACAACTATCATTGAATTAACCGTAGGCTCATATATCCAAGAACCATAAAATGATGAATCATTTTCTATCCCTTTTTGAATACTTTTGTCTTTAATATCAATTCTCTGGAATACATTTTTCTTATCATCTTCAAATTCAGTGTCAAATCCAGTAAGGAATTTGCAAAAGGCAGTTGCTTGATCTCTTGTATAATAATTGAATCTTGATAGCCTTTTTACCTCATCCCAATCCTCACAATATGATGCTAAGAACAATGTCAAAAGATATACCAAAGTAAGCCTTTGCTGACCATCATAAGGAACGTACATGCCCCCACTAGTGGTTCCATACACAAAGCTTAATTTCATTGGCTGATTATTATTAAGGTGAACAAATATATCTCTCAAGAAATCATTTCGAATTTCTTTTGCATTTTTTCTCCCCTGAGCATAATCTCGCTGAATAATAGGTATCTCAACTGTATTTATTTCCCCTAACATTTTATTTAGTGTCATATCCGATTCAATTATTAAGCTTGTAGAATTCAGTGCCATCTCTTATTCTCCCTTCTTTACAAAATAATTCCATATTGTCTCAACAATAACATCCAAATATTCACGACAATCATCATTGGTCCAGTGAAGCATATTATTAGGATGTCTTGTATATGCCTTGTCAAACACATTTCTAGTACAAAATGGAATAAACCTTGAAATACCCTCTTTCTTTCCACGGACAATATCACCAATTATCATTCGCTTCATAAAGAATGGTGCATTTTGATAGGACTTATTGGTCTTTTCGTCCAAAAGAGCCATATTTCCAATTCCATTCAATTTTTTATCATCAAGATCAGAATCGAATTTATCCGCAATTAACTGAGCCGAATCCTGGGCTGCAAACTTCGAAGCTTCTTTTTCATCAAAGCCTAAATTCATCTGTTCTTTCCTTTTCTGATCAAAATTCTTTACAGCTTCTTGCAAAACCTTCCGTTCTGCACTCTTATCCTTATCTTTTTTCATTCGTTCTAACATTTCGTTAAGATAATTCATATATTCCGTTGCTGACTCAATTGTAAAAGATGTTCCATCAGCTTTAGAATGAATATGTTCAAGATTCCAGTTCTCTTTTTTAAATCTCGAAAAAGGAAAATATGTATCTCTAGATGATGCTTTTTCTTGCGTACTATCGCTTAAGACTGATATCACGTTAAACAAAAGCAAAATATCCCTTATTTCCTTATAATCAGAATTATTGGTATAACTAAGTCCATCTAAATAGATTTTGTATTCATCCAGACCAATATTTTCATAGATTCCTTGATTTAATATTTTCAGATGCGAATGTTTCATTATTTCATTCACAATTTCCTCACGTATCAGTTCCTTGGAAAAATATTTTTTATTTGAAAATAATTCCAATAACTCTTTTGCATCGTACCTATCTCCAACTCCTATAAGATATCCAATAAAATGATACCATTCACGACTTTCAAACCATTCCTTAAATACCATATAGGTATCCCATGCCATTTCCCATACCTTTAGCCCTATCGGAGTCTCTTTCTCATTGTAATCCTCATGGGCTTTTAAGTATCTTGCAATAATAGTAAATGAACCTCTTTCCTTATTAAAGCTCATAAACTCTTCATATGTCATACTCACTATCCCAATGTCTGGATATAACTTTTTTGCTACGATATCAAATATAAAATCAATTCTTGTATCTTCATATTCATCAGACTCTTCTGCAAGAAAATACCAAAATTCATCGTTTCTCAGATTACTTTCTATCTCATCCCACTGACGAGACATTTTTATTCTTTCATTTTGCAAATGTACCCGTGCTAAGTCCTTTTTATTAGCTATGTTTTGTCTTGTTTCTTCCTCAGTTGCTCCCTTCAATTTACTTTCGTCAATTCTGCTGACGCAGTATTCGTCCAACATCAAATTAGCTTTAATCAGTTCGCTGTTAGTTAAAGGAATTCTTCCCGTATTTGTTTTTGCAAAATAATCATTTGAAGTACCATCTGTTGCCTGATCAATCTCATACCAAATAACGCTAGTTCCATACAATACTTTAATTGCAAAAGTAATTAAGTGATTTATATCAACTCCAATGTTTTCGTCGCTCCATTGCTTTATTATCTGATATGCCTGTGTGATATGATATGAATCAATATTTTCAGTATTGATTTGATTCAAATCAGTTTTTACTTGATTGAATATAGCATCACGATTTGGATCATCATACTGAAGTGAATAATATCTGCAATATTCGCCGATATCTTTAATGCCCAACATAGGAAGAAAATTATCCGGAATAGCTCGCATCTTTTCTTCAATGAATTTTAATATCAAAAAAATAGTTGTCAGTCTTTGCTGGCCATCAACAACTATCATTTTACCCTGCCCCTCATTTTTTGTATCAAAAGCTATAGGCTGAAGACAATACGGATGTGCATCACACAACTCTCGAACTTCCTCCTTGGATTTCTCTGATTTAACAACATCCATGATATCATCAAGTAAATCTGTCACTTCTGTCTTTCCCCAACGATATCCTCTCTGATAGTCTGGGATTTCAAACGTAAAACCTGTATTAATTATCCCATCTACTGTTAATTGTTTTGCATTATATTGACTCATAAAATTCTCCCTTCTTCGATAAATTAGTTCATTGTCTTATGATTTTTGCAGCTTACGCCAAAGCAGTTCGAATTTTTTATCATATTTTCCTTTCTCATAATACTGCTTATCTGCTATTCCGGAATTCTTATTCGTAACCTGGAATAATTCGTCTGCGACAATATACTGAATCAGCTTGGATTTATAATCAAAGGTTACCGATTGATTAAACAATCTGGAATATATGAAGTGGACCTTATTAAATATTCGCTTTTCTTCATTTGTCGTATGCTGTGTCATTCTGGTTTTTACATGATTGGATTCACCTATATAGGCTTTCTTTCCATTTTCCAGAATATATAACATTGGCCAGTTATCCAAATATTCTTCGTTACTGTATTTATTATTTTTGAAATCTCCTTCAATTATTTTGAACATGGTATTTCTCCGGTGTATTTATATTTGTATGGTTTCGAATTTCCTAATATTAATTATACTTCGCTAACCACTGACGTACAAGAAGAAGTCATATTTCTACGACTTCTTCCATATCTATTACAGCATAATCCAGGCCGTTTCCTCCTGTTCACTTTTCAGACTCTTTTTACAAATCTTGCAGATTGTTCCTGCCGGTGTAACTAATACCACCTTCGCATATGCCGTGTCTCCAATCTTGTCATACAGACGACCTGCACTCATAGACTCTCCGATGACTGTATAAGAACTATTTGCCACATAACCAATCTTCCCAAGTCCTTCATACGTTACTTTGATTGCTTCCTTGTCATATTCATTATCCGGATCCTTTTCTAATCTGACCTTTATACCTTTCTTCAGAAAATCATTTCCGAAGTAGTGTTTTGTTCCTGTCAGGGTGATAAATATTTTTGCCATTGTGTGTGCTCCTTTCGCTTTGAAAACGTGTTCATCTGAATTTGATTTGTTGTCTTATAATTACTTTTATCTCCCGGAATTCTGTTTTATTCCCTTTGATGTGTATAGTATAATTCAGTTGATGGGGTATAATATTCTCACCTTATTTTTTATTTCCATACATCAAAAAAGGAAATCAACCGCAGTCAATTCCCTCTTCTCATCATCAATCATACACCCTTTTCAACACTTCCAGATCAACTTCAAGTTCCCTGGCACCATCTCTTACCCTGGCAATCACCGGTACCCCTGTCAATCTCTCGATCATTTTCTCATTATCTTCCTGCATCGCCCCACCCGAATAATGATTCAGAATGATTCCTTTTACATCCATTCCATGATTCCGGATATATTCTACCGTCAAGACAACCGCATTGATCGTGCCAAGTCCGGCATCTGCGATCACCAGAGTATTCAGATGCAGCATTTTCACAATGTCTTCCAGCAGGATCTCATGCTCTTCATCCCAGCGGATCGGACATACAATGCCGCCGCTTCCTTCTACCGTGACATAATCGAACTCTTTCTTTACCCTGTCAAAATCTGCTTTTACCGTTTCCGTATCAACCGGATTTCCTTCTATTCTGGCAGCCAGATGCGGAGACACCGCATTTTGATACAGATATGACAGTAAGCTGCTGTCTTCCTGTGTGATACCGGCAATCTTCTTTACATAGCCTGCGTCACTTTTTTCTATGGACTCTGCACCTGATAATGCAGTCTTATAATAGCCTGCATGGATTCCTGCATCCGCCAGCTTTTTCACGATTAATGCTGTGACATACGTCTTTCCTACATCTGTGCCGGTACCCGTCACAAATATCCCTTTTGCCATAATCTCATGCTCCTTTTTTAACTTAGATAAAACCCGCTTTTCCGCATTCTAAGCCCCACACCGGCTGCCAGCAGACATAATACGAAATCTCCAGGCATATCTAATGGGAAGCAGGACAAAAAGATCACGCCCAACGTTGCCGATGTATGTGCATAAAAGTTCAAGATTATAAATTTATACACGATTCCGATTGCATATGTCACAACAAATCCGGCCAGACAGGCAAGCAGATAGTTCTTGTAACTTGCTTTCAGCTTTTCGCATACTTTTCCGGTTACATATGCGCTTACAATGAATCCGACCAGATAACCAAAACTTGGACGGAATATGTATCCGATTCCTCCGCCTGCTGCAAAGATCGGTACTCCGACGAGTCCCAGTAATACATAACATCCTACAGATATTGCTCCCTTATCAGCCCCCAGAATCAATCCTGCAAGCAGTACGAAAAAGAACTGAAGTGTGAAATAATCCATATATGGAACCGGGATCTGGATAAATGCTCCTATGGCAACCAGCGCCGCGAACATTCCGCATAATACCATACTTACGGTGGATAATTTTTTTGTTTTTGTGTTCATTAAATTGTTAACCTTCCTTTCCGTTTATGGTTAACAATTTATCGTATTTCGCTTTGATTGTCAACTTATTTTTCAAGCAGGTTTACAATCATGTTCTTGTTTTGCTAATTCAGAATCCATTTCCTACTCCCCATACTGCTCCATAAGCCTCCGGGCCTCTCCCCGCATCTGCTCCACCACCTCATCCGGTCCGATGATCTTAACTGCTTCCCCCAGCGAGAATACCCATCCCAGGAACTGTTTGCTCACATGCACGTCCACATTCACCCGGAAATGCTCCTCGTCTTCCGGAATCATCATCACATCTTTCCCAAACCGGTCAATGATCACGCCCGCAAGGCTGTTATTTACCAGCATCTTTACAGACGTTTCCTTTCCCCTGAACATTCCGAAACTCTTCTTGGCATAATCCGCCATATCCAGCTTCTTGAAGTGTTCTTTTCCCTCACGGGATTCATCCGACATCCGGATATGCAGCATCTTGTCCACCCGGTAATGCTTGATCAGCTGCGCCTCTGCATCATATCCGATCATATAATAATTCTCATCATCCCAGGACAATCCCCACGGGCTGATATGATACCACGCTCCTCCGTGACGCAGTTCCATCTCTTTCTTCACATTCCACTGGAAATACTGGAACTTGATCTTCTTATTTTCAGAAATCGCATTGTGGATTGCATCGACAGTATAATAGATGCTTTCATTCATCGTCTTAATTCTTCCGGATACATACACCTGTCGCTGCAGCCTCTGTGCATCGTATTTGCTGACCAGCTTTTCCAGCTTTTTTATCAGTGTGTTGGTCTTCTTCTCTGTAATGAATTTGGAAGACTGGATGGAATCTACCAGAAGCTTTAATTCCGGCAGTTCGAATGGGCGGTTGACTACGCGGTAATGATAGCGGTTGCCGATGGGTTCGCCCTCTACCTCGATCCCAAGTACAGACAGATCACGCAGATCTGCATAGATTGTTTTGCGATCTGCGGTCACTTCGTATTTTCCCAGTTCTTCCATGATTTCCGGCATGGTAATATAGTGTTCGTCATCTGTATTTTCCAGCATGATCTGTGCGAGACGGTATAATTTTAGCTTTTGATTTGTTCCTTTTGGCATAATCACATCTCCTCCACCAACATCTCCTGATACCCGGCAGTCCCATACTCTTCGATCCTATCCACCACCGGTTTCAATCTCCCATCCGTAATCCGCTCCAGTATCTTCATACGCTTCGGCGATATTACTTCCTCTGACCTGCACTTCTCATAATCCGCCGTTTCCATATGCCAGTAATGAAATTCTCCCTTATAATACTGTGATAATTTCTGTGCGATCAGTATTCCTTCCGGGTCAAGGTCGCCCGCATAATATACCCGGATTCCCGACTTTGCAAATAGATCCAGCACAATTCCTGCCATCAGGTAACTTTTCTGACGCTTATACGCCGGAAATATCTCCGAGAACTCTATCTTAATTTTTCTGATTTCCAGATCCATCTGTATCATCTGATACAGGAAATTCCCTGCTGCTGTTCCATTGTCAAATGCATGCGGATTTCCTGTCAGCATGGTGAGATCCTGCTGGCACTGTTCCGGTCTGTAATCCGAAAAAAGCGGATCCTGTATCATTTCTGCATAGAACTTCTCCTTCTGGTTAATTAAGTTCAGTATAGCACATGCGTTGGAAATAGATTCCATAATTCTTTGTTTTTCTGAAAATTCTGTCTTGATTTCTAATCATTTACATAATCATAATAATCCGCCTCGCTGGCAACTAAGATATATTCGCCATCTACCATTCCCATGTAACCGTCACCTGTGTTAAAACCTTTCATTGCCAGTTCCCCCATTTCTTTGAAAAATAATGATTTTGATTTGTTTTCCCTTTTATGTCTATAGTTTATAACATCAGATGGGGTATAAAATTACCATCAGTAACAAAAAATACCCGAAAAGATTTCTCTTCTCAGGTATCTTTATCTATCCCTATTCTATCGTTAGTTACATTTTTAATTTCCACTTGTCCAAGAGTAATTTCTACCCTATAGACGTTACTCTTGGACAAGTACTCCAAGCGATTGCGCGGAAGGGGTTTGTCTTTACTTCTATTTCACGATAAAATAGTTTCGGATTTCTATCTGTGCAGATAGGAGATTGACATGAATAAGAAATCATCTGTAATATCGCACTTAAATCTTTCTGATCGAATGCGGATTGAATCCGGATTGGCTCGTGGTGAAACATTTAAATCTATCGCTTCTGAAATAGGAAAAGATCCGTCTACTGTTTCAAAGGAAGTTCGACGATTCCTGGACTGGCATGACGGACGTGTTGCAGCTGAACCTGGCAATAACTGTAGACACTACTCCACTTGCACCTTTGACTTAATGTGTATTGAAGACTGTTCCGGTTATTGCAAAGACTGTTATCGACATGCCTGTAACCATCTATGTAACCGTTTTGAACCACTTGATTGCCAACATTTAAAATGTGCACCTTATGTCTGTAATGGCTGTTCTCTGCAATCCGATTGTATACTGACTAAATATTTCTATGTAGCAGAAGAAGCTCAGGAACGTTACGAAAAGTTACTTGTTGATTCTCGTTCTGGCATAAATATGGAACATATCACCATCGCCAACTGAAAAAGACTTAACCACACTCATTTTCTACACCTCCTGGTTCATTAACATTTACCTTTGTTTTTGATAACATTATAGTATCATTTTGTTTACTTTCATCAAAAAATGAATGATTATCACAAGCTATACGGCTTATCTTTATTTTATACCTGATTATTTTTTAATAATCTGCTCTCTATATCCGATGCACTATACAGTACATTCGTCACAATCACTTTATCCCCCTGTACCACATAAAACACAGAAAAATTATCCACCAACATCCTTCGTAATCCCATTGAATGTTCCGGCTCTGAATACATAACTCGAAATCGTTCTGGCATTACATTCAACTTTAATATTGCATCCGCTATCCGATTATACTGTCCCATAGCATTTTCTGGAGAAAGTAGTACAAAAGCAATATGATTATACATTTGTTCCATATCCGCTAATGCATCATCTGTGATTTCCACTTCGTATTGCCTCATACTTAATGATTCTCCCTAAATTTCATAAACGCATTAGTTGCATTCTGTACTCTTCCATTTTCAATATCATCATAACCTTTTGTCAATTTTGTATGGATTTCTTCATTCGACATCAAATCTGTATTGATCATATCTGGTACTTTTGGTAATGTAACAGCAAACGGAATACCTCCTGTCAGAGAAATCTGATTTAAATACATATCTATTGCTGTTGACATTGGAACTCCAAGTCTTGATAGCACTGCTTCTGCACGTTCCTTTACCGCTGGATTCACTCTTAAATTCAATGTGGCTGTTTTTTCCATAACATCGCACCTCCTGTCAGCTTTATTGTAACGCAAACGTCGTTACTTTGCAATTGATTTATTAACAGACTTTATCAATTCTTCCCAATTATTATAACATTCCATCTGTTACAATCGGAAATCTCATTTCAACAATAAACTCTTCTTTCTCTATCTTTGCTCCAATCTCTCCATTCATCCGACTTACCAGCTCCCTTGCAATAGATAGCCCCAATCCAGTAGATGTTTTACTTCTAGCAGCATCTGCTTTGTAAAATCGCTCAAACACATGATCTATATTAATCTGTTCCGAATGTGCAACCTGATTACTGATTCTAAGCACTGCCTGATTTTGATTACGCTCCAACTCAATGCTAATCTTCTTTTCTCCATGATCCAGCCCATTTTTTATCACATTCTGGATAACACGGCGAAGACCTTGCCTGTTTCCATGTATATACAACTGTTCTTCCGTAATCTGAATATCCGGCTGAATTTCCATTCTTACCCAATCATCATAGTATGAAAAAACAGTTTCTTTCAGTATCCGGTTCATACAGCAAGGCATCAATTCTAAACGATAAGATTCGTTTTTTAACTTTGTAAATGTAAAAAGTTCTTCCAGCATTTCATTCAGACTATGAATTCTTTCGTGGACAATGCTTAAATAACGTTTCTGATCCTCTATATTTTCACATTCTTCCATAAGCTGGATATACCCGTCCAGAGATGTCAGTGGTGTCCGAATATCATGAGAAAGATTTGTATAAGTATCCGCAATCAAGGCTTCTTTCTCCTGATAATGCTCCTTCTCTTTTCTCCGCAGTTCCAGAAGTTCATTCAACCTGTCTGAAAGCGTTCCTATTCCTCCCATATCAAATTCACGATTAATCAACATGTTACTGTCATGTTTCATCAAAAACGCCAATTGGCGGCAGATGTCTTTCACCTGCCGCTGGTATTTCCACATAATAATAAATTGCAAAATAATAATTCCTGCTAATATCCCAATTACGATATACATCCGTTAAATATCCCTCTTTTGAAAAACAACGCTACTTGCAGATATCATTATAACAATGAACACCATTGCTACACCGAATGCTGCCAAGCACTCATTTCCACTTGGATTCATAGGAAGCAGTGATATTTTTCCAGTTATCGTATACTTATAAATCTGGAAATTCTGAATTCCTATTTTTTGAATAGCACTGTTGACCACTCCATACACAATGGTCCTTACATTCATAGTAAGGCAGACAGCAATGACCATGCTGATTACATTATTTTTCAAAATAATTGCAATCGCCATACAAATCAGCACAAGTGCATAATGAAGAGCCAGCTCCGCCACAAAATAAGATAAAATCGCCTTTGCATTTCCCCATTCCAATTTCCCGAAAACAATACAGTTCGCCGCTGCCTGAAATAAGAATGCCCCGGCCATTGTCAGTACCGTAAAGACAGACAATGCAATTGACCTGGAAAAAATCAAAGATCCCCTATTTCTAACCTGACCTCCAATATTTTTAATATAGCCGCTGCTGATATCCGCTGTTGAAAACAGAACAGCAAAAATCACCAGAAACAGTGCATAAAATTTCCCTTGTGAGTTTGCAAAGAAGATGTCAAATACCGTAACCTTTTCTCCCGGTTCTGTAGGCAGCATCACCATCATTCCCACATTCATATTTTCCACAGTTGGTTCAGCAATCTGCTCCTGCTGCACAGCATCCTCTTCATTTAATGAATCATAATCTGTCTTACATAAAGATGTTGTAATCAGTAATGCCACAGCCAGTACAATCCAAATTACATACAGACTTTTTGTTCGGAACATCCGGTATAAATCCATTTTTATCATATTAAGCATGGTCTGTACCTCCCGTCAGATTCAGAAAATAAGTCTCCAGTTCTTCACTGGTAATGGATATCCCTTTTACTGGAATTCCCGCTTTTGCAAGTTCCATATTCAAAACTGCACTTTCATTCAATCGTTCAAAAATATGAATATGTTCTTTATCTGTTACTTGAAAGTTGGTAAATCCCATAGAATCCAGCACAGGAATCGCCAGTTTCGGATGATCCAATGTCAACTCCATACGTTCACTGCATCTCCTCATTAATTCTTCTCTTGTAATTTCCTGTAGAAGACTTCCATTATGAATAATTCCATAATCTGTAGCAATCTTAGATAATTCCTCCAGAATATGACTGGAAATACATATTGTCATATTCCGTTCTTTCCGAAGTCTCTGAATAGTATCACGGATTTCTGCAATCCCCTGTGGATCCAAGCCATTAATCGGTTCGTCAAGGACTAACAAATCTGGTTCTCCAACCAATGCAAGACCTATTCCCAACCTCTGCTTCATTCCAAGGGAAAAATGCTTTGTTTGTTTCTTTCCCACATCCTCCAGACCTACTATTCTCAATATTTCTTCAATATAACCTATCTTCTTTATTCCAAACAACTTACATTTAATATTCAAATTTTCATATGCGGTCATATTTCCATAAAGCCCCGGTGCCTCAATCAGACATCCTACCCGAGATCGAACATTTTGCAGATTCTTTCCTTTGTATCCGAACATCTCGATTTCTCCACAAGTCGGCTTTGAAAGTCCACTGATCATCTTTAGGCAAGTTGTCTTCCCAGCCCCATTCCGACCGATAAAGCCATAAATAGCACCTTTTTTAATATGCATATCGACACTGTCTACAGCCTTATGGTGTCCATACTGCTTAGTCAAATTTCTTGTTTCCAATAACATCTCGCTCAAGTTTTTTCATCTCCTTTTTCTTATCTGCATTTATCATAAAAGAATAATCCTAATCAAACGCAAATAAATAGTAAAAAAAGAGTAAATATTATACATGCAGACGATAACCGATCCCCCAGACTGTTTCAATATATTCCTCAGATGTAACTGTTTTGATTTTTTTACGAATATTGCTTATATGTACATCCAGAGTCTTTGTTTCACCCATATAGGGTTCGTCCCACGCATATTCAAAGATGTCCTCTTTGCTGAAAACCTGCTTCGGATTCCTGAGCAGTAATTCTAAAATCGCAAACTCCTGTTTTGTTATCTTAGAAAGTATTTTTCCATCAATTTTGACCTGAAAAGTATCTCTGTTCAATACCATCTTTTTAAATGAAAGATTATGCTCTTCTTCTGTTTCTTTTTCTTCTTTATGACGAAGCTGTACCTGAATTCTCGCCAGCACTTCCCTGATTTCAAATGGTTTCGTTATATAATCATCAGCTCCATTGGTTAAAACCTGTACTTTTTCGTCCAACCCATCTTTTGCAGTCAGCACAATAACTGGAAGTTTACCTTTCTTTCGTATCTCTGCCAGGACCTCTTCTCCTGTGATTCCTGGAAGCATTAAATCTAGTAACACCAGTGAATAGTTATGTTCCGGCATATTTAAAAGCAACTTTGCCTCTGTTCCGGAAAATGCCTGTTCGCAAGAATATCCCGCTTTGGATAGTGCTTCTCGAAGCAAATTGTTGATATTTGTATCATCCTCTACAATCAGTATTCTCTGCATACTTGTTCACTCCTCTATTTTACACTGTGAAAACATTATATTCTTGCATTATACGCCTTTCCCTCTTTTTACGCAATCACCCCATCGATCTCAAGAATTCTTATCTTGCCCCCACATCTCTTGAGCTTCTTTTCTTCGGTCTCTGCTCTACGATCTGCTTCTTCTCCTCCAACCGGTCATGAATACTTCGTTTCTACCCGATTCTTTCCTGCACTTCCCGTTTTTCCACATTCCGTACATTCGCCGGAATCGTCAGATACAATTTCTCCTGTTTTGTCTCTGAATCATCCCACTCTTTCTGTGCCTGCTGAATTTTCTTTAATTCTGCTTTCGCAACCTTCATTGCCTTTGTAACTTCCAGTGCATTTTGATATCCATGCTGAGCCGGGATTAAATCCAGTGTAGCCTTTGCCTTTTCCAGCTGTACTTTCTTAGTCTCAATCTTTCCTTCCAGTTCCTTCTGCTCTTTTCGGTGAAACCATTTCTTTTTCATTTCCTTCAGATCTTTTTCCAGCTTCACGATTGCTTTCTCAATAGCATAAATCTTCTGTTCCTGCTTTTTCATCTTATTAAGGATCTGTTGCAATCGCATAACCTCAGCTTCCTGCTTTTCCGAGGAAGGACGCTCTCCTTTCGGTTTTGCCGGGAGTGGTTCTGGCGTAATGTCAATTCTCAAATCATGATTAAGCAATGGATTGCCGTCCGAATCTCTATCACAGCATTTCGTCTCCCGCAGAAATTCTACAAATCCTCTCAGGTATCCGACTGCTTTCTGAAGAATCCTAGTAAATAATTTTGGATCCTGTCCATGTTCCCGGAGCGACTCTGCCACCGGTTTGTCAATCTGTGATTGCTTTGCCAGCATCACTTCTACTTCTGATGCACCTGTAAGCAATGCCCGATCTACATTCCTATTCCACTCCTGCCGTAGATAATTATCAACCTTAATCTCATCCGCTTTCGGATTATTCTTTCCAATCTTCTTGGTAGCAAGATAAGGACCGCCTTTCTGAAATACCTGCAGCTTCTCATTTTCATCTTTCACAATCTCATTGATGGCATCTGTCATGACCTGCTTCATATTTTCAAGAAATGCATTGGACTTAAATTCCTCTTTCTTGGGCTGAAAAAAATTTGTCTCATACACTTCCCCTTTTTTGATGATCTTACATCCGGGTCGGAGATTTCCGTCCTCATCCAAAATCTCCTTTTTCGTCCTCACATGCTTTCCGGATTCATTATAAAACATATTTCTGCTGGCAATTTTCCGTTCCACTTCCTGCCGGATTTCCCGCTCGGAAAAGATCAGATGAATATGCAGATTAGTTTTGCTCTTATTGTGATGTAATGCCGCACAGCATCCCACATCATACTTTTCCAGAAATTTCGATGTCATATATTTCAGCAGAATCTCATGGTCATAATCGATCAGACTTGGCGGTAACATAATAATCAGCTCTCTGGCTTCAATGCAGGTTCCCTCTGTTCCGCTTTTTGCAAAATCTCGCTGATTCTGTTCCGCAAGCAGATCCCAGTAGCTGTCCTCCACATTGGAAAAGACAGCATACAGATTTTCCTGCCGCTTGGGGCTGCTGATATAATCCACTCTACCTTTTACATCGTGCAGCTTGCTTTCCATCACAAAACTATGATTTCGTCTGTTCACACTTTCTCCTTTCCGCCGGATACGCTGCCGTCAGAATTCATCACCACTATTCACTTCCGCAGAATACTTTGGCAGGCAAAATC
>SKER01000997.1_pt1 | contig 26614 bp, 41 predicted proteins | sample 4826961 | NCBI WGS metagenome assembly SKER01 (sample SAMN11008804, study PRJNA524170) | human gut metagenome | biome: Human fecal sample; material: Feces; isolation source: fecal sample from pouch patient p47 | host: Homo sapiens | place: Israel: Tel-Aviv | collected 2016-11-16 | reverse complement strand
TATAGGCCAGCATTTTTTGCAGTTCTGGCCGATTAGTGTTAGCCCCACTTAATTTATCCGTAAATAATTTATCAACGTCTTTTAAAGCCGCTAACTGTCGATCTAAATGTTGCTCCTTGGAACTCACTCGCGCATAACCGATTTTAGCCATTTTCAATTCTCCTTTTGGACAGTTCTAATGAACACTTACAATTCCTAGTATAGCACAGAAATAAAAAAGACCATTAGGGTGTACCCTATTGGCCGTTATATTTCTATTTTTCAAGTTTAACTTTCAAGAAGCTTATTTTGTTTTGCTGGTCAAATTGGTAGGTGTCAAAACCATGAAATGCAAATATTTTTCCACTACGTTTACGCCCAGCAACGGCCCACTCAGCTTGATAGTTACCATCATCGACGACTACATGGAAAAGATGCCTTAATTCTTGGTTATCTTTAAAAAAATTCTTGAAAAATTCGGCGACTCTAGTCGGATTATCAGCAACAAAACCATTAGCACCCTTGACCACAGCCCTTTTTGAAAAGAGTTGAATTATTTCATGCAATGCTTGTTCATCATTAGAAGCCAAGTCAGATAACTTAAAGTATTGTTCAATGATTTGCGTTTTTGAATCCATATACTTACCTTCTTTCAACTGTTTAGTATATACTAAACAGCTGAAAAGTAAAAAAGGAGTGGCTATGCATGAAAGAGAACTTACCTAATATTGATCTCAATAAAGTTACCCTTACGCAAATACTAAAATCCTTAAGTGATCCTATTCGTTTAGAGATTGTCACTAAGTTGTTTAAAGAAAGCAAGGAATGCTCATGTGCCATTTTTAATGATCTAGGAAAGAAGAGCAATCTATCTCAACATTACCGAAATTTACGTTTAAATGGCTTAATTTCCGTTAGACATTCTGGTATTCATAGTTATCTTACGTTACGACAAGCAGAACTAGATCACAGATTTCCAAATCTTTTAAAGGCTATTATTGATAATTGGCACCATTGATTTTGAAAATAGCCTTTTAAGCGCTTGGTCATGCAGTGAGTTGCCTGTATAATAGTTCTTTGTAGAGAAGTTAAGGCGGTGGCTATTTCCGATCGGAGGTGGTGCTTATGGTGTTAAACCTTTAAAGCCCATAAATCCTAACGAAAGGAGTAGCCTAAGTGTCCGTTGCGGACGCTTTACAATTAATGCTGGCTTTCGGTACTTTTATCGTGGCCTTAATCGCATTAATTGTTGAGCTGATCAAAAGTCAGCAAAAAAAATAACCGCCTTAGCTCTGGTCAGCTAGCGGTTATTAAATATCGTTAAAATCTGCCACCGTCTTTAACGGCTCTACATGGGAAGTCCTGTTCACGCGGGGCTTCCTTTTTCTGTCTACATTATAGCATGACTATAACTGATTTTCGACTATTTTTAATCAGCTTCCTAGCAGCTTAAGGGAACATATGTTTGATAACTACGCTAACACTAGTGATATCACTGTTGACGGTTGGTGAAGTTAGTGTGAAATTTCCTATAAGAATATGGTAATATAAGGGCATGTGATAATCTTTAGTATTGCGCATAGAAAACAAAGAAGGAGGCAACAGTATGAGTAATAAATCTAGGCATCGTCGACTTTTATTTATGATGGGACTAGTCTTATTTTCGTTATTAGGGTCAATATGGATATCATCTAGTTAATGGTATGACCGTATATGCTGATAGCAAGACAAATATTACTCAGAACGGTACGGGGTCCGGGACTGTTATTAATCAACAGGAAGAACCGCAGATAAGTACCGTTAATAGTAATACTACAGATAATACTAGTTCTTCAGACGATCAGACGTCTCAGAAGCAAGTTACTAATACAGAAGCACAACCGAGAGCACCAGCTGAGCAGAATAATACGAGTATGGACAGATCAATGTCCAGTTCTATGCTTAGTGAGCGGCCAAATTCGGTAAATAATAGTTCTAATTCCGTTGGACGTGATGTTAGTAGTAATATTACATCATTAACGGCTTCTCCAGAATCGATTAATGATGGTGGAAAAACAACTGTTAGAGTAAACTTTGATGAGCATGCTCAGAAGATAGTATCTGGGGATACAATAACCGTGAACTGGAATAATTCAGGGACAGTATACGGACAAGGGTATCAAAAGAACATCGATCTTAATATTAGGGGAGTGAATGTAGGTACTTTATCCGTAACCACGAATAAAGCTGTTTTCACATTTAACTCTAATATTAATGATATGGAAAATGTAACTGGCTGGGGAGAATTCGACTTAGAAGGGCGAAATCTAGCTAATACCAGTGATGAAAATACAGGCTCATTCTCGATTTACAGTGGTGGTCAACAGACCTATGTATCTGTAAAAAAGGGAAAAACAGGAACTAAAAGTCCTTTTTACTATAAAACCGGCGACATGCTGCCTAGTGATACTGATCATGTACGGTGGTTTTTAAATATTAACAACGAAAAAGGATATGTGTCTGATAGGATCTATATAAAAGATCAGATTCAACCAGGTCAAACACTCGATAAAGGTAGCTTTGATATTACTATTGATGGATACAGGCCAAATCACTTCTATGGTAGTAATGCAATTGAGAATTTTGAATCAGCTTACCCTGGCTCGTCAATTACGATTAATGTATCAACTGGAGATATCACTGTCGTAATTCCTCAAGATCAGGCCCAATTAAATAAGTTTAGTATTCTTTATCGGACTTCAGTTGATGACTACAATCAACCCACTTTTGAGAATCACAGTCAGGCCTGGTACACGGAGAATAATCGGCCAGCCGTCGAAGGCAAAGAGTTTGATTATTCCGTATCAAATGTGAATGCTAATGGTGGTGTTGATGGTAAAAATCAAACAAAGGTCAGTGTAATTAAAGAATGGGACGATAACAATAATTGTGCAAGGTTACGTCCTGATAGCATTAAAGTACAGCTGTATGCGAATGGGTTACTAACAGGGAAAGCGGTAACCTTAAATTCTGCGAATAATTGGCAATATACCTGGTCTGGCCTAGTAAAAAATGCTAAAGGATCTAGGATAGCTTATACCGTTAAAGAGGTAAGCATTCCTAATGGATACAGAGGTATCACTACTGTAAACGGTAATGATATAGTAATAAAGAATATTTATAATCAAACAATAAACATTTCTGGAACCAAGACTTGGAACGATAACAACAATCAAGATGGAATCCGTCCAAGCTCAATCACCGTGAACTTGTTGGCTAACGGTCGGCAAGTCGCAAGCAAGACGGTTAGTGCTAGCGATAACTGGCAGTACAGTTTCGACAACTTAGCCGCTTACGCTAATGGTCAGAAGATTACCTACACGGTAACGGAAAATGCCGTTGCGGGGTACACCAGTACTGTTGATGGTTACAATATTACTAATACCCATAATCCGACAACACCTAAGAAGCCCCAGGTTCCTAATAACCCGACAACGCCTAAGGAACCTCAAGTTCCTAATAATGGGAATAAGGTAACACCAAAGGCTTACACTCAAGGTAAAACCTACGAAAAAACAGGTAAATTACCTCAAACAGGTAATGAATCATCAATGGGTATGATGTTAATTGGACTAGTGACGTTATTGCTAAGCTTGGGTTTAGTAGTTATAAATAGATTTACTATTTGATCATGATTGAATGATCGTAAGCACTCCACAACGAACCGGGTTGAATCTTAACCATTGATGGTATCTCAGATCCCTGGGTTCAAACAAAAATAGCGGGCGACCAACGCAATTTTCTGCGTTAGTCGCCCGCTTTAGTTTCTCTATTAAACACGACACATGGCCTGAATTTCTGAAGCCCCCGGTAAATAAGCCTCAATATCTGGCGTGTTACGTTGCGTGTTAACAACCGTTAGTAATGGTTAAAAACCATAAGGGGTATTGTACGAGAGGGCTTGCTACTTATTTCATTTCTTATGAGTTCATATACCAAAATTCGCTACCGTTTGTTAGTAAATAATTATTCAACCATTCAGTAAAGCCAATGTGGAAATATTTATTTGATTCATCAGGATATAATAAATAATCTTCTTGGTTTTCATATCGTTCCAAATTAAGTATTAGTTGACCGATATCTTGTAGTTCTAGAATTGGGAGAAGTTTATCCCACTCCGGGTAAAATCCTGAGCTTCTTAAAAATTCTCGCCAATGTAATACTTCTTGAATCGAATAGATTTTACATTTTTGGATATACTTTCCATCAGTAAATAACTCTGCACCATTTATTTGACTTATAAAGGCTAAATAATCGTTGGGAAGAGAGTAATTAATTTTATCAAACTTTTTTAAATCAGCCTGAGTTGCTTTAGCTTTTAATCGAAAACCAACATTCATTGGTAAAGATCCAGAAACATATATTTTATAGTTACTAACTTGAGACATTGTTTTGAGAGAATTTACAATTGAATCTATTTCCATATATTTAGCACCTTAATGTGTTGTTATTTCTGAGTTTAATTTAGCATTTAATTCATTTGAATTTATATCCGCTTTAACAGAAATGCAACTCCCAAATAATACAAGTATTGCGGTTAATAAGATTTTATTTAAATACCTCTTATTTTTCATTATACAATCCCTCCTATTATTTCTAATATACACCCAATGTCAAACAATTCTGATTATAAAAGAAATGCAGCAAGTCTCATCCGGCCGTCCGATCGAGGTCAGCCTTGGCCGTTGGTGCCTTATGATTATTAATTTGATTACTTACCATTAACACTAATCCTCCGTATTATCGTTTAGGTCCGGGTCATCAGGCATCTGATTGGCGTACACAAAGTCCGTATGATCCAGGTTAATTGCTACAATTTGCATCTTTTGCACGGACCCAACCGTTGATGGATCCAGTTTAATTTTGACGTGTTCGCTTCCTGGAACCAATAACACGTCGGCTTCTCCGTTTTCAATCCCCATTACCACGCCTAAATCGTAGTCTTCCATATACATTTGTAGTCCTCCTTTAACGTTCCAGCCCTTGGCTTTCTTCACGGTCCATTTCTTCAAACTCATCAATTTCACCGTCCAGACGCTTCTTTAGGGCTTGGGTCCTGGTCCGGCCTTCCTGTTGAGCGGCTTGCAGGCCCTTCCCCAATTGGCCTATGAACTTGTTCATCTGTTGACCAGTCCGGGCCTTACGGCCCACCTTATCAACTTTTTCTCGCAGTTTATCTTTTAGTTCCTGGTCAAGTTGATGGTCAATTAACTTTCCATCGTCAATCAGGGCCATGTACTTAAAGCGTTGAGCGTAGTAACGCTTATTGACCTCTTTTTGCTTGTCCTTATCATCAGGGTATTTCTGATTGTTTAAGTAAATCTGACCATTCAGTTGCAGTAATTGTTGCTGAGCGTGGAAATAGCGAATTGCATTAGAAACCCCGTAACTAGAATCTGGGTTTGGTAACATGATCTTCACCGCTGGGTCCCGTGGATACTTACCCATCAGGCCAATTACCTTGGCAATCTCGTCCGTTCTAGTCTTAACTAATTCTGGGGTCGCATCGTTAGGCCACATTGTCCGTGGATCAATGTAGCGGAGTTTTAACTCCTGGAGGCGCTTATCTAGTGGGGTGTTCTTGCCTCGTTGCCACCACGGCATGAACTTCAGGCGGTTGTATTCCTGTTGCTCCCGGACTTGCTTTAAGAAGTAATCCCTGATTGGCCCTTGCGGTAATTTTTCCAGGGCCGCTTGACGTTCAGGTAGACCCTGGTTTGCTTGTTTGAGTTTTGCCACCCAGTTGTCGATTAGCTCTACTTTTTCCATTTCCTTCTTGGCTTGCATACTGCTGGCATAAAGCCGACCGTTCGCTTTCTTCAGCTCATCTTCATCTTTGTATTTAACCTTGTTATCCCGAATCTGAGCTTGAATATCAAGGTATTTTCGTTGAGTTTGGTAGTAGGCCACCAGTTGATCCGTTCCAAAATCCAGATCATCAGGTGTCATAATCTTGATTGCTGGATCGGTGGGGTTTTGTTTGATTACCTCAATCGTCCGCTTCAGGTTATGCTTGCGGGCTGCTACCAGTTGTGAAGTAGCCGACCAGTCCCCTACTTTGGTCACTTGAATATGCTTTAAGCGGAGCTGCTGGTAGTATTCTTCCCGACCCGGTACCATTTGGCGTTGCCATCTAGGCATATTGTTGAGACGGTTAAACAAACGCTGCTCCCGCAGTTGCTTCAAGAAGTAGTTGCGGGTTGGACTTTTCGGTAGACGCTTTAAGGCGTTAATCCGTTCCGTCAGCTTATCGTTTGCCAACGCTGTTTGTTCAAGTTGCTCACTGATCTTTTGTGGATCATCAAGGTATTGGTTGGTAATCAGAGCGTTTTCCGCAAAATACGTCCGGTTAGCCGTCTTTTTTTGTTTGTCATTATCTTTGTACTTACGATTGTTCTCATGAATCGTCGCCTTATTAGCCAGGAGACGTTGTTGCGCTCGGTAGTAACGAACGACGTGGGCAATCCCCTGTTTTGATTGAACAGGCAACACGGCCTTAACGGCGGGGTCGCTCGGGTCGTGTTCAATTGCCTTGATCAGTTGGTCTAGTGACTGGATCCGTTGCTTGGCCACTTCTGGTGTGACTTTAGAAATGCTACTATTCCGCGGATCAATGTATTGACCCGTCAACTGCTTTAAACGTTCTTCGGCCCCTTCATGTTTAGCCCGTTCCCACTTGGGTGTGTACCGAAGTTTGTTGTACTCTTGTTCCTCTTTAACCCGACGTAAGATGAACTTTTGGGCCGGGGTCACGGGAAACTTACTTAGTTTAGCTTCCAATTTAGTCAAATCCTGGTTGGCCAGTTTGAGGTTTTGTTGGCGGATATAGTTTCGTCGCAACCCATTCTCCCGGCGCAAGGTCCACAAGGCAGCACTTTTACCTTCCGGGTCCGCCTTTTCTAGTTCCTTAAGTTCCTTGACCTTCTGGTCTAGAATTTGGTTGTTAGTTTCCAAATCGACCGCTTGCATACGATCAATTAGTTTAGTTTCGGTAAATTGTTCGTTAACTTCCCGGAAGTGATCATAGATCCGGTTGGCTAGGTAATCCCGTAAAGCCCGGTCATTTTTCCAAACAGTATCTTTGATCTTTTGCCCATACCTGGCCCGAGAGAGTTGATCTCGCTTCACCAGCGACTGGTAATAGGCCTGGTAGTCGTCCTTGAGTGGCCCTTTTAGCATTTGGTCCACTAGTTGGTTAACTAGGGCCTGAGATTGTTTAAATCTCTTACTATGGTTACTAGCCCGCCAGTAACGTTGATCACGATAGTTGGGGAGTGATTGCCAAATTCCTAGCAACTGCTTTTGATGGCTATCAAGGTTAATCTCATTGATTACCTGGTCCTTAAGGTCACCTTTCAGGCGGGTAATCCGCACTTGGTTTTCCCGTTCAACGTTCCGCTCCCGTTCACTCATCAGGGCGTGTTCGACCTGGCTTTTAAATTGCCGAAAAGTCTTATGGTGAAAGGCTCCCACAATCTGCCCATCTCGCACTTCCCGGGTGTTCTTGGTTTGACTGATCGTCAGGTGAACATGGACGTGGTCTGTATTCAAGTGGACGTCACCCCACCAGAAGGTATTGGGGCTATTTAGCTGCTCGTTTCGTAATAATCCAGGCATTGCTTGTTGAATTGCCCGCTTAATCGCCGGTTGGTTAACTTCTTTTCCATCGGCGCTTAACACGCCACTAGACTTCAAGAAGTCTGGATTAAAGCTCACCACCCCGGCCCACATAACAGCGCCACGATCACTAGCTTCTTTGAGCTTGTCCTTGAGTTCATCGTGTTGGGCTTCATTTAAATTCAAGGACTGGTCGTTAAAGGTTGGGTAACCGTCGGCATCGTGTTCCAATAGCGTAGCCGCCTCCCGATCGGTGTAGCCCAGGTAACCGTCTAATTCTTTGTCTTCTTCAATTTTGATGGGGTCCGCTTGTTCATTCTTCACGGCTTCTTTACGTTCGGTGTAGCTCAGATAACGTGAACTGGCGCGGGAAAACTTGATCGTAAAGATTATATTGGGAGCTTTTCCAGGCATCTAATCACCCTCCCCTAAGCCTTTTCAATGTAGTATTTGCTAGGATCGCCCGGCAATTGGCTAATGATCGAGTCGGCTGCATCATAAGAATTGAACCGGGTAGCGTCCCCTAACGACACTTCTCCAATATCAAAGGACGATACGTAGATATAAAGGTCATTTTCCATGTTCCGAATTACGTAGCCACCGCCACTTTTGCCGGAACCACCAAATAAGCCACTAAACCAAGACATGTTTCTTTTCCTCCCTAATTGGTTAAATCAGGTTCACCATATCAAGGATTGAGATTCAGGCAAGTTTCGACTTTTCGACCACCAGACAAAAGAAAAGCCCACCAGCATTGCGCCGGTGGGCTTCATTTTCTTGAACCACTCATTATTCTGATTATATCACGGGTTTAGCCGATATGATGCGGCTTTTGGCTGATAATCCGACCTTGATTATCCCGCCGATAGAGGACGTAATCGCTATCCAGAATTTCAAATGGTTCAATTGCCTTGAAGTTGGTCTTCAAGGTTGATTGTGAGATTCCCATTACTTCAGAAATTTGCCGGTATTGTAAGCCGTAGTTGCGATACATGGTAACCCACAAACGCACTCCGTCCCGTTGCGATTGATCCAACCATTGCCGGTTGACCAAGCCTAAATGCTCCCTAACTAATTTAAGCAGTTCCCGTTCCCGGGCAATTTTAACCGGGCTTAACTCTAATGAGCCGTCGTCAACGTAGTGATTCACAGCGTCTTCACTACCGATATGATCAAACCATTTTGGGTCGTTATCTTCCAGTTCATGGAGTTTATTGAAAAAATCCGCAGAATTTTTAATGCGCAACTTGGATCCCCCTACTTCTTCATGCGATTACGTTGGCCAATATCTTTTGAAATTAGTTCGTACAGGTGCTGATCAATTTCATGTTCTTTCGAGCTGGCGTCAAGAATGGAGTGAAGGTCACGCCAGTCTTCCGGGTTATTACGAATTATATGCTGTAATAAGTCTAACAAAATGTAGTACGACTTGTCGCTAGTTTTAGTTACTTCATCAATCTTTTTTGCATACCGAACCAAAGCTTTTTCTTCTGAAGAATGTTGATTATCGGAAACTTGTGCAAGTTTATTAACTGCCATTGTCCAGGTACGGTTATTTCTGAAATTATTCATCATCATTGGGAGAAAAACTTCTAATACTAGATTTATCACGCTTGACTTGGTTTTTACTGAAAGGCCGTCCATGAGCAACGGATTATCTTTGATTAGTTGCATGAATCGTTCCAGATTCTCCTGGTTACTTTGATTAAGGTAGATAGAAATTTGGTTGGATTTTGCCATAATGATTCTCCCCTATTTTTTAACTTGAACTTGCAAAATAACCTTAAGTAATGATTCTAATACTTCAGCGTTATGCTCCGTTTTTTCAAGTAAGCGGTCTAAATTCTTTAAATTTTTCGCGTCTTTGATAACGTTGGCATAGCTTTTCTCTTCTGATATATCGTTTAGCAGCTCAATTGTCTTTTGCCAATCACGATGATTATCAAAATTTTTTCTGACTAGTGGAATAAATGTTTCCAGCAAAAGATTAATCAGCCGGTTTCGGCTGCTAACTTCTCTTTCGGACATAATTAATGGATCATCTTGAATGGTGTTTTCCAGCCAAATCAAATTATCCATTGCGTTTTCAGTTAATCGGATTGAAGTTTTATTTGCTTCCATAATTTCCCTCCTAGTAATTAATCTTTAAACGTTACTTTATTTGGTGAATCAGTTACTTTCATTGAACTATCTTTAGTAGCTCGTCCACCACTAATCATCATTATTAATGTCGATTAAGTCGGCAAATTGTTGTTCTAGGTTTTGTATTTCCTTTTGCATTGCGATTATATTTTTGTTCATCTGGTTAATCGATTTTGCTAATTCGTTATACTCAGGAACATCATCACTAACTTTTGATTCATCACGATGGTGTTCTTTTAACAAATACCCGATGAATTCATCGTAATTCATTTTATGTTCACTCAGTTCGTTTCTTAATTCCCAAACATTATTAGTTGATAGGTGCAAGTTGAGCCGAACTTTTTCTACTGACTTGTTCATAGGAATCATTCCTTTCTTCATTTGACGATTTAGATAATTTAATTTTCGACGAAACATTATTAGTTCATTGTAAGAAACTAGAAATTTGGTTTTGTTAACCCGACTTGACTTCCATATTTTTAAATTCCAAGCATTGATCATTTCATATAATTCACGATTGCTCATGCTAAACCACTCCGCCGCAACTGTTGAATTAATTTTTCGACCATACGCTTTTGGATCGGGAACTTTATGCCACGGATTAAAACTATCCATCTTATTACGAAGTTCCGCAACATGTTCCATCAAAAATTGATTCACATTTTTATTTGGGAAATCCATTGTTTTTATTTTTTCAAGTGGGGGCAAATCAATTTGCCTTCCATTATTTGGATTAATGAACTGACTAAGTAATTTCCAATCCTCTAAATCCATATCAAAAAAAACTAATGAAGTTTGCTGGTCATTTTTATCGCGTATCGAGTATGCTTTAAAAACTTGATTGCTCATAATTAACTTTGTTAGTTGGCCATTCAAATTTGTATTCCTCCGGAAAATTTTACTACTAACCATTACCCGGGTAGCTTGGCCTGGATACATAGCGTAAATCTGATGAACCCTTCGATACGGAACCGCTGCTGGGAAAACCAAAATATTCTTCCCTGTATCATCGCCATATTCCATTACCACCACATACATATTTTTAGAATCCGTTTTGTACTTAGGCCAAAATTGTTTCCGGTCTTTAAAAAAAACACTAAATGGGTAAATGCTATCGTAAGTTATCACTACAACTCCTCCTTAAAAAATTAACAGTCGTGGTCACAACAAGTATCCTGGGACCCGGGAAACCAGGTTGGTGAAGACGGCCTGATTTTCTGGGAAGCTACTGAAATCGACCACTCATTTCTAACCCGAATACAAAGAGCATAAGGGGCAACTACGCCAAGATTCTCTTGTCGCCCAACAGTGTTGGGGTTGCCAGGGTGTTTTCAGATTTGCTCGGCAACGCTCTTTAAGCGTGCCTGTTTGGGGTTATTATGATCGATTCTTCATTAATTTAGTGAGTAGTTAAACATACACTATGGTCCCGCCCAGTCGGGCACGTTATGACCACTGGGTGGTTCCGTTATTCCGCCTTTAATTTACCGCATTTTTTTCAAAAGCAAAGTTTCGACTTTCTGATTACGTTTTGAATTTAAGCTTAAAAAAAGATCAAACGATCCAAAATCATTTGACCCATTTACTAACTTATTATTCTGGGAATTTGGTTAAATAAATTTTTCCAAACAAATCATAATCCACATAAGGTTTGACGATTCCTCTCTCATCACAACCAATTTTTGGTACTACACCATCTACCACCGTTGTAACTTCAGTCCATTTTTCCACAAAACTTTTTAAATCGTCACTCTGAAAGTGTTGTCTGCTATTTACAACTAAGATGCGCAACTTTAATTGTCTTGGAGCTTTTGGATCAACACAAACTAAAGTCAGTTGATCAAGCTCTTCAAAATTTATAACGGATTTTCTGGCATCTTTAATTACCCATTTTACCTTTTCAATTTCCCGTTTATATTTTATTGGTAAATCAAATTGAAGATTATCCATGACGTTAATGAATGAATCGGTCCTCATTTCAGGATTAACATTATTCATGGCTTGCCCTCCTTTAAATTACTTTAAGCGTGACGTCGTACTACCGGACTGGAATTTGTACTTGCCGGACTGAACGTCCCTAATTTGTTGCTGGTAAAGTTCAATTTGTTGGTCAATCTTCTTAATGTTTTTCTGGGAAGTCTTAATGTTATCCCGCTGAGTTGAAATATCACTCTGAGCATTAGAGTTACCAGTTGAACTAGAACTATCGGAAACTTTGTACTTGGCATCAGCGTTATTGTTCTCGATGCTTTGCTTGTCAGCTTCAATTTGCGCCTGGTAAGCAGCAATCAATTTCTTCTGATGTTTCCGGGTTTTCTTCAGCGTGTTAATCTGTTTTTGCAGAGCCTTGATCGTGTAATCCTTTTGATTCAGCAGCTGAAGCTTTGTACTTTCAAAGTCCTTGTTTTCGTTAATGATGAACTTCACTGAGTTTGTTGATCCAGTTTCGTCATCAGAAGAACTGGAAGAGCTTGAACTAGAATTCGTATTCAACACGTCAGTTGTGTCACCTTGATCTAAAGCCGAAGCGTTTGGCGCTTTGTTAATTGCCTTCAACTGGATTGCTTGGTAACCAGATTTAATTCCTCTGATCGTAACAACAATTTGATTATTAGTTAATGGAATTACCGTGTACTTAACTGGTTGAACATTAATCATTGCCAACTTGAACTTGATCTTTTGAAGATCAATTGCGGCACCACTATCGGACTTCACATTAAACTGAACAACCATAAAATCTTTTTCCGGATTGTATTTGCGTGACGTCATCGCAATCTGAACGTCACTGTTACTTCCTAATGATTGGTAATTATTTAATCCCGTATCATTGTATTTTGACGTTTGAGGAACTAACCGAGTGCCAATTAGCAGCGCTAACATAATCGTTAACATTGATCCAACAATTATCAGCTTTCTTTGCATCGCATGTTCTAGATTCCAATTGTGGAGGCGACGAAGTTGTCCCTGCCACCACGTCCGAAATTTCTTAAACGAGTTCATTACTTAATCGCCACCACTTTCTTTCGTTGATTCATATAGTCGGTATCTTGCTAACCGCGCTGCGGCCTCTTGGCGTTGCTTTTCGGTTAACTTTCGATGTTCCTTGACGATCACGTACCAGTCTTTTTTCATCTTGCCATCAAGTAACAACAAGGTTCCGGCTTCAGAATATTTACGAACCGCATTTTCATCAACGGCCTTAGAAAATTTTCGGCAATCGCGGGGAACGTTGCTATAAATCCGCCATTCGTCACTAACCCGATCGTAATAAATGCTGGTTTCTTGATCGTCTAATGCAAAAGGTTCAATTACTTGTTTGTCCATTTCACTTGTCCTCCTCGGGCGTCACAAGCGTGAAAATCATTTGGTTGGGCAGCCACTGAATGAATTCCGTCCAGACTTACCAGACTAACTTGATCCGGATAAGTCACGTCTTTAATTCGGTAAGGACCACTCTTTTTTAAATCGTCCAGTAACAAGCCGTTATCCCAGGCTGCTTGCGCTTCATCAATTGTCATTTTCAATTACCTCACTTATTTCCCATCCAGCGTCAGCGTTTTGTAAATGTTTTGGATTGTTTTAGCGTTTTTCCCGGTGTATTGGTAAACGTCAACGCCGTTTTGTTTACCCAGTGATTGCGCTTCACCGTTCCTAAAGACCATGTAAGTTGGTGTCCACTGAACCGTGTTTTCTTGTACCTTTTCCTTACCGTAAGCAGTGTCTGTATTTATATAAACGTCGTGGTAACCAGAAGAACTTCCGTTAAATTTGCTCTTTAGCGCCGCTATCTTTGTTGTTTTCTCAACCTTGATACAGTCAGTGCAAGTCGGCCGGTAAAACATAACGACCGTTGGGGTCGATCCGCTAATATCGTTTTCCACTGTTCGCTGGTCAGTTGCGTGATAGCTTAGTAGTTTTATTGCCCCAAAGATCGCTACCAAAGTAATTACGATTGCCATAATGATCATGGTAATGATCCGCTGTTTCCAGTATGATTTTTCGTTTTCCATTTCAATCCCCCACTAATTCTTCAACCCGTATTACAATCTTAATTACCAAAATGGTTAATCCTAGCAGCACCAAGTAAATCAATTGCCAAGCGATTACGTCAGCTAGTGACGACACAATCAGCATTGCCACCAAGATTCCCAATCCATAAGTGATTAATCTTCTTTGTCCCCGCAGCCGAATACTCAACGGCAGGGTCGGTTCCTTTTTTATTGGTTTGGGGGCGGATTCTTGTTGTTTAATCATCAACCATCACCACAATTACCCTTTCCGTCAGTCGTGGATTGCCGTGCATTCCCGAGTAACCAATGGAGACCCGGCGGTAATCCTTGCGTAGCCGTTCCGCTGTTTTCCGGATAATGGTGGCGTAATCCCATTGTTGGCCTTTTCCGACCTCATTTAGGAGCAGCCTGACTTCTTCCACAGGAACCACAACTTGTCGCAAGTCCGGGTGACCATGGTATTGAACTTCAACAATATCGTGGATAAAGCCATAAGCCTCCTCAACACCACGGGCCACGATTGCGTTTCGTTTTACTTGCATTCAACATCTTCTCCTCAATAAATTTTTCCAAAAATATTTGCCAGCAATAACACCAGAATTGCCAGCAAAATCAAGAATTCTATTAGCCCCACAAAGCTATCCCGGTGTTGATCGGTCTTTTGCTGTTCATACCGGCTTGGTGGTGGACTATCGTCAAAGTGTCCCCGGATTAAGCGTTGTTCGGCTTCTTGTTTAATTTGTTTCCGCGTTGGGCGGTATAGCTTGATCATCATCAGAACTCCGTTCAGCTGGTGGTAAGTGACGTTGCATTATCTCGTTAATGGTTTCCTCAACCTGTTCCTCTGAAAGACTATCCAGGTAATTAAGGATCCCAATTGGTTGGCTGAAGTCCGGTGTTGAAATCGATGCTGGATTCCCATTGATCATTCCAACGCTCCCCACTAGGTAGCCGATTAGCTGGTAGTTTTTGTTTTGGGCTATTTGCATGTGATCCAAAACAACCAGGCAAATCCGACCAGATTCATCAGGCGCTAAAGCCATAACCCCTTGATTAGTGTTTTGTAGCACCTTAAACACGGGGACCAGTGAATCGGGAATCAACCACGTTTTAGTTGTAGCCTCAAGCCCGTGACGGGTCACAAATTTCCCAGAAGCGTAATATTCCTGCCGTGCCATTCCCTAACACCCGTTAATTTTGTTGCAGCTGGCCTAGTTGGTCGAGCAACTTTTGGTTTACTTTCCGTTCGTTGGCCAGTTGGGTTTCTAGATCCCGGACCCGGGTATCCGGCATCATAATGGTCTTAGGCGGTTGGTTCTTAAGCGTTAACAGCTCACTCTCTAGGGCGTGGTTACGACGCATCAGTTCCTGCTTCTCGGCCCGCTCGTCCGTCAACATATTGCTCAAGCGATCGTAGGCATCGTTGCGCTTCTGATCGTTTTTTACTTGCTTACGGAGGAGTTTTTGATCCGCGTCATAATTCTTCTTCAAGGCCTCAAAATCCTTGAGAAGGCTTTGGTATTCTGGGCTTTTCCTGATTTCTAATGTTGACATAGCATTCTCCTTAATTGATTGTTTTGATGTTTAGTGCTCAGTCATCGTTAGGACCTTTTGGCGGTTAACCCGAATGGGCTGGCCACTGTCCAAAAGTGTAAATCAAAGTATTTTTTATCAACAAACTTCAGTCGTTCAATTTCACCGGTAGTCTCTCTAACCCGGAGCGGTTGCTTCTAGTCTTTTAAGATAAGTGTTGCCGTCAGGCTCACCTTCTTTCTAAACCGTCAATTGGCCACTCCGCTGCCATTGCCAAATGGTGTCCATCAAATCCTGGGTTAACTTCCCCACCAGGGAAGTTTTAGCCCCGCTGTAGGTTGATTCAATCAATGGGGCATTCAGGAGCTTAAGCGCTCCTAATTGGTCAAAATAGGCAACCCATTGATCATCTTGATCCACCATCACTAGCCATCGCTTGTGTGCCACAAAGCGGAATTCTCCGCGACCTAGTGAATCTAGCTTTTTGATTAGTATTTGTTGTTCTCGTTCAGTGTTCATCGTATGCGGCTCCTTTTTACTGTTGCTTTAGTTCTTAAGCATTAACTTCATTTTGGTTATCTTCTGTATGTACACTTCCTTTTCCGTTTTTCCACTTGTTGCTCTAATTGTTGGTCAAACACATACTTCATGCGGTTATAAAGATACTTGCTAGTATTCTGATAGTTATAATCGCTCGTTAGTGAGTGATATTGTCTGGATAATACGGTGGCTTGTTCAACAAAGTAACTATCCATTTCAGATTCACTCCAACGCTGGCGTCGCCATGCCAAATCTTTTGCTAATTGGCTGGACTTCTTGCCAACAATCTTATGCAATACTCCCGTTTCACTAAATTCGACATATCGTTCAGGACCAACAGCGTCAATCAACATGCTTCGGTAAAATCGCCATGCAGTTAAATAATCCATTTGCGAAATAGCCTGCTTAATCCGGTAATCCTGAACCTGTTCAATAAGTTTTTTAGGTTCAACTTGCCCGTTCATGTAATCACTAAAATCATTCACGATCCGGTTGATTTGGCTCACAATCACTTGGTAATCCGGCCAATTATCGTAATGATGTTCGGCAAAATCATACAAACCCTTGAAGACCGGACTTTTTACGTGATAATTACCACTATCAACTTCATACCGGGCGACTTCTATTTGAATCGTTGTGTAAAGATCCTGGTTCTCTAACGGCATTACCGCTAATTCCTCTAGCGTGGTCTCTTTGGTCTGCTTAACCTCGGACAATTCAGCGGCTTCTTGTTCCATTTCGTAGTTGCGATCGTTTGGTTCTTGAACCGGCGGGTCAAGTGGATTTTCATCTTTAACGTACTGACAGTACGGACAAAGCATTTGGTTCCGACGCTTACCATTGCGTTCAACCGTCTTATGTTTCCACTTGGTTAAGACCCGATTGCAATGTGGGCATTCAAAGTGATCTTCCCTTGGTGCCGGTTCAGTTTGGTTCATGGTCTGCCAATCTCTAACCTGATCCGGCAAGCCGTGTTCCTTGTAGTTCAAAACATGATCAATGATGATCGCTGTTTTCCCGGGCTGGTACCGCATTGATCGCATCGACTGTTGCAAATAAATCGTTAGCGACTGGGTAGGCCGCAGTAAAATCACGGTCTCACATTCCGGAACATTGAATCCTTCGGAAACCAAATCAACATTGCAGAGAATCTGGATCTTGCCGTCTCGGAACTGATCCATGATCCGATCCCGCTCCTTAGCCGGTGTTTGCCCGTCAACTTCCACCGCCTTAATCCCAGCTTGTTGAAACAGTTGTGCGTACCGCTCAGCGTATTCAATCGTGTGCGCGTATAAGATTGCTTGGGTCCCGTCGGCAAACTTCCGATAGCTTTCAACAATGCCACCGAAACTCTTGTGAGTTGTGTCGTCTTCCTCACCCATCAAGGCTTCTGAAACCGACCGCCGACTATAATCACCAGCTTGGCTTTTTAAACACCGTCGGTTAATCATTGACAGCGAGTAGTACCGGTACGGGGCTAAATAGTTTTCCTTGATCAACCAATTTGTCGCTGGACCAACCACAATTTCCCCATAGGTTGGTTTTAACGGTTGCCCGTCCAATCGATAAGGGGTGGCAGTAAAACCAACTAATTTAGCATCAGGAAACTGGCTGTAGATTACCTGGTAAGAGTTGGCCCGACTGTGGTGGGCTTCGTCAGTCACGATTAAATCCGGTTTCGGATATTGGCTTAATCGCGAGGCTAACTTAACCGGTGTACTAGTCACCACATAATCAAAATTAACTTGTTGTTCCCGCAACTCTGCTTCTATCTGGGCAATCAACTCTTTCCGATGGACCATAAACCAAACTTCTTTTTGTTGATCCGTAAACTTCTTGATTAGCGCACCGATCATCACTGACTTACCTGACCCTGGCGGCGAAACCACCAGGATCCCGCGGGATTTTGTCAGTCTTGTTTCAACGTCGTTAAGCAATGTCTCCTGAAAGGGATACAGATGCTTCGGCTTTTTTGTTGGTTGTGACTGGTGTAATTTTGTTGGCCGCGGCCGCTTTAACCGTTCCTTGGGTTGTTTATGTGACAACCGCCATTGTTTCTTCTTTCGGCTACTCATTCGACTACACCTCTAACAAATCCAAATCCAGTTGTTCGGCCTGCTTGTTTTTAGCCGGTGAAACCTTGTCTAAGCGATCAGGAACAAGTTCCGTTTTCTTCACCAGGGAACGCTTCAGGAAAGCTGTGATACCGTTGTAAGTTAATGTCTCTCCCTGCCGGTTTTTTAATTGGGCTTGGAACTTATGACCGTCCCCAACACTGGAGACACAATCATCGGCGCACAACCACGCCAACAACTCATTCGGACTGGCCTGTTCAACCTCTTCGAGGGTTCCTGGGACCGTGACTTTATTGCTGTAATCATCAAACTTAAGTGTTATTTGCGTTGCCATTGTTGTTCACTCCCATTAACCGTTCACGTTTTAGTAATGATCATGCCTATGATCGTGTGGTTAATCTGGTGCTGGATATAAAAGCCAAGGGCTTTATTGGCCACCATCGTCAAGTACGTACCAACCAGCGAATCCACTTGCATATTGTGGAATCTCCAAAACGTCACCGGTTGGTAATTCTTCGTAAAGTTTGCCATCGTCCCCCAGCCAACCTAATCGCTCAGCAAAATGACCTGGTTGACTGGGGATTACCCAGCGAACCTTAACCCATAACTTTTCGCAATCCATACCATCACCTCTTTTTTTGTTGATCTTGGCCAGCGGAGCGAAGCTTAGCCAACGCCTCTTTTGCTTGCGCAATTTGTTCTGGCGTGACTTGTTCCTGCTGTTGCTTTTGGTTCTGCGCCCATTGTGGGAGTTGCTCCTTAATCCTGCCCCCTTGTTTACGACCAGTGGCGCCTTGACTAGGGCGGGCCTGGTCATAGTAGCTGTAATCATTTTGGAAGCCACCACCGAACCATTTCTGTGGCTTCATGGCAATCAACCATTGGTTCATCGACAAGTGCTGGAGGTACTTGTCTAACTGCTTGTTTAGGTACTCGTCCGTGTTGTTTGCCGAAGATTGAATCCAGGACTTGTAAGCAGCGAAGGCCTCGTTATATCCGATCTTGGCTGGGTACTTGGTCCAAAGTTGCTTGAAACGGAGCTCCAAGGATTGAGTTTGATCAGGTTGTTGTTGACGATCATTTTTATCAACAACACCATCATCATTCCCAAACTCCTGTTCGCCATCTACCTGATTGGGGGGTAAGGGGGGTGTTGTTGTTCTCTTAGTATGTTCTCTTAATGTTGTTCTATTATACGTATCATTTCTGATACCACCCCCGTGTCTATTTTGATACCCCCCCGTATCAGATTTGATACCACCCCTGGTATTGGCATAATCAGATAGGGAAACTACTGAAGAATTATCCGGGATTTCATTAGCGAGCGTTTCCTTTTCAAAGGATTGCTTCATTTTTTCGTATTGTCTGAAATACTCATCGCCCAGTTGAATAAAGCGACCAGTAACCACTTTGGTATCCTCATCGAGAACGAATGATCGCTTGATATACCCTATACTCTCCAGATCTGATAGATACCGTTGAATTGCAACTACTGATTTACTCATACGAATTGAAATTGCCTGGTTGTTCATGAAGAATTTTCCGGTTGTGTTAAGCATCGAAAAGATCTCTCCGAACAGTAATTTTTCAGGATCCTTTAATCGTGAGTCATGAGCAACAAACGCTGGAATATTCAGGAAATATTTAACCCCATCAAAACTAGGAGTTGGATTCATGTTGATCACCTTCGACTTACTCATTTTTCTTAACCTCCTCAATCAAGTTCTCTTAGGAGTTTTGTTATGAAAAAACATCGGTTAAAAATAATTGCACGATTGGTTATCACGTTTGTTGTGGTTGTTACTGAAATAACTACGGTAAACGACCTGTTGCCACTGATCATCAACAGCAATAAGAAGTCCGCTTTTCATCAGCTATCGGTAACGTTAAACACGAACAACATTTTAGATTTTGTTCTTGCGCTCGTTGGACTAGCCGTGCCTGGAATCATTATTTATGCATTTCTCAACGCACTTGACGATTCCAAAGACATACACTTTTCGAAAAAATTCAGTGACAACTTCCTAGCCTTTTGGTTGTCATTTAGTATCATCATTGCGATTGTTACTTCATTCACCGTTGATGATCTTGCGATATTAACCACCGTCATTTCGACGTTAGCTATTTACCAAAACATCAGCCAATTCCGACTAGCTCGGAAAAACGATTAGTAATCCGTACCAAACAATCGTTACGCCAGCTAAAAAAGCGACATACTTTGCTGATTTTTTTGTGTGTTTCTCATCAAAGTGGCCATCAAAATCGATAAACCATATCGCTACCCCAACTGTTGCCAGTATTGTTGCTAAACACATAGAGAGAACAAAGATTGAAACAACCAGTGGATCAAGTCCTAAACCATACATAAACTTGACCATTTTTACCTCTTTGCCTTTCGGCGGATCGTGATTACGTCCCGGTCAATTTCGTCACTCATTTCGTTTCACCTTGCTTTCGTCGTTTTAAACCAAGTTGATTAGGAGTTGGATTCATGTTGATCTCCTTTGGCTCACTCATTTTTCTTATCCTTCACGACTTTGTTTTGCCTTTTCGTCAGCTGTTAGAAACCGTCGTTCTAGAATTTGCCTAATCACAGCAGTTTTCGTTTTTTCCTGTTTCTTGGCCAATTCAGTTATTTTTTGATCTAAAGAATCAGGAATTCTTAAAGTAGACTTTTTCAAAAATGCCACCTCCTAGGTGCCTTTATCTAGATTATATTACGCCACCTTTTAGGTGGCAATATCCTTTTTGCCACCACTTTGGTGTAAAATCTATCTGTTACTGTTAGGAGGTGTCCAAATGACCGATAAAGTTAAGAAATTTACTCTCCGTATGCCACAAGAATTATGGGATAAATTGTCAGAATCAGCAGAACGCAACTTCAGACCAGTGTCAAAAGAGATCCTTGCAGCTGTTAACGAATACCTTGATCGACACTCTGGTGAAGAGTAAATATAATTAAGTCTTTCTTGCTTACCCCCAGCTCCACAGCCTTTTGAGTAATTGCTTGATCTAGTTCTTCGCTTAAACGAAGTGATATTTCTTTGGTTATTTCCTTCACCCCCGTGTTTCGTAAAGGAGTTGTTTTACGGAAGATTTAGCATTACTTGCTTAATAGCCATTTCCCTACCTCGTTCTCTAACTCCATTTAAAATTTTGGATATGGTTGTCTAACCACGGTCCAAACTTGCTGGCCTGGAAACGCCATTGACGTTCCCGGGCCTTTTATTACGACTCCTTGCAGCTTTAAATTTTCAATTTCTAACTTAAATCGGGGATTGTATAACCTCGTTACTATGCATTGTTTCTTTATCACGATCCAGGTAACCTAGGGCGTCCAGCCGTCCTAATGCTCGTTTACGTTGGAAAACCGTGAATAGGCTTGCTGGTAGGTAAAGTCGCCCTTTTCCAGCTGAGACCAGAAGTAAAAGTAGAATCCCATCACTTCCAGATCCGCTTGCGGATCGTTGGTGATTGCCAGGTCGATCGTGATTACGTCCCGGTCAATTTCGTCACTCATTTCGTTTCACCTTGCTTTCGTCGTTTTAAACCAAGTTGATATTGATTTACCAGTTTGTCCGTTGATTCAATAATCAGTGCGTTAACGCTGACCCCGCGCCTTGCGGCAATCTGTTTCAGCTCTTGATTTAGCCACTCTGGCATTTGAATAGAACGTCGCATTCCAACCCCTCCTATGACACTTATTTAGTGTCTTAATTATATATTTGACATTTTATAGGTGTCAATACTTTGATGGGCGTTGTTGGTATAATTTCGGTGTCAGGAGGTAAGTTATGACATCTCGATATATCACCATCAGATTACCCAAGGATATAAATACTGGAATGCAATCGATAGCCAACTTAACCGGCCTTAGCAAGACCGACGTAATTAGAATAGCTGTTTTAACGTATTTGGATAAAGTAAAGCTAGATCATTACCGGACCGTTACCGTTGGAACTAGTCCAAACACCCGGATCAACGTTAAAATCACGCCGTTGCTTGATGAAATCCTGATGGATAAAGCTGAACAATACGCCACCTCAATCAATGGTTTAGTTATCTACGCTCTCAATCAACTTCAAAAGCAGTATTCAGACAGGCTTGAATAATTAGGGCACTCACCGTAAGGCCCGTTTCCTTGCTTGTTTGAACTAGCTTGTCGGCTAAATCATTCGGAAAGCGAACCGTTGCTGGCACCATTTCTTCACCCCCATTCGGAAAACAACTGTATCTTTTCGGCTGGTTATCTTGTTCCCTAGGTAAACATCGCGTATACTTTGGATACATTAATGTTTCCCATTCCCCGCTTATTGCAACGGGGTTATTTTTTTGCGCTCATTTTGTGGAATCCCAGTTAAACCGGGTCATGTTTTGATCCAGCCACTTGGCAAATTCCGTGGCCTTAAACCGCCACGGTGACGTTCTGCCGGGTCCTTTCACAACCACCCCTTGAACCTTGAGCTTACCAATTTCGTTGGCGAACTTCGGGTTATTCAGAATTTGGTCACGGACCCACTCCCGGGAAGTTCCGAGCTGCTTGGCCACATCTTGGATCTTCCACATACGGCCCAGGAGCGACTGATTCACCAGGTCTTCCAGCTGCGCTTGCGGGACGAGGACCACTTCTTCGTCGAACTTGACGGTGACGTGATCGTTAACCTTGAGTTCTTGCATTGTGGAGCCTCCTTTTACGATTTAGAAATCGTATCTATTTTGTGGACATTTTGGGTAAAAAAATAGCGTTAAGAGATAGCTCCAAAATTGAACAAAGCGCTGGAAGTTCTTCTGGTTTGAACTTGGCTAAACCATTTTCACGTTTAGAATAAACAGAGCGGTTAGCTAATTTTAGCTTATCTGCCATTTGATCCATTGAGATTCCCCGTTGACGGCGGGTTTCTTTAATCAAGTTAAGGTTTACTTCATAGGACATTTATCCGACCTCCTTATCAGTTTATTTCTTAACATGCTTTTATTATAAGTGTCGGAATCGGAAACATCAACCTATTTTTTCTACTTTATAAAATTTCGTATCTTTTTTAGAAACTAACTGTTACTATGACCTTGTTATATCAGCGGTTAAGGAGTGTTCATTTTGGAAAATTTTATAGCCCTCGCCAATCGCATTGTAGACTTACGTGAGCAACGCGGGTTCTCCCAAACAGAACTAGCCAAAAGGCTTGGGGTTAGCAAGTCAACAATGAGTAAGATTGAACTAGGCAATCGTCGTCTATCAACTGACGAATTATCAAAAATTGCCAGCATTTTTGACGTATCAACAGATTACTTGTTAGGAAGAAGTAAGTCCGGCGTTCATGATCCAGAAAACGTTGACCTTGATTCCGACCCGGTAGTTCTATCTTATGGTGGTAAACCGGTGTCTGACGAAGATATGGAGATCATTAAGGCAATTCTAGCCCGCCACCAAAAGAAAGAGGGCCAACACTAATGGGCGTTTTCCTTCTGGTGGTCCTTGTTATCGTCATTCTGTACTGGACACACGACCAGCAGCAAAGGCGGGCAGGATATAAACCACGTCGTAAGCGACAACAGCCACAAGCAAAACCAAAGTCTCAACAACCTCAACGACCAGTACAGTCACGACAACCGGCATCGTCAGCTAGTTCGTCAAAACCGGTTGAACGACCTAAAACAAACACAACGCCTGTACAAAGTTCAGCACCGAAGCCTACTATCAAGGCTCCTAGTGAGCAGCCCGCTCCGGTCGCTAATAAGCCAAAGCCGATTGAGAAGGACCTCTTTGAAGGCAAAAGGCTCACTAAACAGGAATTGATTGAAGATATTAACGAAACGGTTACTAAGTTGGCCCCGGTCTTTGATTTTGAGTTACCAGAACGTGATGAAAATGGTGAATACGACGCAAGTGAGGCATTTAATCTTTACATTCGGGTTGCCGGAAAGCTATCGGCAGAGCCGTACCGTACTAGCTATGAAAACTGGTACAACGGGAATACTAAGCAACATGGTATGACTTACATTAGTGTTAATGTTGCTGGGGAAATTGCTGAAAGAAAATTTAGGTCGGCCTACTCAAGTAGGTGGAAATCACTTCCACACCATTATGAATACAACTTACATTCAGTTGACCTACCGTATAAGGGTGGCGTTCAAATCGATAGCATCATTATTAATCAACATGGAATTTACGTATTTGACATTAAGTCATCACTTATCGCTTTAAGTGAAGCCCGATCCAGTCAACAACAATTCCACGCAACTGGAGTTGCCAATGCTTTAGCAAAGATTGCCGTTAGCAATGGGGCATCTAACAATTACTGGCATGAACAAAACATATATCACAATTATCGAGACAATAAAGTACAACTTGCTTATGTTATAGTTACCAAAGGTGAAATTCCGGAAGATCAAACTGAGGCTCATGGAATTCCAGTCTACACGATTGATCAAGCCCTATTCTTATTGGCTAACGACAATGAAATTCGGTTAAGTAAAGGTGAACCATATCATATCTTTAAAGATCTTCGCCCGTATTCAAAAGGACAATACGAAAAGGCTCACACATACAACCTACTTAAGGAATCCATTGTTGAAGACACTTTGAACAAATTTAATGCAAAGGGAGCCTGACCCTTATGAACGAAGATAATTACGATCGCTTAATGACCTGGCTGACTAACCAAGCGCTGGACTACAAGATCGGCGTGGAATTCTTTCATGGAAAGCCTAACTTTGCCGCCAAGGCGGTTCCTAAATACGAGCTGGTGATCATCAACCTGAACTGGCGACGACCCAGCGAAATTCCCTTCATGTTTGCTCACGAGCTAGGTCACCTGCTTAATCACGACGACGGTTGGCGTTACAATGAATCGCCAACCCTTCACTGGCAAAGCGAAGCCCGTGCTAATCGCACCGGCATTCAGATCCTCTGGCGATATTGTCAGGCCAACGACTTGGCCCTTTCTCCTGCTCAATTCTGTTCGACTTTCGGGGTCCCGGAAGCCTTTCTTACCGCGGTTGTGTCCGTTCTCCGGCCAACCGTAATATTTAACCCTTAAATCGAACGTACGTTTTATCTAAAGACACAAAAAAACCGCCGATCAGCGGTTATATTGATTTAATGGGTCCAATGAACTTAAGTATTAAACTTTACTCTTCAACGCCGATATTTAACCTTTTAGGAGTGATTGGTCTACATTAAACTGCTTAATCTCTACCAAAACTAACATCTATTAAAATAATATGTTTAAGTCAATTGGCTATTCGCTGGCGTATATCAAAATAACATCAATCAGCTAAATACACAACTATAAAATATCATTTTAATATATCCCAGCCATAATTAACTCGAACTAAGACCTATCATTTTAATATCATTCTGTAATTCCGTTGTATGAAACACATTATTTTGCTGTATTTCAGCCAACGTCATTAACCACAACCTATCATTTTCATATTTTTCTGTAAGGAGTGTTCACATGACCGTTAAACGTCTCCCTAGTGGCAAATACCAGGTTCAAATCAATTGGTATGATAATTCCGGTAAACGTCACTTTAAGAAAAAATCATTTGATTTAAAGGGCGAAGCGACCAAGTGGGAAATCGAAATGTTGTCCCGCAAGCAAGAAAATATTTTGGGGACTAACGGTGATATTCCCTTCCCCGAGTATTTCTATCAGTGGTATGAACTGTACAAAGAATCCAACGTCACCGAACGCACCCAGAAGACCTACATGAGTGCCTACAAGGCCCTTAAGGACTACTTAGGGGACATTCCCACGGAAAAGATGGACCGGCGTCTCTACCGCCAATTCATCAAGAAATACGGGGCTACCCACAGCAAAGCCACCGTCAGCAAATTCAATTCTCTCTACCACGCTTGTGTTAAGGACGCCATCTACGACGGCGACATTAAGCGAGACTGGATCCGGGGCGTGGACTTGGTGTTTAACCGGCAGAACACCCGGCAAATCGAGTACCTTTCGATTAAAGATATGCAGCGACTGACGGAGTATCTGACGAGTAGCCTGAACCCCCACTTTCCGTCAAAGTACATGATCCTAACCTCCCTCTTCACTGGCGCCCGGTTGGGCGAGATTCAGGGGCTTCACTGGGAGAACATCAACTTTAAGTACCACACCATTGAGATTAACCACGCCTGGAATAGTGAACAGAACCAGGATAAGCCCACCAAAAGCCAGTCATCGAACCGGGTGATCCGGGTTAACCAATTCCTCCTAGACTACCTCAAAGGCCTTCAGGAGGTTCAGAACGGCCAATACGAGCATGTTTTCGTTAGTCAGTACGGTACAATTCCTACTTCCCGGGCCGTAAATAAGGTTCTCACGACCGCTCTTAAGGACTTAGCGATTAACCGGCAGGGTTTTCACTTCCACAGCCTACGTCACACCCACGTGGCTTACCTATTGGCCAACCACGTTGACCTATACGTAATTGCCAAGCGGCTAGGCCACTCAGACATTACGATCACGTCCCGGGTATATTCCTACCTGATTGATGAGTACCGAGTGAAGGCTGACGATCAAATTGAAGGAATTCTTGATGGGTTGTGGGGTCAAGTCCAAAATGTTGGTGTAAATTAAATTCCGCGAATTTATCATTTCACAAGCTTAAGCATACCGGCTTCTTCTGAATTGTCATCTTTTTCAATCCCGTGGTAAACGGTCATGTTTAAGTACC